>Ga0074046_10004526_pt1 | contig 11330 bp, 4 predicted proteins | sample BogForMeECP23OM3_FD_94441 | JGI IMG/M metagenome (GOLD analysis project Ga0074046, IMG submission 94441) | Bog forest soil microbial communities from Calvert Island, British Columbia, Canada - Bog Forest MetaG ECP23OM3 | ecosystem: Environmental > Terrestrial > Soil > Wetlands ...
GCGGCTTGGGCGCTGTCCGGACTTCCATCTGTAGGAACGGGCCGGGGTGCTGTTCATAAGGCACAAAGATCTCGGGAATATCTTCCCACACAGAATGCCTCTTGATGTTCTTCACCACGCCTACGACTTCGAAAGTTTCTTCGCGCTCATTCTGCTTTCCGTAGACGTTCGAGAGGATGTTCAGATGCTGTCCCAGGGGATCGGCGTTCCGCCAGTAGCGGCGCGCCAGTGTGTCGTTGACGATGGCTACCGGAACGGATGGTTCATTGTCGTGCAGTGTGAATTCACGTCCCTTTTCCAGGCTTGCGCCGGCGGCCTGAAAGTAGCCCGGGGTGATGGTGTATTCATCGGCGGCCGGCTCCTGACCAGGCGCGGGCCGCGATTGCCCCTCGGGAAGGAAAAGAAACTCACCCTTCATCGCTATCCCGCCGGCGTGCAAAACTCCTGGGACTGCGGCAACCCGGTCCAGCACTTGGCGAAAGTATGTGATCTGTTGGGCAGGCTGCGGATACTTGTACTCGGGCAAGGCAAGCCAGAAGGTGAGGTCGTGGCTTGGATCAAAGCCCAGGTCGACATTCACCAGCTTGACGAAGCTCCTCAAAAGTAGACCGGAGCCGACAAGGAGAACCATAGCGAGGGCCATCTCCACGACGACCAGGGCATTGAGCAATCGCCTGGTGCCACTGAAGCTCTGCGCGCTCTCTTTTAGCGAGTCCTGCACGTCGCTCTTCGCAGCCTTAAAAGCCGGCGCCAGTCCGATGATGATGCCCGTGGCCAGCGAAATCGCGACGCTGAAAACCAGCACGCGCCAGTCCAGGGTGAGTTCTCTGATCCCGGGAATGTAGTCAAAGTAGCGGCTGCAACCCCAGGCGAGGAGTTTGGTCCCCCCATAGGCAAAGAGGATTCCGAGGCCCCCACCCAATGCGGAAAGCAGCAGGCACTCCCTGAGCAACTGGCTGACCAAGCGGCCGCGACTAGCGCCTACCGCCAGCCGAACCGCCAATTCCTTCCGGCGTGCGCTCACCCGCGCTAGAGACAGGCAAGCAACATTGACGCACGCAATGAGCAGCACAAAGCAAACCGCGCCCAGCATGGCCCACAGGGCGGTGTCCATGCGTCGATGGTATGCGTCGTGGAGCGGCTCGACCTTAATGCCCCATCCCTGGTTGGCGTCGGGATGCTCCTGTGCGAGGCCCAGGGCGATTTCATCCATCTCCGCTTGCGCCTTTTCGCGGGTGATGCCGCGCTTCATCCGCGCCATGGTTTGAAGGTCACGGGTGGTGCGCCCAGGCTCCGCCAAGTCTTTGGGCGTCAAAACGAGTGGAACGAAAACGTCCATGCGCGAGTCCCAAACGAAATGAAAATTCTGTGGCAAGACGCCCACAACCGTGTAGGTCTCATCGTCGAGACTCAGCGTCTTGCCAAGGATTCCAGGACTTGCCGAAAAGCGATTCTTCCAGAGCTCGTAAGTGATGATGGCGACGTGCTCGTGTCCCGCCTCGGTTTCATCGGGGGCGAAAAACCTGCCCACCACCGGCGGCACACCAAACATCGGCAACAGCGTGGCGGAGATTCGCGATCCCTCGAGCCTCTGAGGCGGCTGGGTCTTCGTCAGGTTGAAGGAATGCCAGCGGTAGTAGGAAACCTCTTGAAACACATGATTCCGCGCCGCAATGTCAACAATGTTTGGGGCTGAGACGCCGGTCTGGACGTACCCCATCCCCTTTTGTATCCGGCTCTGGCCTAGGCCAACCAGTTGCTCAGGATGCGGGTAGGGAAGCGGGCGAAGAAGAATAGCGTTCACCACGCTGAACATGGAGGTAGTGGCCCCGATGCCGAGCGCGAGCGTGAGAACGGCAATCGCGGTGAAGCCGGGATTCTTCGCCAGCGTGCGAAGACCGTAGCGCAAGTCTTGGATAAGCGTCCCCATCAAGCACCTCTCCGGAGTATTCAGCATTCAGTCATCAGCAAGTAGCTTTCAGCATCCCTCGTCCTAAGACCACCGCGCTAGCCTTAGACCCTGCCAGGCATGATGGGCAAAAGGAATCTCGATCAAGGTGCGGCTGCGGGCTGTGGCTTGCCGTCCCGCAGCTTTGCGAGGGCTTTCTGGAAATCCGCTTTGCTGCGAAGGTCCTCGAAGGCGCGATCTCCTTCCACGTGATCGGCGTCGTTGAAGCCTTTCTCCACGGCCGCTTGCAGGGTGCTCAGAGCCTTCTTTTGCTGACCGTTGAGCGCCTGCGCTCTGGCCAAGTCGTATAAGATGTAAGGATTCATCGGCGTGGCCTGGGCCGCGATTTCGAGGCACGTAAGGGCCTGAGTGTTCCTCTTCTGTTCGAGCAAGATGTTGGAAGCCTCGAAGGTATGAAGGAAGATGCGCAGAATCTGCCGCTGGGCCGCCAAGCTCTCGTCGGAGCTCTTGTCCTCTTGTTCGGCGAGTTTGCGTAGCCGCGGAATATCCAAATCCGCAATCAGGTTCTCGATTTCCGGGCGGTCGTCGCCAGGGTGAGTAAAATCGGGGGAAGCGCTGTGTGCTCGGAGGACACCCTGCAGTTCCCGCCGGTTCGGCTGATTCGGCCCTTCTTCGTACCTCACCGCAGGGCGGGCGGGATCATCAGACGACATGATGTAAGCGAGCACCGCATCGAGGCTTCGTCGGTACTGTGCATCAAGACTTTCACGCTTCTGCCGGCTGGCGTTCTCGAGGGTCTCCTCCTCCGCCTTCGGACGAACCACATCCTCCAGTCTGAGGCCCGCTTGCGGAGCGCTCGGTGGCCAGTCCAGGCTGGACATGAGGTCCTCATAGGTTTTGGCGTACGCGGGATTGAGCTCCAGCGACCTCTGGAGGTGCGGGATCGCTTCGTCGAGCTTTTTTTCCTGCAACAACGCCAATCCGAAATTGCTCTGGGCCACGCTGAAGTCGGGATCGATCTCCATTGCCTTCCGCAAGTGCGTTATTCCCTCGGCGAGGTTTCCTTGCAGCACCAGCGCCCCCCCGAGGTTGTTGTGGGCCTTGGCATTGCGAGGGTCCAGTTCCAGAACCTTCTTCCACTCCGCGATGCCCGCTTCGAGCTGGCCCTTGGCCGTCAGGTCCGACGCAACGTCGAAAAGCCGATACGACTCGGCCGCGGGCACGTCGATCTTCATCATCCCGTCCGCAGGGATATTCACAAACTCGGGAAGATTCACCGCGCGGTTGGCCGCCGTGGAGTTCTCGATCAGGATCGCCGGGTTGTCGTTGCCCTCCTCGTCCAGGTGCGTCAGAAACATCTGCGTGTAGGGCGAACGGCTTTTCGAGGAGAAAACCAGCCAACGGCCGTTGGGCGAGAAGCTGTGCCAGGAGTTCATCAACCGTGTATTGCATCGCATACGCCGCGCCACGCCGCCTTCCGCAGGCACAATATAGAGCTGGCTGTCGGGGCGCATCAACTGCGCGTTGCGGCACTTCACAGAGACGATCCAGCGGCCATCGGGCGAAACCTTGGGAAAGCTATTGCTCATGCCGTCGTAAGAAGCGCCCGCGATCGGCACGGGCTGGCCACCTTTGCCGTCGTTGAAGGGAATCCGGTAGAGGTCGTATTGGATTTGGGTCTCCTCCGGATCGTTGGCATGCTCGGGCAGCTTCTGACCTGCGATGTAAGGTTCCCTCGCCTCCGCCCGGGCAAAGACCACGTATTTGCCGTCCGGACTCCAGACGCCGTCCGTTTGCACGTAGCGCGGATCGTCAGCGCCCGGCAAGGCCCGCCTTTGGCCCGTGGCGCGGTCGTACCACGCCAGGATGCCGCGCGTCGGATAGAACACCTGGAGGAAATGGTAGTCCTTGAAATTCACGACGTAGTAGGTACTGGCGAGTTCTTTTTCCAGCCCCCGCAACATGGTCAAGACGTACCTGCCGTCCGGCGAGACCTGTGACATGAAACCAACTCTCGAAGGGGAAACCGTCTCATCCCGGAGGGAACTCCATGAGATCACGTCTTGATTGCGAATGGCCATTTCCGGCTTGATGGAGACGAGCGCGTAGAGCCCCTTGTCGTTGGCAGGGCCGTCGAGATCCATCCCCAGCGTTTTGCCGTCGCGGGAAAACGAATGGCAATTGGCGCAGGTGTGAAGGCCCGTCAGGAGCAGACGGCTGCGGGGCTCGGCGATGTTGCGCAGCCGCCAGGAGAGCAGGGGCAGAGCGCCTCGGGCCAGCGGGTTGATTACCCCCTTTTGCAGCTCCGCGGGCATCAGCGGCACGTCGCGGTAGAAGATCGGCGCTCCCACTGGATCCTTCGAGGTCTGAATCACCACCGCGCCGCGGGAAACGGGATGGTCCAGATGCTCGTCTTGGAATCCGGTGATCGTGATTGTGGCGGAATGCTCCGTCGAGTGTCGCTTGATCGCCTCCCAGGTCGCCGCATCCGGTATCCAAGTTCGCGCCGCGGCTTGCTGGGGTGTTAGTTTGGGCGGCTCGTTGGTTGCGGAAACACAACGCGGGTCGATTTCGCCGATGCGCAACCGCTCCCCCGCCGATTTCGCCCGAATCCCGGCCCAGCCGTCGGTGAACGCCACATCGATCGTCCACACGGAGGCGCTGTTCGAAGCGTCACGCCAGAGGAATGTTGGGGGTGTGATCTCCGGCGGGAAGATCGATCCTTCCTCTGGGTAGTCGACCGTAATCGCAACCAGCTTCGGACCGTCAGGGTTGGACGATGGAGAAGAACCCGTGGCGTGCGCACTTGCCAGTTGCTGCGCAAACGCCAAACTTGGCGCGCTTGAGCCGTGCGGCATGGTGCCCCGCCCCAGAACTACTGCGATGGCAGCGGCCACAAGGCAGACAACCAGACTGCGGGCTCCCCATTGCTTCACGGCATCCGCCTCATTCAGCAGGACGACTCACGGGCTGCCGACTCAGCTCTTCAGTTCGGACTATTATACCCCAAGTCTCCATTCTCGGCATTTGCTTCCTGGTACCATGAATGTTACATGACACTAGCTCCTCTGCCAAGCCGCGAGCCGCACTGGGGTTCATTCCCCTGAGTTCCCGCAGAATTCGCTCCAAGGCTTTTTGGGCCGAAGCATCATCAGGCTGCCCATAGGCCTGGACGACCTTCAGCTTTGTCAACACTTGATTTGGCCCACTTTGATACTGGAAATTGAAGGATTCTAGAAACAATATATGGAGTCTTGTATTCGTCTGGTTTTGAGATCTAATCATAAATCGCATCGACAAGGAAACAAACATGTTAGGTCTGTAATAGGAAAAAGTAATTTTGGCAATAAATCTGCACTATTTACCAGCGGTCCAATGGCATTTGGTCAATTAAAAACTTCAGTTCTCAAGCGGAGAGAGGAGAATATCATGAGCAAATTCCACCTGCGGCTTGCAGGCTATTGGCTCATCGCTTTTGGCATACTTCTTATGGCACCGATGTCTGCGTGGGCGCAAACGTCGGTTTCAGCCACAATCTCCGGGGTCATCACAGACCCCTCAGGAGCTGTTATTCCCGATGTAAGCATCACGGCAGAAAACACCGGGACTCACCAGATTGCCAAGACGAGCACGAACCCATCCGGGAACTACGTGCTCCCCAACCTCCCATCAGGCGACTACAACGTCAGGGCTGAGAAAGAGGGCTTTCAAGTTTGCGAGAACTTGGGTGTGCACCTCGACCCAGCCTCTAGCGTACTGTCCAACTGCACGATGAAGGTAGGACAAGTCACGCAAACGGTGGAGGTTACAGCCTCAGCCCTGCAAGTTCAAACGACTGAAGCCAAGATAGCCCGTACGGTCGACACAACTCAGATGCAGGATTTGCCGGTCAACGGGCGCAATTTCGTTAGCCTCTTTGGCCTCCAACCCGGCGTTGTCCAGAGCTTTGCCTTCAATAGCTTCCAGGCCATGAGCGTTTTTGCTTCGCAATGCACGCAGGTCAATGGCTTGACCGGCGAATCCAACAACATGCTGATCGACGGCACGCCCTCGACGCGCACCCGAGCCAACGGCGCCACCGTTGGCACGCCCAGCATGGATGCGATCTCGGAAGTAAACATCGTTACGACCGGGTACATGCCCGAATACTCGCGTGCGGCGGGCGGGCAGTTTGCCGTGAGTTTAAAGTCCGGCAGTGACAGGTACCACGGAAGCGTCTTCGAGTATATCCGCAACACAGCTTGGGAGTCCCGCTACTTCTTCGCAAGCACCGTCCCGACGCTGGACTTCAATGATTTTGGGTTTTCCGTCGGCGGCCCGATAATTCCGAAAAGCCACAAGCTTTATTTCTACGTTTCGGAAGAATGGAACCGCGAGGTCACCGGCAACACTGAGGTGGGTACCGTGCCGACGGCTGCCGACCGTGCGGGTGATCTGAATGGCTATTGTCAAGTCTTCACGGGCAGTTGTCCCACGGTTCCGGCTTATTTGAACGGGGTGGACGGGCTTACCTACGTAGCACCGCCTCCGCCCCCGGCTCCGGACCCGAGGCCCGGCGCCTGCGCCGCAAGTGGAGGGACAGCGGCTGGCTGCTTCCCGGGCAACGTCATTCCTCAAAGCCTCATGAGTTCCAATGGACAGGCGATGGTATCCCACATGTACTTGCTTCCCAATACCATCACCAATACCACCAGTTATCCCTACGAAGGCGGTAACAACATCATATACAACTACAATACTCCCAGCGACGCCCAAATGGACGATATCAAGGGGGACTATATCCCGAATGACAAAAATCACTTAGCTGTGTCCCTTCGCCATTACTCCTATCCTACGAGCAGCCCTGCTGGAAGTAATGGCGGTTCCGCGCTCCTCGAGCAAGGTTACCTATTTCCCAGCCGCGCCGGATCGCTGGATTTCACGACCACATTTAGCCCTACACTGCTCAATGACTTTTCGCTCGGCGCCAGCGAGGATATTGTTCACGTCCTGGTGCCCGGCGGTTCCTACGGAGGAGACGGGGTGAATCGCGGGTCGCTCGGCATCAATTTCCCCTATATTATCCCTGGGGGACCGGCCAGCAAAGATATTGCTCAAAAGATTCCCACGTTGATCCTGAGTGGTTTTGAGCAGGTCAGCGGGTTGCCGTATCCTTCCGGCAGCGTGGGCCACATCTATACCGTTCAGGACGTCATTACGAAAATTAAAGGCAACCACACTGTCAAAGCCGGAGTCTGGTTCGAGCACGACGGCGAGAATGACCACGACCAAGTGCGGGTCACACCAGGTGGCGGCGTGGGAAACAACCTGAACGGGACGTTCGAGTTTAACCATGCGACCCCCTACACCACTGTCTCGCCTCTGGCGGACGCCCTGCTCGGCAACTTTGACAGTTACTCCGAGCTGGGCTGGCGCAACCAGACGCCCTGGAGGGCCCACCAGATCGGATTCTTCGCTCAAGACAGTTGGAAGGTTACGCCGCACTTTACCATCCAGGGCGGCCTGCGGTGGGATGTTTTCCAGCCCTACCAGAGTAAGTGGAACAACTTCGCCATGTTTGACCCGTCGTTCTATTCCTATGCACCCGGTGTTGCGCAGGTGGTCGATCCGACGACCGGGTTCATCACGGGAGGCAACCCTTACAACGGCATTGCAGTTCCTGGCAATGGGGTTCCCCTCGATGCCGCCGGGCACTTCGCAGTCTTCGGCCAGCATTTGACAACACAGAACATCCCTTCCCTCAATCAGGAGTTGCAATATTACGGCATGGCGCGCGGGCTACCGCTGTCGATCATTGGAACCCAGTGGCACAATTTCCAGCCGCGCTTAGGGTTTGCCTGGGACCCGACGGGTTCCGGCAAGACCTCTATTCGTGCCGGCTCTGGCATCTTCTACAACCACAACACCCTGAGCGACGTGACTCTGGAGGGCGGAACGACGCCGTACCAGTTGGCTTCGGAGGTGTTCAACGGTTTGGCAGATTGCCCGGGTTCGGCGTTGACTGCCCTCAGGACCTGCGAAACGAGCAGCACGACTGCTCCCCAGTTGCCCATCCCCATGACCGGCACAGACTTGAAGAACGATGTCCCGGTGGTTTATTCCTGGAATTTCACCCTCGAGCACATGTTCTTCAATGACACCTTGGTGAGCGCCGGCTATGTGGGCAATCGTGGCAGGCACCTTCCCATCAATGCCGACTTGAACCAACCGGCGATAGGAACCTTTACCAACCCCGCCAACGCCAATATTAACCAGGATGCGCTGCGACCTTACCCGGGCATTGGCGGCGCCACGACCACCTTGCAAGAGGGCAATTCGAAATACGATGCTCTGCAAGTGAGCGTACAAAGGCGCCTCTCTAAGGGCTTGCAGTATCAAGTTGCCTACACTTACTCAAAAGCCTTTGATATGGCGGACAGCATCTACGCTGTGGTCACGGATACTTACAACCCCAAGTACAACTGGCAGCTTGCCGGCTTTAACCAGACACACAACCTGATATTCACCTGGATTTACGAACTGCCGTTCGAAAGGCACGCAACGACGTGGTATGGGAAGGCTGTGGGCGGATGGATGATCTCGGGCGACTTGGCGTTGCTCAGCGGATTCCAGGATAGCGTCACCACCTCCGGCGCCGACCCTCTGGGTAACGGTGTTACTTCTGTCGGCGGAACCGAGTATGCTGCCGTCACGGCCGGCTGCCACTACCGGGGCAATCGTTCGATGACCCAATTCTTCAACACTTCGTGCTTCTCCCCGCCGACAGCCTCCACGCTTTCCGGCACGGTCGCGCCTAATGCCATCGAGGGGCCGGGGATCGATAACCTCGACTTTGCTTTGCTGAAGAACGGCCCGATTACCGAGCGATTAAAATACCAGTTCCGGGCTGAATTTTTCAACGTCCTTAACCACCCGTCTTTCAACGGGATCGACACCGGGGTAACGGACAGTACCTTCGGAATAGTGACTAGCGCCGTATCGCAGCGTCAAATCCAGTTTGCATTTAGGCTGACGTTCTGATGCTCTGCGGCCTTTGATTGAGGATTGACACGGGAGCGCGCATCCCGCCGGATGGCTCCAACCATGGAGCATCACGGAACGGGGGTGCGCGCTCCCTGTCTTTTTTGTGGCGCCAGCGGCCTTTCCCAAGTAATCCTTCCTCCCAGGTCCCAGGGCGAGTGAAGCAGGCCGGCCTGTGGCTAGTTACTAACCACTGGCCACAGGCCACTGGAATTGTTCCCCCCTCCCCATCGCTGGGTTGGAATGTGCAAAAAGGCAAAACCGTGCGCCATCAGCTTTTCCACCGTGGGGGGATAGCTGAACGCTTCGGAAGCAAGCATGAGCTCATACTCGGGTTCGAGGTATAATTCGGTTTGTGGAATAGGTCCATTGCAAAGCGACTGGGCCAGACGCGCCAACACCTATGAAACGAGCCATGCACGGCAGAAGGATTTAGCTCAGAGATGAGATGCTCACGTCGGAGTTGGTTGAAGTCCTCGGCGCTCCTGTTCGGAGCAAACCTGACCGACGTACTCACGACTCCCATCGCGAAGTGCAGGGGTAGTCCGCTCACGCAAGCTCAAACATCGCACGCTTCCGATGAGGGTGTGCCAGTGACCTTCATCGATGTTGCGGAGCAAGGGGGACTGGTAATTCCTAACGTTTGGGGCGGGGTCAAGGAGAAAAAATACATCATAGAAACCAAGGGCAGTGGTATTGCCTTCTTTGATTACGACAACGATGGTTGGCTGGACATCTACCTAACGAATGGCGTGAGGCTTGGAGAAACCTACGAGCCGGGGAAAGCGCCCACCTCCCATCTCTACAAGAACAACCGGGATGGCACGTTTACGGATGTAACTGAGCGTTCTGGTTTGGCGCGGACGGGCTGGCAAACCGGCGTCTGCGTGGGTGATTATGACAACGATGGCTGGGATGACCTGTTTTGCGCTTTCTGGGGTCACAACATCCTTTTTCATAATAACGGTGAACTTTTACGGATGTGACTCATAAGGCCGGCCTCTACGAAGACCGGACGCGCTGGGGAACAGGTTGCACTTGGTTGGACTACGACCGTGACGGTTTCCTTGACTTATTCGTGGCCAACTACATCGAACTGGACCTCGAAAAGCTCCCGGCCCTGCTCACTCAGAGAGGCTCTTGCCAGTGGCACGGAGTTCCCGTGTTGTGCGGTCCGCGAGGATTGCCTGCCGGCATGAACATTCTCTACCACAACAACGGCGATGGCACCTTCACTGATGTTAGCGAGAAAGCCGGGATCCTCAAACCCGGACCACGGTATTCGATTACGGCTGTTTCCTACGATTTCGATAATGATGGCTGGCCGGACATCTATGTGGCTGTCGACACCCAAGCAAGCCTTTTCTTTCGGAACAACCACGACGGCACTTTTACAGATCGGGCCGTCACGGCTGGTTGTGCCTTGAGCGAGGATGGACTAGAGCAGTCAGGTATGGGCGTGGGTGTGGGCGACTACAACTGTGACGGTTGGCTGGATATTGTGAAAACCAATTTCGTCAATGATTCGATCGATCTCTACCGCAACGATGGTGACGGAACCTTCACGGAAGTGAGCAACGCGGCAGGTCTCGGGATGATCACGCGGTATGTCAATTGGGGAGTGGGTTTCACGGATTTCGACAACGACGGATGGCCGGATATTCTCTATGTGACCGGTCACGTTTACCCCGAGGTCGAGCAAATCGGAGAGGCGTTCAAAAGCCCTCGCATGGTCTATCGAAATCTTGGCAACGGTAAGTTTGCTGATGTATCTTCGCAGATGGGTCCCGGGATTGCCGAGCGCTTCTCGAGTCGCGGCTGCGCTTTCGGAGATTACGACAATGACGGGGACGTGGACGTGCTCGTATTGAACATGAACGACGTGCCGTCACTCTTGCGCAACGACGGAGGGAACAAAAACAATTGGGTTAAGGTGAAGCTGATCGGGACAAAGTGTAACCGTACGGCCATCGGGGGCCGAGTGCGCGTTGTGACCGGCACGCACGCACAGACTGATGAGGTCCACAGCGGCACCAGTGTTATGTCGCAAAGTGACCTTCGCCTGCACTTTGGCTTGGGACACAGCAAGATCGTTGATTTGATCGAGGTGAAGTGGCCCACGACTCAGAAGGTAGAGAGGTTCACGAATGTCGAAGTGAACCAGACGATCATCATCAAAGAAGAAGCAGGCATCATTGGGAGGCAGAGGATCCGGAGCTAAAGCATTGTCATACGGGTTGTTCGTCATTCGTAGAGGAAAAGGCGACCGCCTGTCATTCTGAGAGGTTGTGACTTTTTTGAAATGGAGTGTGTAGGGCGCCGGGTGAAGGGGAAGGGGTGAGGAGCAGGATGGGGAAGGGCGAGGGGGGTGGTGATAAATCTCTCGGGTTTTCCACAGAAA
>Ga0074046_10004529_pt1 | contig 11328 bp, 11 predicted proteins | sample BogForMeECP23OM3_FD_94441 | JGI IMG/M metagenome (GOLD analysis project Ga0074046, IMG submission 94441) | Bog forest soil microbial communities from Calvert Island, British Columbia, Canada - Bog Forest MetaG ECP23OM3 | ecosystem: Environmental > Terrestrial > Soil > Wetlands ...
AGTCGGTCGGGTCAAGACGCCAACTTTGGCGATCGTGTGCAAGCGCGAGCTCGAAATCCGGAATTTCGTGCCGCAGGCGTATTTTGAAGTTGTCGCGACCGCGACCGTGGCAAGCGCGCCTTGTGTCGGCCTGTTTGACCCCGATCATCGCCCCGTCGGTCGGCAGCGAGCCCGGTCGGTCAATTCCAGATGCGGCACGCGCCGCAGGAGCGAATTGTCTGGTGGGAGGTCGCCCAGGCGGTTGTCGAAGCGGCCCAGGACTTTGCGGGCGCCCAGCTGCCGACGATCGTGCGCGGGCTCTACTACGAGGGCTGGCGGCTTTCCGCGAATCCCGACAGCGAAAGGCAGCCGGCCGATTTCGCGGCGCGGGTGGCGGCTGAGCTGCCCCCGTCGATGGGCCGCGACGCGTTGAGGGTGACGAAGGCCGTCTTCAACCTGCTGGGCAAGGAACTCGACCCCGGTGAAACGGCCAAAATCATCGCAACGCTGCCCACTCCGCTCCGCGGCCTTTGGCCCGCGCCGAAAAGCGCGTGAGCGCCCCGCCGAACGGACGCAGCGACGCGAGAAGAGGCCGACGCCATGCCCATCGACGGGACCCGATTTGGCGAAATCACGATCGACGGCGCAGTCTACGATCACGACGTGATCATCCGTCTGTCCGGCAAGGTCGAAAAGCGGCGAAAGCGCCTGTCGAAAGAAAAATATGGAACTTCTCACATCATTTCGAAAGCCGAGGCGGATTTTGTGTTCGAGGAAGGCTGCAAGCTTGTCGTCGTCGGGGCCGGCCAATACGGAAACGTGCGCCTCTCTCCCGAGGCGAGCGCAATGTTCGAGAAGAAGAAGTGCCGCGTCGTCGTCGAGCCGACGCCGCAGGCGCTTCTGACCTTCAACCATTCCAAGGGCAGGAAAGCCGCGCTCATGCACGTGACGTGCTAGGCTTCGGCCTAGCGTCCGCGCGGGGGCGGCGTCAAGAAACCGCCTCGGCCGCGGCCCTTCCCTACGCGGGGTGATGCTTGCCGAGGAGCCGGACTGTGCTCGCCTGCCGGCCTCTCACGCCCTCCACCTCGACGAAGCGGACCTCGGCGCCGACGCTCACGCGATCAAACGCGGCGTCGAGCACTGAATTGCGGTGGAAATAGATCTCCCGGCCGTCCGGCGTCTCGATGAAGCCGTAATCCTCGCCGGCGATCACTCTCGCCATCCGTCCGTGGCTCTCCGACGCGTGAATCTTGACTTCGCCGCGCGGATCCCGCTCCGCGTCCTCGATCCGCCGCTTGGCCGCGTCGAAGGCCTTCCGGATCACGAGGGCGTGTTCGCCCTCTGGCGCGTCGCCATGCTGCAGTTCGACGACGATATCCTTGTGGTTGGGCATGGCGATGCGCAGCTCGACCTGGAAGAAGTCGTCGGTGCGGCGCCGGCCGTTCGGCCCCGTGACGACGACCCGACAACTCGTGATCCGCGGGCTGAATTTCTCGAGTCGCCGCGACTGCGCGGCGATCTGCGCCCGCACATCATCGGATGGCTCGTAGTGCCAAAAAGGCGATCTCGACTTGGGTTTGCATGAAGACCGCCCGAATGCCGTCGGGGGCCCCGGATCTCGGCCTCGCCGACCGAATAGAAAGCCTACATCCTTCTCGCGCTGCGTATTTGCGGGGGATCAAAAGCTGGACGTCATTGAGTGACGTAAGTGGGGATCCAGCCGCCCGGCGGTGAAAGGTTGAGCCGATCCGGGCGGCGCGACGCGCGCCCCGAGACCAAAAGGATTTCGCCCCGGTAAGCCCAGACGCGAAGGTCTGTCCGGAGACGGCCGCCGTCGATCTCGATCTCGCCTTTGTCGATCCGTCTCTGGGCGACATAGTCCTCGCCGTCGCGTACGAGCCTTCGCAGCCGCGCATGCCCGATCACGGCGCTGTCGAGAAGGCCGCGGCTGGCGAATCCGCGCCGTGGCTTGAAGAGGCTCAATCCCGAGCTCGGCGTCGCGATCGGGCGACGACAGCCACCGCAACAGCCCCTTGTCGCTGCGGGTCGCGTAGGTGAAGGGGTTCGGCGCGACGTAAACGGCGCGCTCGGCGCGGGCCGCGCGCAGAGTGTGCTTCGGCTTCGAAAATTGACCCGGCGCCCGGTTAGGAATCAGAATCGGCGACGAACATAGCGACTTACACAGCGCAAGGTGGGGTCAGTGTTGGACGCCGATTGGCGCTCAAACGCCGCGCCGATTCACATCAGCCCAACAGTAGCCCACTACGCCCCGGCGTGCCCCCGTTTTGTGATGGGCTCCTTGCATGCGTTTGCGGTTCAAACGCACGGCCTTGGCTCGCGGCGCATCGCGGTCATGCGGCGCGAGCCGGGAAGGCGCGCCGCCACCGCCTGGACCGACCTGCCCCACCTCTTGGGCGCGGCGATAACGAAAACATCACAGACGTCGGGGACCGGCGCGCGCGTTGATTTCAATCACGGGAAATAGTCCCGCTCTGCTTGGCGAACAGCCCTTGGTCAACGGTCCGCCCATTCGCGCGCCGAAGCTGCAACGCTCGATCCGTTACGCCGAGGCGACGCGCGGCGCGTTGAAGATTTCCCTCTTCTTCAACAGTAACGCAGCGAATAGCGACATCTTCAGCCGCGCGGCCGATTTCTTTCAGTCCCGCTCCGAGACGCACGGCGCGTTTTATCGGTCCTTCAAAATGCAAGTCCAGCCAACCATTCTCGCTCGGATCAGAAGCCGGCCGGTCCTCGGGAGGAACGCAACCGATGGAAAGCGCCCGTTGGCCCGCGTGGCGATAGGTGAGCCGTAACACGGCCTGCTGAAGATCGCGCACGTTGCCCGGATATTCTCTGCGAAGGAGGTAATCGCGGACTGCTTCGTCGAGTTCCGGGGCGGCGCAATTGGGGTGAGCTTGTCGCAAGAAATGCTCGGCCAGTGGTATGATGTCCTCGCGGCGCTCGCGCAGGGGTGGCAATTTGGCGACGAAACCGGCAATCCGGTAGTAGAGGTCTGCGCGGAACTCGCCCCGACGAACGAGGTCCCAAAGGTCTCGATTGGTGGCGCAAATCAGCCGGAATTCGCTTCTGCGCCAGGTATTGCCGCCGACGCGTTTATAGGTGCGCTCTTGAACCACGCGAAGCAATTGCGCCTGCAGCGGCAGGGGCAGTTCGCCGATCTCGTCGAGGAACAAAGTTCCGCGATTGGCCAACGCGAAGGCTCCGTGTCGCTCCGTTACCGCGCCGGTGAAGGCGCCCCGCTCGTGACCGAAGAATTCGCTGCCCGAAAGTTCCGGCGTTACCGTAGAACAATCCAGAATCACGAGGTCGCGCTTGTCCGGCCGCGGGTCAACCAAATGTATGAGCTTGGCGATAATTTCCTTGCCGGTCCCGGTTTCGCCAAGAATTAGCACATTTGCGGTGCTGAACCGCGCGATATCAACAATATCCCTGACTATAATGCGAGAAAGATGGCTCTTTGCGACAAAAAGGCTGGAAATCGAGGGTTCCTCCAACAGCTGATCGACACATAGCCAGCGCTCGAAGCGATATTTTATCTCTTGCGCGGCCTGGCCATGATCCGGACTGACCAAGACATCCGACGCGCCGGCCCTAAGCAGGTCCCAGCACGCCTGTCCGCCGAGCGACGCACAGGGATCGGCCACAGCGATGACGCGAACTTCGCCGCCCTTGGTTGCATGGCGAAGGAAGTCCTGAAGCTCCGGGGTCTTGCTGCCGAAGGTGCAAGCGCCCTGGCCGGGGCGGAAGCCTCTTTGCAGCAGGGAGATTCGGACCATGAGCAACTACGAGGCTTTTGAATACAACCCGCAACTAGAGTCCTTCGAGTCCGGCGAAACCGAGTGGGGCGGCGAGACCGAGTGGGGCGGCGAGGTCTTCAGCGAAGCGGAGACCATGGAGCTGGCCTCGGAGCTGCTCGAAGTCGGCAACGAAGCGGAGCTCGATCGGTTTCTGGGCGACCTGATCAAGAAGGCGGGCAACGCCATTGGCTCCTTCGTCCGTTCCCCCATCGGCAAAGCAGTCGGCGGATGGCTGAAAGGCGCGGCGAAGCAGGTCCTGCCCATCGCCGGTGGCGCCCTAGGCGGAGTCGTCGGCGGTCCGCTTGGCGCCAAGATCGGCAGCGGGCTCGCGTCCTACGCAGGGAGCGCCCTGGGCCTCGAGGCTGAGATGAGCCAGGAGGACCGAGAATTCGAGGGCGCCAAGAACTTCGTAAAGATGGCGGGCGACGCCCTGAAAACTGCGGCGGCGGCGCCGCCCGGCGCGAACCCGGTCGAGGTCGCCAAGGCGGCCGTCAAGGCCGCGGTGCAAAACACGCCCCAGGACTGCTCAGCGGGGGCCCGGTCGCCGGGCACGTCGGCAAGCTCGGCCGCACCGGCCGATGGGTGCGCCATGGCAGGAACGTCATCATCGTCAATTGCGGGTAGGCGCGCCGGGATCAAGCGGAGGGCGTCATGCGTTCCATCAAACCAGGTCCGGGCGGGTCACCCGGGGCGTCTCAATTCGCAGTCCCGACAGGCGCCGCATCGCTTGCTCGCTTCGCATCACGCGCCCCTTTCAGCGACTCTGAGGAAAGAATGCTCGCGTCCCAGCTGCTCGAGGTCGCGAGCGAAGCCGAGCTCGAGCACGTCCTCCGCGATCTCTCCACGAAAGCACGAAGAGGGATCGAGCCGGCCGCGTCCGATGCGGCTGAGCCCCTGGCGGGGCTCCTCAAGACCGTGACCAAGAAAGCGTTGCCTCCGATCGCGACCGCGGTCGGCGGGTCCAATGTCGGCCGGGTGCGGGATGCGACCGCCGAGAAGCTCGGCTCGCTGCTCGATCAGGCTCTCCGGGCGAAGGTGGCCGGAATGCCGATCGCCGACCCGGACCTCAAGAAGTGCCGCCAGCTTTTCGAAAGATACAGGCAGTTCGTGCGGCTGGCCGGCAAAGCGACGAGAGCGGCCGCGGCGGCGCCGTCCGGAGTCACTCCGGTCGCGGTCGCCAGGCAGGTCCTCAGCGAGTCGGCGAGAAAGACCCTCACCGAAACACCCACCGCCGCCGCGCAGCTCAGCGCAATCGCCGAAAGACCTAGCACGGCCGCCGCTGCGTCGAACTCGTCGCGGCAACCGAGGCGGTTCGTCGAAAGCGCTCCGACAGCCGCCGCCGCGAATCATGCGGCGCAATCGACTGGCGCCCCTGCGCCCGCCGCCGCGTCGATGAATGCCTCGGCCCTCGGACCGGCGTCGCGGCGCGGAACGCCGACAGGCGCCGAGGCGACCGCCGGACGCGTCTGCACCATCTGCGACCTGCCGGAGGGATCCTGCCAATGCCGGAAATTCAGACGAACAGGCCGTTGGTTCCGCGACGGAACCAGCATCGTCGTCAATTGCTGAGCGCTGGACGAACCGCCGCCCAGCGCCGTCGAAACGCCAACGCGCAGAACACACCAGGAGATCTTCTATGCATGACATCGATCGCGTTCGACTCGAGACCCAGTACGAATCGGAATTGCTCGAAGCCGTCCCGTTCGAGGCAGAGCAATTCGAATTCCTTGAGTCGGAAGCACCGACCGGCGAGACCGGCGAATTGTTCGGCGAGACCGAGCAGATGGAGCTCGCCAGCGAACTGCTCGAGGTCACGAACGAGGCCGAGCTCGATCGCTTTCTCGGCGATCTCATCCAGCGCGCGGGCCAGGCGGTCGGCAAGTTCATTCGATCCCCGGAAGGACAGGCGATCGGCGGCGTCCTTAAGGGAGCCGCAAAGCAGGTCCTGCCGGCGATCGGCTCGGCGGTCGGGGGCTACTTCGGCGGATCCACAGGCGCCAAGCTCGGCGGAGATGCGGCGTCGGCGGCGGGCCGCATGTTCGGGCTCGAGCTCGAAGGGCTGAGCGGCGAGGACCGTGAGTTCGAGATCGCCCGGCGGTTCGTCAATTTCGCTGGCGACGCTGTCAGGAATCTGGCCCTTGCGCCCCGGGGAACGGACCCGAGAGCATTGGCCAGCTCGGCGGCGGCCGCGGCCGCGAGGACCTATGCGCCCGGCTTGCTGTCGCCGGCGGAGGAGCCGACAGGACCTCAGGCACCTACAAGCGGGCGCAGCGGCCGATGGGTTCGGCGCGCCAACAAGATCATTCTCTACGGAGTGTGACTCGTCATGCCAGCCCGATCCCTGGCGCATTGGATGCTCGACCAGGAGGCGCGCGCGTTGTTGGCGCGTCTCGCTCGGGTGAAGCCATTCGTGCTCTCCGAGCCGATGGTCCTGGCCGCGAGCCTGCTGCCCGCCGCACAAATCGCAATCGAGCGCTTTCTGGCCAAGGGGCGGCGCGAGCTGAAGGAGCGGATTCACAAATTCATGGACTGGCTGCACGGCGAGGGCAAGGCGGCGCCCCCCGACGAGGTCCAGCGCCGGTTCGTCTTTCTAAAGCTGCGCTTCAACGCGGTACTCGCGCAACTGGAACTGTTCCACCAGGTCATCAGCCAGCGCAGCGAAAGCGAGCAGGGCGTTTGGATCTCGGGGTTGGATGTCGTCGCGGCCGACGCCTTGGCGCTTCCCGGCTTCTACGAAGCTCCGCCCGTGATCTGCTACCTGGATCGCGGCATCGGCGGAGCGATCCGGCGAGCACGAACGCGCATGCCGGGAGGCGGCGAGAACCCGGTCGCGGTGATCCGCATCCCGCGCGAGCGGATGATCGGCAGCGGCATCGCCTCGTCTCTGATCCATGAGACGGGTCACCAGGCCGCGGCGCTCCTCGAATTGGTTCCCTCGCTCCAGCAGGTTCTGCGCGCCAAACAGCAGACTGGGCAAGAAGCCTTGCCGTGGAGACTGTGGGAGCGCTGGATCTCGGAGATCGTCGCGGACTTCTGGTCGGTCGCTCGCGTAGGGATCGCCTCGACGCTCGGCCTGATCGGCGTCGTGAGTCTGCCGCGGCCCTTCGTCTTCCGGATCAACGTCGACGATCCGCATCCGACGCCCTGGATCCGCGTGAAACTCAGCTGCGCCATCGGCGATGGGCTCTTTCCGCATCCGCAATGGAGACGGATGGCGGACCTCTGGGAGTCCTACTATCGCCTGGCCGATCTCGACGCCGGCCAACAGAGCGTGCTCGCGCAACTGCAGCAAAGTCTTCCCGAATTTGTGGCGATCCTGATCAATCACCGGTCGCAAGCCTTGCGGGGCCGCTCCCTCCAGGAAGCCATGAACTCCGGGGAGCGGACCCCCGGCCGGCTCGCCGCGCTGCTCAGCGCCTGGAACGGGGCGCCGCAGCAGATGTATCGCGCGCCGCCGTCGCTCGTATTCGCGGTCCTCGGCCAGGCCAAGATGGACGGCGGCCTGAGCCCCGAAGTCGAGAGCGATCTCCTGGCGAAGCTCCTCACCTTCTGGGCGATGCGCAGCACGTTGGACACCTCGGCTTACTGCGCGGCCATTCCGAAATCGAAGGTAGGGGCGTTGGCGACTTGAACACTCACGAACAAAGGAGAAACGACGATGGCACGAAAAGCACCCGGCAGGATCATGGACGCCGCAGAGCCCGAATGGGCTTGCATCCTCTCAGCGTCTCCCGAGCATGTCACAAGGGGCGACACAGTCACGTTGACGACGACGTTGTCGCATCCTCGTTTTGACGGACTTACGGAAGAGGAGAAGGGTGAAATCTTTCGGCGCTTACGGTTCGAATACCGCAGCGAAAGCAACCATATTGACGAGCTCATCGGCGCCGCAAGAGGCCGTATCGTTTCGTTTACCGTCCCTCATCTCCCGCAAGGGAGATACACCGTCGATGTCAGAGCCTTTATAGATCGGAGCGAAGAGTTCATTGACACTGACAGCGACGACCTACCCCAAGAGATCGCTCCCGGACACACGTCGATTTTGGTCATTCCGCTTGCTTCCGAAACGAACGTCACCTTGCAGCGCACATTCGTGGGGCCGACGCGCGATCGGGCGCTGTGGCCCGCGATCCGCAACCGCACGGCCGCGATCGGCTTCGACCGCTACAAGGCGTTCATCGACTGCATCTTTTGTGACGACCGCGGAGGAGGAAAGAAGGCCTTCAGCGACGCGGAGCAGGCCATAATCGAAATGGTCCATCGCTGCTTGCACCACGGCGCGGACCAGCCGGCAGACCGACTCAGCATTTATGGCCCTTACGCTTATGGCGTGCTGAAGATGGCCACCCAGGTCTTTCTGACGCTCGAAAGCGGCGTCGTCATCCGTAATATCAACCAACCCGGAACGCCAAGGATCTTCGACATCGTGGACGAGCGTATTCGCGTCAACGATTTCTCTCTGACGCTCCATAAACTTCAGGATGAGGTCAAGCACTACCTTTTCCAGACGGATGGAAACCTTCCCTATCTCAGCCGGATTCTTGAAAATCTCGTAACCATCGATCCAAATAGGGTCCACGAAGTCCTGCCCTATTGCCTGGGGGTCCTGCGGCATCGCTTGACTTCGCCGAGTCTAATCGAGCTGATCTGGTCCTACTGGCTCGAAGAGGGCATGCTCGTTCAGACGATGAACGCGATCGCGCGGCGGTTCCAGAACCGGCGCGGTTCTCCCTACGATCCGCTCGGGGAGCTCGAGTTCGATCCGCTGCGGCCCCTGAACAATATCATCTGGGGCTTCATCCAGGACGAGCACAACCGGCTCACCGTATCGCGGCGGGCGCATGAGTACCTCCACCATTACGGGCTGTCGCTCGTCGGAAAGGCGGTCCCGGATCTCAATCCGGCGGACACACGGTCAAAGTTCATCGAGGGGTTCCACAACCTGCTCGGGGCGGCGGCCCGGTTTTTCAGGGAGGATTCGGACACGACGGTGATCGCCGACGGATTTCCGCTCCTGAACGCGCTCAAGGACGTTCACCTGATCCTCGCGGAAGGCGCCCACAACCAGTTCGGCGACCTGACCTGGACCGCCCGCGCGGAAATGATGTCGATCCAATGGATGCTGGCGCGTCCGGAAATGAGGGAGTTTCTCCGCGGCCGATACATGGTGCCCTACCAGGAGGAGTGGATGGGTGCGGTCGACAGCATGAAGAAGCTGCAGGGCTGGACCGACACGACCATCACGCACTTCTACGAGCTCGCCGTGACCGGCGAACGGATCCTGCTCTCGATCCGGTACGGTGACTGGTCCGATATCGCGAATATCGAGGATCAGGCGAGGAACTGGGCCCGCTCCTGCAAGCCGGAAATCCAGCGCTACATCTACGCCTACCAAACGGTCACCGGCGTCGATCTGTCTTCGGACGTCGTGGATTCGCGCGATGCGGCGACGCGCTACCTCCAGCCGTCCATGCACCTCCAGCGCAGGCTCGCCGAACAGTCGTCGGCAGTGCGTCTGCGTGGTCCGGCCGCGCCAGAACTCATCGCGGCCCGAACGTCGAGCCAGGTCGAGGTCGCGAGGGCGGGCCGAACCAGGCTCCCGGCCTACAGGAAAGACAGTTAGGGCGAGGTGGGTGGACGATGCTCGACTTCACATCCGCGCTGTACCTGGGCTTTCGCCATGCCCACCACGCGCTCCGGCCATGGGCGCAGCTGACGACGGGACGTCCTGCTGCGCTCGAACCGGCGCCGGAGGCCATCGCTCTCGCGCAAGATCTGGCGCGGTTCCTCAGTTGCGAGCGCGCCGTATTGACTCCGTCGACGCTCCACCTGTTCTGGGATTTGTTCGACGTGCTCGCGCGCGACCACATTGCGATATACGTCGACGACGGCGCGTATCCGATCGCTCGCTACGGCGTCGAGCGGGCGGCTGCGAAGGGTGTGCCGACATCGACCTTCCCCACGCACAATCCCGCCGCGCTTGCGGCCCTTCTCGAACGCGACCGGTCGATCGGATGCCGACCCGTCGTCGTTACAGACGGACTTTGCACGGCCACGGGCCGCATGGCGCCGCTGGCTGACTACTTGAAGCTGGTCCGGCGGCGCGACGGCTACCTTGTCGTGGACGACACGCAGGCGTTGGGCGTTCTCGGTGAAGACCCGGCGCCTAACGCCCCATACGGGCGGGGCGGCGCTGGAACGCCGGCCAGGCGCGCAGTGCATGGGCCGGAGTTGATCGTTGGCAGCTCCTTGGCGAAAGGGTTCGGCGCCCCGCTCGCCGTCCTCGCCGGGACCGCTGACGTGATCGCGAAGTTTGAAGAATTCAGCGGGACGAGCGTTCATTCCAGCCCGCCTTCGCTCGCGGTCATCAGCGCAGCGCAGCACGCGCTCGCCATCAATAACCGACAAGGCGATCGGCTGCGCGACCGCCTCGCGAGTCTCGTGCGGCATTTCCGGGAAAGCTTGAGTGCGGCCGGCTTCGGTGCGTGCGGCGGTTTGTTTCCCTTTCAGACCTTGAAAGCCATTCGCGGCGTCGCGCCGGAGCCGTTGCATCGCCTCCTGCTCCGTCTCGGCGTCAGAGCCGTCATGCGATCATCGCGACGTCCGCCTGGCGCCGCCCTCAGTTTCCTGATCACCGTCTCGCACAGAGGGTCCGACATCGACCGCTGCGTTGCGGCGTTGCGGCGCTCATGCGTCCTCATCCGCCAAGGCGAAACCGGAAGACTTCACGCGTCGAATGGAGCCGGTTCCGGCGCTTTCGCCTGACCGAACCAAAGAACAGAACAATGCGAGGTGACACATGAGCGGAGAACTCAACTTTGAGGCCATGCCCTTCGGATTCCAGGAGCTGCTCTCGGAGCAAGGCGACCTGGAGGGCGAGGAGGAAATCGGCCGACGGGGGCGCTCGCAGACACGCTCTACGAGGCTTGCCTCCAGATCACAGCGATCGACGGCCCAGCGGCAGGCGCCGGCCTCGAAGCTTGCCAAGTCGAAGTTTTCGCGGCTCACGCAGACACACGGTCCCCAGCATAAGCACTGGTGGCCCAGGGTCGCGACCGGAGCCTATGGTTTTGCGCCTGAGCCCTATCCGATTGCGCCCGCGGCGTATCCCGCCTCAACCCGTTCGGAATACATCCGCTGGGTGCAGAGCGCTTTGAACGACGTGCTTGGATTGCAATTGCCGACGAACGGATACGCCGGCCCGGCGACGCGCGACGCGATTCGCACTTTCCAGCAGCAGTCGGGGATTCCCGCGGACGGCGTCGTCGGGCCCGACACCGAACGCGCGCTGCTTGCGGCCAGAGCCCAGCAGTCCGGACCGGGAGGCCCGCCCACGCCGCCCGGCCCGGCCGGACCACCCCCACCGCCGCCCCCCTCAGCCGAACCTCCCCCAGCGGCGGCCGCCCCGGCTGAACCTCCGCCAGCGGCGCCCGGAGAGCTCAACTTTGAATGGGAGAGCCTTGGGCAGGAATGGGAAACCACCCAAGCGTCCGCCGAGCGCGACACGGTAAGGAGCAGCATCGCTGCTGGC
>Ga0074046_10004530_pt1 | contig 11327 bp, 4 predicted proteins | sample BogForMeECP23OM3_FD_94441 | JGI IMG/M metagenome (GOLD analysis project Ga0074046, IMG submission 94441) | Bog forest soil microbial communities from Calvert Island, British Columbia, Canada - Bog Forest MetaG ECP23OM3 | ecosystem: Environmental > Terrestrial > Soil > Wetlands ...
CCTGCCTGGTTCACGGACGGGGAACTCGTTGGCACCTGCACGGTCGAAGGCAGTGCAGCGGCACGCGGCGGTGAGGCCTCCTTTGGCGCAATCAGAAGCGTCTCTCCTTCTTCCTTCTCACGTCTATCCAATTCCCACCGATCCAGCGCATCAATGATTGCCTGCCCGTTGGCAGGCCGGTTCTCGCGATTCTTTTCCAGGCACTTCATCACCAAATCGGCCAGAGGCTGGGGAATATTCACTCCGGCTTGCGCGCATTGAATGGGAATCGGAGGAGTCTGGATGTGCGCCATCACGATATGCAGGGAAGTGTCGCCATGGATCGGGAGTTCGTTCGTCAGCATTTGATACATCACGACGCCGAGCGAATATATGTCCGAGCGGCCGTCGAGTTCCTTGCTGGGAGACGCCATGGCCTGTTCCGGGGACATGTACAGCGGCGTGCCAACCACCATCCCCGTGCCGGTCATGGATGCCGCAGAGGGACCGCCGAGGCCTTCCTTCAGCTTGGCGATGCCGAAATCCAGTACCTTCGCCACAACTTCCTTTTGCGATTGAATGAGAACGATGTTCTCCGGCTTGATGTCGCGATGCACGATTCCGAGGCGTTGTGCCGCGTCCAGCGCGGAGGCCACTTGCCGGATGATTGAGGCCACCCGCGCCGGCCGCATCGGGCCTTCCTCGGCGATGACATCTCTCAGGTTTTTGCCCTCGATGTACTCCATGACGATGAACGGCTGCCCGTCTTCGGTTTCGTCGATGTCGTCCACGCGCACGGCGTTGGGGTGGTGGAGTTTCCGTGCCAGGATGGCCTCTTGCTCGAAACGTTTGACGAACTTCTTGTCGCTCGCCAGGGCCGCCGCAATCACTTTCAACGCGCGCAGCTCCTGGAAATGCAGGTGCAACGCTTTGTACACCGCGCCCATGGCCCCTTGGCCGACCTTCTGAATGATTTGGTATTTTCCACGGACCAGCGCCCCCTCGGCCCATCCCTCCGACTCGGTGAGGGGCGTCCCGTCCTGGGGACAGTTGGCGTAATTTGTGGAGTAGCTGCGGTGACAGACGCGGCAGGTTTTCATGGCCATTCCGGAAGCAATTTCGTGGGAGGTAGTCTACCACGAAGCCCCCTGCGGTAAACATGCATTCAAAGCGGCCTGCCCCCAGCCAAGTTTCTTTCCCATCAACACGTTAAGCAACTGTTCTTGTTCCATTCGCAACAATTGTTTCCACTGACCGCTCTTGCATACACCGCCCCAGGTGTTCCGCAATCCTGGGATGACCTAAGCGATGCCCCCGGCCCTTTTCGCCGGACCTCCCTCTCACAATAAGATGTAACTCGGCGCCCCTCTCGCACGTCGAAATGACAGTGGCGACGATGATAGGATGTACTGGAAGTGTCGGGAGAGGACTGTTCCTGCAGCCGATTCTTTCCACGGAACGTGCGTCTCATCCACACGATGGAAGGTGCGCAGCTTCGATTTCCAACCGGGGACTGTCCCTCATCGATTTGAGGAGTGCAAGTGACGGAACAACAAGCAAACTCAGCGGATTCCAGGAATCCCGGGCAGTACACAACTGAAAACGCATCCACCCGCAAGAGCCGCTGGTGGATCTGGTTGATCGTCGCGGTGTTTATCCTTGGCGGCTTGGCGTGGTGGCAACTTCGCGGGGCTACTCCCGCGGCGAAAACCGGCGGTGACGCCGCCTCCCGCCCAGTTTTGATTTCGACAGCGGCAGCTCGCCAGGGCGACATCGGCATTTACCTGAACGCTTTGGGTACGGTGACGCCCGTCTACACCGTAACGGTGACCAGCCGGGTGCAAGGCGAAATTACGCAGGTCTACTATAGCGAAGGGCAGATGGTCCAGAAGGGCGACCCGCTCGTCGAAATCGATCCCCGCCCTTATCAGGCGTCGCTAACGCAAGTCGAGGGACAACTGGCGCACGATACGGCCGTTTTGAACGAAGCCAAAATCGACTTGGAGCGCTACCAGCAAGCCTTCACTCGCAACGCCATCGCCAAGCAGCAATTGGACGATCAGCAGCAGGTCGTGCTGCAAGATGAAGGCACCGTGAAAAACGACGAAGGCCAGCTTGCGAATGCCAAGGTCAATCTCGTTTACACCCATATCACCGCACCCATTGCCGGGCGCGTTGGATTGCGGCTCATCGATCCCGGAAATATCGTCCAGGCCAACAGCGCCACCGCCCTCGTTGTGATCACGCAACTTCAGCCCATCACGGTGATTTTCAGCATCGCCGAAGATCAGCTCTCCCAGATTCAAGAGCAATTGCGCAAAGGGAAGAAACTTCCTGTCGATGCGTTTGACCGTGCAGGGAACACGAAGCTCGCGTCCGGTACCCTGCTGACCCTCGATAATGTCATTGACGCAACCACCGGCACATTGAAACTCAAAGCCATCTTTGACAACAGGGACAACGCTCTCTTCGCCAACCAGTTTGTAAACGTCAAACTCCTCGTTGACACGCAACACAATATGACTTTGATTCCTTCTCCGGCGATTCAGCGAAGCGCCCAAGGGGCTTTTGTATACGTAATCAAGAATGACCAGACCGCTTCCATGCGCACGATTACCCCTGGCACCACCGATGGTACCGTGACCGCGGTGCAAGGCCTGGAACCCCAGGAAGTGGTGGCAAGCAATGGATTCGATAAGCTTCAGGACGGAGCGAAGGTCACGATCCGCAAACCCACGAGCGGCAGTGGCGGAGCCTCCGGCCAGCAGCCTCAAACGGGCCAGGCTACCCAATCCGGTCCGCCGGCAACCCGCCAGGGAGATGCCTCCGGAGGCAAAAAGGGAGGCTCGCCGCAGTGAGTCCGTCTCGTCCGTTTATTTTGCGACCGGTAGCGACGTCGCTACTGATGGCGGCCATCTTGCTCGCTGGCTTCGTCGCCTATCTCCAGCTGCCCGTATCCGCGCTGCCGGAGGTGGACTACCCCACCATTCAGATCGTTACGTTTTATCCCGGCGCCAACCCCGACGTCATGGCTTCGGCCATTACCGCGCCTCTCGAGCGGCAGTTCGGCCAGCTCCCCGGCCTCAATCAGATGACTTCCACGAGTTCGGATGGGAGTTCCATCATTGTTTTGCAGTTTTCACTCGAATTGAACATCGACGTTGCCGAACAGGAAGTACAAGCGGCCATCAACGCGGCCCAAACCTATCTGCCTTCCGATCTGCCGGTCCCGCCGATCTATAGCAAAACGAATCCGGCGGACACGCCGATTCTCACGCTGGCGCTTTCCTCCAAGACTATTCCACTGTCGCAAGTCGAGGACCTCGCGGATACCCGCTTCGCCCAAAAAATTTCTCAGCTTCCCGGCGTGGGTCTCGTCAGCATCAGCGGCGGGCAAAAGCCAGCCGTTCGCGTACGCGTGAATCCCACGGCGCTCTCCTCCTACGGCATAAATCTCGAGGATGTGCGCACGGCCCTCCAGCAGACCAGCCTCGACCAGGCGAAAGGGAACTTCGACGGCCCGCAGCAGGACTACCAGATTCAATCGAACGACCAGCTTCTCGGGGCCTCCGATTTCGAGCAGGTAATCATCGCCTACCACGGCGGGTCGCCCGTGAAACTCTCCGATGTGGCTACGGTAGAAAATGGCGTGGAAAACAACCGCCAGGCCGCCTGGATGAACGAAACTCCCGCGGTAATCGTCAACATTCAACGCCAGCCCGGGGCCAACATCATTCAGGTCGTGGACCGCATTAAGAAGTTGCTGCCCGTCCTGAAAAGCAATCTCCCCGCTGCCGTCCAAGTGGATGTACTGACGGACCGCACCACCACGATCAGAGCTTCGGTTCAAGACGTGGAATTCGAACTCATGCTCACCGTGGGCCTTGTCGTCATGGTCATTTTTCTGTTCTTGCGCAATCTTTCCGCCACGACCATCCCCAGCGTGGCAGTGCCCCTCTCCATCGTGGGCACGTTCGGGGTGATGTATCTTGCGGGCTTCAGCCTCAACAACCTCACGTTGATGGCGCTCACGATTTCCACTGGGTTCGTCGTCGATGACGCCATCGTCATGATCGAGAACATCATTCGATTCATCGAAGAAGGAGACCCGCCGCTGCAAGCCGCGCTGAAGGGTTCCGAGCAGATCGGCTTCACCATCGTCTCGCTCACCATTTCCCTGATTGCGGTATTGATTCCCCTGCTGTTCATGGGCGACATCGTCGGGCGGCTTTTCCGCGAGTTTGCCATCACCCTGAGCGTCACCATCCTCGTCTCCGCGGTGGTTTCCCTGACGCTCACTCCCATGATGTGTTCGCGTCTGTTGAAAAGCACGCACGGGCGAAAGCAGAGCCGTTTTTATGTGGCTTCGGAGAATGCCTTCAATCGCATCATTGCTTTCTATGGAAGAACCTTAAAGTGGGTGTTAAGGCACCAAAACGCAACTCTGGTTGTGGCCGCCGCCACGCTGGTGCTCACTATTGTTCTCTACATCTTCATCCCCAAGGGCTTCTTCCCGGTGCAAGACACGGGCATCATCCAAGGCATCTCGGAAGCCTCGCAGTCCATCTCGTTCCCGGCCATGGCGGAAAAACAGCAGCAGCTTTCCCACTTAATCCTGCAGGATCCTGCCGTGGAGAGCCTTTCTTCCTTCATCGGCATCGACGGCACCAACACCACATTGAACAGCGGGCGCATCCAAATCAATTTGAAGCCCCTGGAAGTGCGAAAAATCAACGCCTCGGATGTCATCCGGCGCCTCCAGCCAAATCTGGAAAAGATCGATGGCATCACGCTGTACATGCAGCCGGTGCAGGACCTCACGGTCGAGGACCGCGTGAGCCGGACGCAATACCAGTACACCCTCGAAGATCCCGATCAGCGCGAGCTGAATTACTGGACGGCCAAGCTGATGGCCAAACTGCAAGCGATTCCGGAGCTTCGCGATCTGGCGACAGACCAGCAGACTTCCGGCCTTGCCGCCTCCCTCACCATCGACCGCGTCACCGCTTCCCGCATGGGCATCACGCCGCAAGCGATCGACCAGTTGCTTTACGATGCTTTTGGACAGCGGCAAGTTTCGACGCTGTATACCCAGGTGAACCAGTACCACATCGTTCTTGAAACGGAACCCGAGTTTCAGAAGAACCCCTCGAAATTACAGGACATCTACGTGCGTTCTGCTCTGGCTCCAAGCGCACTCACTACCAGCTCTTCCACAACGCAGACTGTCACTTCGACGACGTCTTCCGGCAATTCTGCTTCCTCTGCTGCGCCCAGCCCTTCCGCTGTCCCCAACACGGCTGTCAGCTCCGGTTCTGCCAATCCCAGCCCCGTGGCAACGGTAAATGGTGGCGCGGTTCCGCTCAGCGCCTTCACCCGCTTTGAAATGAAGAGCAGCCCTTTGTCCGTCAACCACCAGGGGCAATTTCCCGTCGTCACCATCTCCTTCAATCTGGCGCCCGGTGCCTCGCTTGGCCAAGCCACGGAGGCGATTGACAAGGCCCAGAAGGATATTGGCATGCCTCTCAGCGTGCAGAGCGCTTTTCAGGGCACCGCCGCATCCTTTCAAGCTTCCTTGTCGAACGAGCCGCTACTGATCCTCGCGGCGCTGGTCACCGTTTATATCGTCCTTGGCGTTCTCTACGAAAGCTACATTCACCCGCTTACAATTCTATCCACGCTGCCCTCTGCCGGGGTGGGCGCTATTCTGGCTTTGTTGATTTGCGGCCAGGAACTCAGCGTCGTGGCGCTCATCGGAATCATCCTGCTGATCGGTATCGTCAAGAAAAATGGAATTATGATGATTGACTTCGCTCTCGAGGCGGAGCGCAAAGAGGGCAAGAAGCCGGAAGTCGCCATTTATGAAGCCTGCCTCTTGCGATTCCGGCCCATCATGATGACCACCATGGCGGCGTTGCTGGCCGGTTTGCCGCTCGCCCTGGGCACCGGAATCGGCGCGGAGTTGCGTCGCCCCTTAGGCATCTCCATGGTTGGCGGCTTGCTCTTAAGTCAGGTTCTGACGCTCTACACGACTCCGGTCATTTACATCTTCTTCGACCGGCTTGCGCAACGCTTTTCATCGCATCGCGCGCACGATACCGGGCTCGAAGTGGTCCCGGCGGATTGATGCCATGAGCCTTTCTTCTCCATTCATTCGACGGCCGGTGGCCACCACACTCCTGACAGCGGCGATTGCCCTGGCTGGGGCCGTGGCCTTTCGCGAGTTGCCGGTCTCGCCGCTTCCGCAGGTTGATTTTCCCACGATTTCCGTTGGTGCCGGTCTGCCGGGAGCCAGCCCGGAGATCATGGCCTCCTCCGTCGCCACGCCCCTGGAGCGCCAGTTCGGGAGAATTGCCGGCATCTCGGAGATGACCTCCTCCAGTTATCTTGGCACCACCAGCATTACGATGCAATTTGATTTGAACCGCAACATTGATGGCGCCGCGCGCGACGTCCAGGCCGCCATCAATGCCGCGCGGAGTTACCTGCCCGCGAATCTCCCCGGGAATCCCACCTATCGCAAGGTCAACCCCGCAGACGCTCCGATCATGATTCTGGCGCTGACGTCCAATGTGTACACCAGAGGCGCGCTGTATGACGCCGCCTCCACCATCATGCAGCAGCGCCTTTCTCAGGTTCAGGGAGTCGGGCAAGTCAGCGTTGGCGGCAGTTCGCTGCCGGGAGTGCGTGTGGAAATCAATCCGACGCAACTCAACGGTTATGGTCTCGGCTTACAGGACGTTGCCGCGATGCTGAGCCGGCAGAATGCCAATAGCCCCAAGGGGCAAATCACGGATGGTGCGACATCCGCGGACATCACCACGAACGACCAGCTCTTGAAGGCCGTGGACTACATGCCGCTTGTGGTGGGCTACCACAATGGCGCCGCCGTCAAGTTAAGCGATGTCGCGGAGGTCCAGGACTCCACGGAAAACGTGCGCGCTGCCGGCTTCGTCAACGGCAAGCCCTGCGTCCTCATCTTTATCTTCCGTCAGCCGGGCGCGAACATCATTGACACCGTGGATCGCATCCGTGCCGCCATACCCGCACTCCAGGCTTCCATCCCTCCCGCCATAGACACGGAAGTCGTGATGGACCGCACGCTCACAATTCGCGCTTCCGTTCGTGACGTCGAACGCAGCCTGTTGATCTCCATTTCCCTGGTCATTTGCGTGGTGTTCGTCTTCCTGCGAAGCGTACGCGCCACCTTGATTCCCAGCGTCGCCGTTCCCGTCTCCCTGATTGGCACTTTTGGCGTGATGTACCTGTGCCACTACAGTATCGACAACCTCTCGCTCATGGCCCTCACGATTTCCACGGGCTTTGTCGTTGACGATGCCATTGTCGTCATCGAGAACATCACGCGCTATCTCGAGCAGGGCATGTCTCCCATGCAAGCGGCCTTCAAGGGCGCCAGCGAAATTGGCTTTACGGTCCTGTCCATCAGCATCTCTCTGGTTGCCGTCTTCATTCCCATTCTGTTGATGGGAGGCATTGTCGGCCGGCTTTTCCGTGAGTTTGCCGTGGTCCTCTCGGTCGCCATCCTGGTTTCCCTGGTCATCTCACTGACGGCCACGCCCATGATGTGCTCTCGGCTGCTCCGGCATGTTCGCGATGAAAAGCACGGCATTGCGTACCGCATCAGCGAGCGCGCCTTCGCTGCGGTCCTACGGGGCTACGAGCGGAGCCTCGGTTGGGTCCTGGAACATTCCCGCCTGACGCTCGCCGTTCTGGTCTTCACCATTGCACTCAATATCTTTCTTTTTTGGATCGTCCCCTCGGGATTCTTTCCGCAGCAGGATAACGGCATCGTCTTCGGCGGCATACAGGGCTCACAGGACACTTCTTTCCAGGCCATGCAGGCGGCTACGGCACGCATCGTGAGTATCGTCAAAACGGATCCCGCCGTGCAGAATGTCATGGCGTTCACCGGCGGCGGGGGCCCCACCAACGGCGGCTTCGTTTACATGGGCCTGAAACCCCGCAACCAACGCGACGCCAGCTCCAGCCAGGTGGTTGACCGTCTGCGTCCCAAACTCGCTGTCGTCTCTGGTGCCAGCACTTTTATGCAAGCCGGACAGGACGTGAGCATTGGCGGACGGAGGAGCAGCGCACAATTTCAGTACACCATCCAGAGCGACACCCTGCAGGACCTCATTCAGTGGGGCCCGGTCCTGCTCCAGCAGATGCGCAAGTTGCCCATGCTCACCGACGTGAATACCGACCAGCAGAATAGCGGTCTGCAGGCGATGTTGACTTATGATCGCCAGACCATGTCACGTCTCGGTATTACCCCGCAGATGGTGGACAATTCCCTCTACGAAGCCTTCGGCCAAGCCCAGGTTTCCACCATGTTTACCGGCATCAACCAGTACCACGTGGTGCTGGAAGTCGCGCCCAAGTTCTGGCAGTCTCCCGTGAATTTGAACGACGTGTATATCCGGGCTGCGCAAGGAAGAGTCGTCCCTCTCAGCGCCATCGCGCATTACGAGCCAAACACCGCTCCCCTGGCCGTGAATCACCAGGGGCAATATCCCTCGGTCACCATTTCCTTCAATCTTGCTCCGGGTGTTGCTCTCAGCGACGCGACCACGGCAGTCCTCGGCATGCAGCAGAAAATCGGCATGCCCAACACCATTCATGGCATGTTCTCCGGCGCGCTTCAGGCCTATCAATCTTCCCTGGCGGGGGAACTCTATCTAGTCATCTTGGCAATCATTGCCGTCTATATCGTGCTGGGTATTCTTTACGAAAGTTACATGCACCCCCTCACGATCATCTCCACCTTGCCTTCCGCGGGCGTGGGCGCCGTGCTTGCGCTCATGCTCTTTCATAAGGAACTCACGGTGATCGCGTTGATAGGCGTGATTCTGCTGATCGGCATCGTCAAGAAGAACGCCATCCTGATGATTGATTTTGCGCTGGCCGCCGAACGCATTGAAGGCAAAAGCCCTCGCGACGCCATTTTCCAGGCGTGCATCCTGCGATTCCGCCCCATCATGATGACCACCATGGCGGCCCTCTTTGGCGCCACGCCGCTGGCCTTCGGCAGAGGCACGGGTTCGGAACTGCGTAATCCGCTCGGCATCGCCATTATCGGCGGGCTGGTTCTGAGCCAGATGCTCACGCTGTACACCACGCCCGTCGTTTACCTTTTCCTGGATCGCATGCGGGTCAAATGGCTTGGCGCTCACGGAAAGCTCGAAGCGCAACGGCAAATCGGGTCCTTCGGATGACAAGTTCTTATGCGCCAAGCGAGCTGGCCATCGGAAGGGCCAACTTAGCAAGGAGTTTGAGGCACCGATGAAGGCAACGAACAAAATGCGTATTGCGGCCGCGCTTCTTTGCGGGTCCGTACTTTTCCAGGGCTGCGATGTCGGCCCGAAATACAATCGTCCCGCGGCGAAGGTGCCGGCAACGTTCAAAGAGGTCACTCCGGACGATCTGCAGAAAATGGATGGCTGGAAAGTCGCGCAACCCCAGGACAGCACTCTCCATGGCAACTGGTGGGAGATTTTTGGCGATTCCCAGTTGAACGCACTCGAAGAACAAGTCAACATTTCCAACCAAAACGTCGCCGCTGCCTTTGCCAGCTTCATGGCTGCGCGTGCTGTGGTGCGGCAGGCTCGCGCGCAGTATTTCCCGACCGTTTCCGTCGGCGGAAGCATCGTTGGCCAGCACCAGCCCGCTTCCTCGGGCGGGACGACCTTCACTGAATACTCTCTACCCTTCGATGCTTCCTGGACGCCCGACTTATGGGGCCGCGTGCGCAACACCGTTCGCGCCAATGTCGCCAACGCGCAAGCCAGCGAGGCCGACCTTGAAAATACCCGGCTGACGGCTCACGCGGAACTCGCCGTCGATTATTTTGAACTGCGCGGGCAGGACGCTCTCAAACAACTTCTCGATTCGACCGTGGTGGCTTATGAGGAGTCTCTGAAACTGACCAAGGCGCTCTATGAAACGGGCATCGACTCTGACGAAGCCGTAGCGCAAGCCGAAACGCAACTGGAGGCCACCCGCGCCCAAGACACCAGTGTTGGCATTCTGCGATCTGAATACGAGCATGCGATTGCACTCCTGGTTGGCCAGCCTGCTTCCTCCTTCTCGATCGCCGTTGAGCCCTTGAAGACTGCGCCGCCCGCCATTCCGTTTGGCGTTCCCTCGCAACTTCTGGAGCGCCGCCCGGACATCGCCGCAACCGAGCGGTTGATGGCCCAGGCCAATGCGCAAATCGGTGTCGCCAGAGCCGCGTTTTATCCAACGCTGACTCTTAGCGCTTCCGCCGGGTTCCAAACCACGAAAGGCTCCAGTTGGTTTACTTGGCCAAGCCGGCTCTGGTCCGTCGGCCCGGCCATTTCCGAAACGATTTACGATGGCGGTCTGCGCCGTGCCACCATGGAACAATACCGCGCGCAATATGATCAGACGGTCGCGAACTATCGCGGCACCATCCTGACCGCGTTTCAACAGGTAGAGGACAATCTTTCCACCCTGCGCGTTCTTTCCAAGGAAATTCAGGAACAAGACACGGCCATCCGGTCCGCGCAGCGCAGCCTCAATCTGGCCACGGACCGCTACCGCCTCGGCATCGACCCCTACCTCAACGTGATCACGGCCCAGACGACACTTTTCAGCAATCAGCAGACCGCCGTGAACCTGCGTATCCTGCAAATCGTGGCCAGCGTGCAATTGATCGAGGCCGTCGGCGGGGGTTGGGATTCCTCCACGCTTCCCACTTCGCAGCAGATCATTTCGCGGGAGGCCCAGGTTCCGGCGGCTCCTCCCGTGCAGCCAGCCAAGAGCCAACCACCAGCCGCATCTACTCCCTAGGCTATCGGGCAAATCGTAGCGGCCTGCCAAAGGGCTACGGAACGCCCGGAGGATACTTTGATCTTTGTTGGCTTAGCGCGCGGTGGATGAGGGATGTGTCGCGCGTACGGTGCTCGCGGTCGTGGTTGTTCCGTACCCAGGGCTTACGCCCTGGGCTAACGTGTTTCGCGCCTCCGGCGCTGGGATTTTTGTGGGACGCGTTCTCCAGAAATCAGCGGACCCGCCTCCGGCGCTGGGGATTTTTATGGGGACACGTACCCAGGGCTCACGCGCTGGGCTAACCTGTGGCGCGCCTCCGGCGCTTCGGAGGAAGAGGGAGCCCTCATTTGAAGGAACATCCGGCTGGCTGGGGACTCTGGACATGATGAATGACTGGTGCATCGCCTATCCTTAATTGATGTACACTCAGGCTGCCGGCGCGAGCGAACGCCGGACTCGCTCCACATTCTGATAATGACGAATGCGACCTGCGCGTCGATCGGTTCGCCGTTTTTCTTGGGAGATACAATCGTGAA
>Ga0074046_10004533_pt1 | contig 11323 bp, 11 predicted proteins | sample BogForMeECP23OM3_FD_94441 | JGI IMG/M metagenome (GOLD analysis project Ga0074046, IMG submission 94441) | Bog forest soil microbial communities from Calvert Island, British Columbia, Canada - Bog Forest MetaG ECP23OM3 | ecosystem: Environmental > Terrestrial > Soil > Wetlands ...
GACGATAATGTTTATGCTTTGAATGCAGCAACAGGCGCACTCATGTGGTCTTTCGCAACTGGAGGACAGGTGTGGTCGTCTCCGGCAGTTGCAAACGGCATAGTTTACATAGGCTCATTTGACGATAATGTGTACGCTTTGAATGCAACGAATGGCGCTAAGATCTGGAATTACACGACAGGTGGAGTCGTGTGGTCGTCGCCAGCAGTTTCAAACGGCGTAGTTTACGTGGGCTCATACGATGACAACGTTTATGCATTAAATGCCGCCAACGGCGTCTTAATATGGAGATATACTACGGGCGATTCTGTATGGTCGTCTCCCGCTGTTTCAAGCGGAGTTGTTTACATCGGTTCATTTGACCATAATGTATATGTTTTAGACGCTGCAAGCAGCACTAAAATTTGGAGTTACACCACAATTGCGGCAGTAGAGTCGTCTCCAGCTGTTACAGCTGGCACAGTTTACATAGGTACAGATGAGGATTACTTGTATGCTTTGAATGCCGGAACTGGCGCTCTTGTTTGGCGGGACACGGTAGGCGGTGTGACTTCTTCTCCAGCCGTTGCAGGCGGCATCGTTTACGCTGGCACATCGGAACGCCAAGTTTACGCTATCGGTGGTTCATCAACTGCGACTGAAACTGCAACATCAACGCCGGTCCCAGCTTCGAACTCAACAACGACTCAAAACCCAACTCCAACGGCTTCTCCATCAGTTTCACCATCAACCGTAACGGCAACAACGACAAGCGGCTCAACATTTAATCTATCGATAAGCGGAAACATAACGAGTTCCCAGATGTCCAACCTCTCAATAACAACGAACCAGTCTAAGTCAACCACAGTTTCTTTCACCGTAACAGGCATAAGCGGTACTACCGGCTTCGGTAACATAACCATCCCAAAAAGTGCAGTTCCGTACGGGACAACACCGACAATCTACATCGATAGTAGTCAGCCGGCTCAAAATCAAGGCTATACGCAGGACAGCAGCAACTATTACGTTTGGTACACGACGCATTTTAGCACACATTACGTATCAATAGTGTTCACAACCACCTCTTCTGGGTCTAATGGGAATTCAAGTTTGCGTGGGATAATTTGTGGTATAGTAGCTGGCATTGCCGTTGTGGCAGTAGTTATAGTTGTTCTCACACTGATAATCAATAGGAGAAAAGGTGGAAGCTCGGAAGATGATTGAGCCCACTCTATATTTTTATTGTTTGTTTTAGGCTTTGGGCGGCGGTTTCAGGCATAACGATGTTGATGTGGATTCCAGTCGTGACCTCGAAGCCAGCCCAAATTGACAGTTTAGGATGAACCTCCATGTGCCAATGATAACTGGGCTCAGCATCCTTGATTAGGGCTAAGTGGAATCCGTAGTTGTAAGGTGGGTCATTTACCAAATCCTTCAGCGCTTTGAGGCTTGCTTTAAGGGTTTTAGCGAACTCTACAATTTCGTCCTCGCTGAGATAAAGGATGTTTGCCGCGTGTTTCTTGGGTATGATCCAGAATTCCATAGGATTGATGCTTGCATAAGGAGCAAAAACCACAAAGTCAGACCCATCATAAATGAGTCTTGGACCCTTCGTTTCCCGCTCGATTATGTCGCAGAAAACACATTTTCCATGCTCAACGTAGAATTTCTTGCTGGCTTCCATCTCATCTTGAATCATCGGCGGAATCATCGGTGTCGCAATTATCTGGCTGTGCGCGTGGCTAAGGGATGCTCCAGCCTGCTGCCCATAATTGCGAAAAATCGACACGTACTTTACGTAAGGTTTTGCGCTCATTTCCCTGAGTCTGTCAATGTAAGCATGAATAAGAAGTTCCAGCTGAGGCAGCTGTGCGTCCGCAGGTCCTTCATCATGGTTCGGCGACTCGATAATAACCTCATGCTGTCCAATTGCATTGCCCAAAGATTCGCTTGAAAAGATTATCCCGGTGTCCTGCGGCTGTCTGGGCGGGCCAAACGCTGGGAAAAGGTTTGGAATGCAGCGAATAAGCCAGTTCTTTGGGCGTTCCCCAACCAGCGGGTCCTGGGCCACACGCACTTCATTTTCGTCTTTAAGGTACAGCATTACCGCTGGCGGCGTCATGGACTCATTACCCACACACAACGGGCAAACTGCCGCTTTGGCACTCTCAGTTTTTTGCTTGACAAAATCCGTCGGTCGTCGTCCCCGTTCGGTCGCAATAACAACCCAGCGGTTTAGCAGGTAATCTTTCCTAAGCTCATTGTATGGCATGCAAAGCACCTCAAAAACAAAGGTGCTGTAACATTTTAGCGTTTCCCAAACATAAACGTGCAGAGTTGTGGGTTTGTACTGATTCTTGAACAAGGTAAATTTGTCAAACTTATGATCGACGTTCTTTTGGATAATTGTTCAGGAGTAACATTGTAACTACTTTACTATTTGCTACGTTTTTTTTCCGTGTTTATTTCTGTTTTGCTTTTATTTTCTTCGTTCATTAATTGCGCTAACGTGGAGGTAACATATGCCGAGAAGCTGTGGATTCCTTTTTTGATTGCGTATTCTTCTTTGACTTTTAGCCATTCTTTGAAAAAGTAATCGTAAACTTCAGCTTTTACAGTAATGGTTTTGTATCCTTTTTTCGGCGTTTAGATTTCCCCTCTCAAGCTAGTTAGCGTACGTACTTTTATTTAAGGTTTCATGATAAACGGGTTTTTGTTCATTTTGTTTCGCCGTTAATTATATATTTAGTTGTACGGTAAAGTACTTAGGAGACGGTGGTTTTGCCTCGAAAAGGTTTCAAATGCATAACGGTCACGGATAAGATTCACGGAGAAATGAAAAAAAGAGCCGAAGAAACAAACCTCACATTGAGGGAATATGTCGAATATCTATTAGCTAAGGATAAAACTGCTAAAGAAACAACTTAACTACAAACTCTTATTTTGCTAATTGCAACGTGATGGTTTTTTCATATTTCCAATTGGTTATTCCACAAGCTTTTATTTTTTAGCCTCCTTTGATTTTCCTAACTTTCTTTGACGTAACCTGCAGACAGTCCAAATCCTTCATTATCGGGTTTCAGGTGTTAAAGTTTATTTGTGAGGGTAAAAGCATATATCTATTGACTTCGCATTGGTTTTTCAACTTTAACGCGTAACTGGCGAAAAAATGGATTTATCCGAAAAAATCCTAATGCTTAAAAAAGAAAAGAAAGCTGTGATTTTGGCTCATAATTACCAAAGGCCCGAAATCCAGGACATGGCTGACTACGTCGGCGACAGCATCGAACTCAGTCGCAAAGCAGCCGAGGAAAAAGACGCTGAAATGATTGTTTTCTCAGCGGTAGATTTCATGGCCGAATCCGCCGCTATTTTAAATCCTGGCAAAAAGGTTCTTTTGCCCTGCCTAGGAGCACGCTGCCCCATGGCTCAGATGCTCACGGTTGATGAGATTAAACGCGCAAAAAAGATGTATCCTAAAGCTCCTGTTGTCTTATACGTTAACACCTTAGCTGTTTGCAAAGCACAATGTGACGTTTGCTGCACCAGCGCCAACGCCGTGGAAGTCATTAGATCCCTCGACGCAGAAACCATACTTTTCGGACCCGACAAAAACCTCGCCGAATACGTCTCTGAAATAACCGGAAAAAATCTTATTCCGCTTCCAGAAAACGGGTTCTGCCCAACTCATTTGCTTTTCCAACCCGAAGACGTCAAAGTCCTAAAAATGCAGTATCCTGACGCAACCGTCATGGTTCATCCCGAATGCAGCTCAGATATGCGTAAAGTTGCCGATTACCTTGGCAGCACATCGAAGATGTGCCGTTACGCCAAAGAATCTTCTGCGAAAAACTTCATAGTCGGCACTGAAGGAGGGATTCTGCATCGCCTGCGCAACGAAAACCCAACCAAAAATTTTTACTTGGCTTACGAGGGCGCCGTTTGCCCGAATATGAAGTTGACAAGGCTTGAGCAATTGTATGCGGCGCTGAAAGAGGAGAAAAACGTGGTAAGGGTTCCAGAGGCTGTCGCCCAGAAGGCACGTAGCTCGTTGGAGCGTATGTTCGCAGTTTAGATTGTCACGATTGTTGTTTTGAGGATTTTTACTCCTTTTCTTGTGGTTAATTCGTCGCTTAGATGGCGGATTTCTGAGGCTTTTCCCTTGACGGCGATGGCTTCCAGGCAGTCTGTTTCGCTGATGTGTATGTGAAGGGTTGATGTTATTATTTTTGAGTGTTCATGCTGGGTTTCGGTCAGGTCGCTTTCTAAACCTTTCGCGTCGTGGTCGTAAACCATCAGAATTACACCTGTTTGCGGGGTGTCTTCTTCTTTGATCCATTTGCGCTCAGAAACATAGAGCCTCACGACGTCCTGTAGGGCTTTGCTGCGGCTTTGGTAACCCATTTTCTCTATTATTTCGTCGAATTCTTTTAGGAGTTCAGGCGGGAAAGTTGCTCCTATTCGGGTGACTTTTGACATTGGGGGTCTCATATTGATTGTTGGTGTTCTGCACCTAAAAGCCTTTATACGTGCAGTAACACGAATCAATTAGAAAGTGTTACTGAGAGTAGAAGATATGGCAAACCAACCTTGCTCACAGAACCTCACAGGCAACGAAAAGATAAAGGTCGCCCTAATCTTCTCAGTGCTCATCGGCATAACGGCTTTCGGGTTCTCAGCAGCTTTCGTCATCGGAAAAATCGCCGTTGTCCTCGCTGGATTAGGCATAGTCGCCTATGTCTTCGGGTTGCGCCACGGCGTAGACGCCGACCACATAGCCGCAATCGATAACACAACGAGAAAGCTGATGCAGGAAGGCAAACGCCCATGTACAGTCGGCATGTGGTTCAGCCTCGGTCACTCAACCGTTGTCGTAGCCCTTATTGTCGCGTTGGTTTTTGCAACCCGCGCCATCACCAGCAACATAGCGGCGCTTCAAAGCACGGGCGCAGTAATCGGCACGTTAGTGTCGGGAAGTTTCCTCTGGATCATAGGATTCATCAACGCCGTCATTGTTATTGGAATCTACAAGATTTTCCAAACCCTCAAGCAGGGGAAGTTAAACCAGCAGGAACTTGACAACTTGCTAGAGAACCGTGGGTTTATGAACCGTTTCTTCCGTCCCCTCTACAAAGTCATCAATAAACCGTGGCAGATCTTTCCCGTTGGCGTACTCTTTGGATTGGGTTTCGACACTGCCAGCGAGGTTGCTCTCATAGCTATCAGCGTCGGAATCGGCGTCTCCACAAGCATCCCCCTGTACTACATCCTGGTTCTTCCGTTGCTTTTCACTTGCGGAATGGTCACCGTTGACACTGCAGATGGGGTTGCGATGCGTCTCGCGTACGGCTGGGCCTTCCTTAATCCCATACGCAAAATTTACTACAACCTAACCGTTACAGTCATATCGGTCTTGGTGGCGTGGGCAATCGGCACTGTGGAGTTGTTGCAGGTGCTTGCCACCGAACTGAACCTTAACGGCGGCTTCTGGAGTTGGCTTACCGCTTTGAACTTTGAGATGATCGGATTCGGCATAATCGGTATCTTCGTTTTCAGTTGGCTGCTATCATTGGGTTATTGGCGGTACAAAAAATACGACAAATTAGTCGCTTTCCCACAGATGCAATAAAACTTAAGCTGCCATTATTAAATCATAATAAAATTAAAAATGATTCCGGTTAAGGTTTATGGCTGTTCTCTGACGTGGCTTTTAGGATTTCGTCCGTTGTCCGCAACAGTCCGATTCTTGGAAAAATATACTTGAGCGTTGCTTCATGTTCGTCTTTGCTGTTTGCTGCCATAGCGTCTGTGGCGAAGACTTGGTTGTACCCGCGTTGATATGCGTCTCTGGCAGTTGTCTCTACGCCTATGTTGGTTGAAACTCCGCATAGGACAATGGTTGCTATTTTTCGGCGTCTTAACTGCAAATCAAGTTCAGTTCCGTAAAAAGCACCCCACTGCCTCTTCGCTATCACTATATCTTTGTTTGTGGGTTTTATTTCTTCCACAAATTCTGCCCAATCAGCAGGTCTAGGGGCTGAACCCCAAGGACTTTGCTGGTCGGTTACGGGATGCAGCATGTCTCTTCCATCGACGGATGTCACATGTACAAGGAAAACCGGCATTTCAGAATCCCTGAACTTCGCGACAAGCTTTGAAACGTTTGAGACAACTTGACTTACAGTGTTCGGCTCAAGTTTTCTGTCGAGCGTAAATATGCCCCTTTGCACATCTATAACAACCAACGCTGTCTTACTCGAATCTATTTTCAAATCAACCATAATAATCACTAACTATATTGAAGGTTAAAAAACGGCTCTTATAATCATTTAGGGGCCAGATAATCTAGCATCCAAAGATAAAAAAATTAACTGCACATACTTCTATCATAATAAAGTTAAAATACGTTTGAGTCTCAAATAACAACTTGGGTAGTTATTCTTAAATGCCAATACAAAAAAAGCATCAAAATGCGCCTGACTCGCCACGCAAAGAAGAAACCGAAGATGAACGAGGACGCCAGGAAGTTATCGAGGAATCTGAGGAAAAACGAATATGGGAACATAAAGAAGCTGAGGAAACGCGGATAAGAGAAGATGAACTGAGACACGGCCATGCACATACGCCTTATTTTGAGTACGATACCCCATCTTATGAGGTTAAAGAGCCATTCACCAGCGGTTCCAATGGCGACAAGAAGAAAAATGAACAAAAAAAGAAGGCTAAAACCTAGGTTTCCTTGGTAAAACGACCCGTCTTTAGGTCTCTGAGTGGACTTTGAGTGCGTCTTTCACGGATGCAACTCTACTGTTTCAATATTCAGACTTTTGGTGCTCCCCAAAAAAGTAGAAGTTTGGACAACTTTTCTCTCTTTGTTCATTGCGGATTTATTCAGGACTATAAATACTGATTCTTGGCTTTACGCGGGTTCAAGTGTGGCTTCTAAGGTTTGGTTTTCTAGGCTGGGCGTGTCTTTTTTTAGCAGGGCGACTATTAGGGGGTGGAACTTTGATGTATCCGTCTTTTCGCATTTTGCCCAAAAAGCTGTCCTTATTTCCCAATGTGTCTGCAAGGGTGATTGTGACTTTTAAGATTTGAGTTGGTTCAAGCTTGAGCTGTCCCCTTATAACTCTTGGCACAGCTATGCGACTACTTTTGTGCGGAGGCGTTTTGAAGATCACTACTTGATCCCGCGGCATGTTAAGTTGATCCCATCCCATTTGACTTTTCTAGCTTATTATAGCGTAATTTAGCTTATTTTAGCTTAATATAGCTTATTATAGCGTAATTTAGCTTAATTCAGCTTACAGTTGCAACTGGTTCAGTCACTGAATCAAAAAAGCAACCCAAAACACAAAGAACATATTTTCTGGTTCTTTGGATTGTCAATTTGCGTCAAATCATGTCAATTTGTGTCAAATCATGTCAAATCAAGTCTCAACCTACAGCTGACGCAAGTCCTATTCCAAGAAAGTAACTCAAAACGCAAACAAAAAATTCTACTTCCGAAAACAGACTCCAAGATCCTGCAGGAAGTATAGACTTTTTTGATACATGGGCAGCTGGCAATCTATAGATGGGTTTTCGAGACTTTGGGGTTGATAAACAAAAAATTGATTAATGGGAAGTGCTTTTGTAGAAGCGTTAAGGTGAAATTTGAATGGCAAGCAATGTCATGGTTAGAGACATTATGTCTAAAGACGTTAAAACCGTGCGCAACGACACTACTGTTAAAGAAGTTATTGCGTTGATGAACAAATACGATAAAGACGCAATCCTTGTTGAGCAAAGCGGCAAACCCACTGGAATCATCACTGTCAAAGACGTGCTGGTTAGGGCAGTTGAACATGGCGTCCCACTGAACACTATAATCGCAAGAATGGTCTACACAAACCCACTGGTCACAATACCCGAAAACTCATCCGTTGAAGAAGCAGCAAACCTGATGAAAGAATGGAAAATCAAACATTTACCGATCGTTGACAAAGAAGGCTGCCTCGTAGGCATGATAAACGACAGGGACATAGTTTACTCGGTTCCCGCGTTGATGTCTACGATGGAAGAGTTCTGCCGAACAAAATAAACGCGAACGGTAACCCTTTTTTATCTTTTCACAATTTTCACAAAATAAACAAAAATTTGGTTTAGCTACGCTCATCAAAAAACTAGATGAGAAGAGGGCTTATGCCTTCTGCTCTTTGGCCCATTCTTCCTTGACGAGTTTTGTTATGTTTTCCAGGTTCGGCTGCGCAGTCAAGTCGGCGATGACGTTGTTGAGTTCGTTCCTGATCAGCAGGGCGATTTCCCCGGGTCGCAGGGGCTCTGGACGCGTTGATTGATAAACCCGCAGGGCACGCATACAGAACTTTGTCATGACGCATTGAAGTTCATTCTGCAAATCAGAAAGTTCGTTCTTGCTGTTTTTCATTAGTTTGCTGAAGCCTTTTGAATCCCAATTTCCATCTTCTTCTGACATTCTTAATCAAATCCTAACCTTTCATGTAAACGGGTCATAATAGCCTTTTCTAAAAAAGCACCGTTGCACTAAGAAATAGGGGCTTTGGGTTTGCCAAGTTTCTTGTTGATGCATGCTTGGATGAACCCTGCGTATTCAGGTTCGGGTCTTCCCGGTCTGCTTTTGAATTCTCCGTGGAACTGTGAGGCGAAGAAGAAGTATTTGTCGGGTAACTCCAATGTTTCCATTCGTCGGCCGTCACTGCTTTTGCCGGTGAAGCATAACCCGTTATTTTTCAGGGTTTCTTGGAAGTCAAGGTTAACTTCGAAGCGGTGTCGGTGGCGCTCGTAGATTTCTTCTTCGCGGTACATGCTGTAGGCTAAGGTGCCTTTTTGAAGTACGCATTTGTGGGCGCCCAGGCGCATCGTTGCGCCTTTGATTTCTACGCCACGTTGCTCAGGCATCAAGTCGATGACTGGGAAGGGAGTTTCAGGGTTGATTTCGGTGCTGTTTGCGTCTTTTAAGCCGCAGACGTTGCGTGAGTACTCGATAACGGCAAGCTGAAATCCGTAGCATATGCCCAGGAACGGGATATCGTTTTCTCTTGCGAATTGGACAGCCAAAATCTTGCCTTCTGTGCCGCGCGGTCCGAAACCATATGGGACGAAAATGCCGTCGAAGTTGGCGAGGTCTTTGATGCATTGTGGGTCATGCTCTAGTTTCTCTGCTTCGAGGTAGCTAATGCAGACTTTGGTTTTGCATGAGCCGCCTCCGTGCCGTAGAGCCTCAGTCATGCTTACGTAGCTGTCGGTTAACCCAGCGTATTTGCCGACCAGCGCTATTTTGACTTCATGCTCGGGGTGGATAAGTCCGTCGACGAATTGCTGCCATGTGCTAAAGTCTTTGCCGTCGCATTTGAGGCCAAGCCGTTGGCAGATGAAGTCACCCATGCCTTGCCCATCCAAAATAAGAGGCACCTGATAAACGCTTTCCGCGTTGTAAGAGTTGAAGACAGCATTCTCAGGTATTGTGCCGAAAAGCGCAATTTTACGTGAAATCTCGTTGTCAATTGGTTTGGGGCTTCGGGCAACGATTGTGTCCGGTTGGATTCCGATGCGTCTTAGCTCGTTGACGCTGTGCTGAAGAGGCTTGGTTTTCATTTCGCCAGTGACATCAAGAATCGGGACTAATGCAACATGCACAAAGAAGGTGTTTTCGTAGCCTTCTTCCAGCCTCATCTGACGAATAGCTTCAAGAAACGGTAGACCCTCGATGTCACCTACAGTTCCGCCTACTTCGGTGAGAACTATGTCAGCGCAGGTTGCCTTACCCACGTTTTTGATGCGATTCTTGATTTCGTTAGTTACATGCGGCACAATCTGAACACAGCGCCCCAAAAAGTCGCCTCGCCGCTCTTTTTCAATAACGGCTTTGTAAACCATACCGGTGGTTAAGTTGTTCTCCTGTTTGAGACTTAAATCCAAGAAGCGTTCGTACCAACCTAAATCAAGGTCAGTTTCGCCCCCGTCGTCGGTGACATACACTTCGCCATGCATGTACGGGTTCATTGTTCCAGCGTCAACGTTCACGTAAGGGTCGATTTTTACGACCGTGCACTTCAATCCCCTTGCCTGAAGCATTTTCCCAATGGATGAAGTCAATATTCCTTTGCCGACGGAACTTAACACGCCTCCCGTGACGAAAATGTACTTAACCATAATTTTTCCCCGCAATAACCTACATCTCTCATGTAATCTTAATATAACCTTTTTGTGTGCGCATCTGCAAAAACGTGCAATCAGGCATGGCTCACTATGAAAATCTAAGCAGGTTTAAGGGCGATACCTATCTGAATCTGCCGTTGAAAATTATTAGGATATATTGAAGTTACCTTTTGAAGCGATAAAAATTCGAGGAATTTGCAAATTAAGCAAAAAATTTTCTGTAACTTCAGAAAAATATTAATTAACACAACACCAAATATGAGTGGAGACTAGAATGCCTAAAGCCTTTGTGTTGATTAATGTTGAGTCTGGTTCGGAAGAAGAAGTTCTTGAGCGGATAAAAAAAAGTGAAGGGGTAGAAGAAGCGTATTATTCGTACGGCGTTTATGACATCATCGCTAAGATTAAAGCTGAAACCATGGAAAGATTGCGGGAAGCAGTGTCGCAGAAAATGAGAGCAATCAGCAAAGTCCGATCCACGTTGACGCTGATAATTTTGGAAGAATAAAGAAACATTTTGGCCCCAAGTTTTTTTCCTCAATTAGGCGCAACCAGCTGCTTTTATTCGACAATTACTTTATAGTCCAAAATGCAACTGTAACTCTGAATAGCTTTTTCTAACCCCACGAGGTTGCAACGTTTTTTGCGTATTGCTTAATAGTTTAGCCAGCGAAGGTAGAGGGAAGGCTTGGAAGTTCAACATGCAAACCGCAGGAAGACCGCTGGGGCAAAAAGTGATTTTCGCAGTTTTGATTTTTGGGCTCTTAGCATTCCTGCTCTACTTCGCCCTCTACATTAACCCATCACAGGTTGTCCAGATCCTTTCGAAAACCAATCTGGAAATTTACGCAACCGCCTTTATCGCATATTTAGCCTACGCGTTCTTTTCGTCGCTTGTATGGCGCAGCCTTTTAAACAGCTTATCCGTGGAAATCACCAGTCGCAAAGCATTACTCTTCACCTGGGTCGGTCTGTTTTTCGATGCAACGGTTCCGCAGTTGGGCTGGTCAGGCGAAATCTCAAAAACTTACCTGCTAAACAAAGACTCAAGTCTTAGCGCGGGGAAAATTGGCGCCTCGGTGGTTAGCCAGAAACTCTTCAACATGACCATCACTGTTGTGGCAATGTCGCTTGGCTTAGGTTTTTTGCTTGTCAGCTACCCAGC
>Ga0074046_10004534_pt1 | contig 11320 bp, 15 predicted proteins | sample BogForMeECP23OM3_FD_94441 | JGI IMG/M metagenome (GOLD analysis project Ga0074046, IMG submission 94441) | Bog forest soil microbial communities from Calvert Island, British Columbia, Canada - Bog Forest MetaG ECP23OM3 | ecosystem: Environmental > Terrestrial > Soil > Wetlands ...
GCGACGGACCAAACGCCGTCAGTCGAGGAGCTTGCAAGGCTCAAGCAGAACCCAGTGAGCGGGCTGCGCCAGATCGTACTGCAAGCGGTGGTCAGTCCGGATATGCCTGTCACGGGAAAGCCGACCGGCAACTACTCAATCCAGCCCGTCTGGCCGTTCGCTCTCGGTGAGAACTGGAGGCTCATCACCTACACCATCCTGCCAGTAATCCAGCAACCCGGAGCGCCGGGCGAGAATTCAATCGTGGGACTTAGCGACACACTGATCAATCTCTTCTTCTCCCCGCGAAAACCGGGAGCTTTGATCTGGGGCGCCGGTCCCGCGATCCTGTTGCCGACCCGCACCGATCCCGCGCTGGGCAGCAACCGATTGTCCCTGGGCCCGGCGGTTGTGCTCTTTTACCCGAAGGATCCGTGGAGTGCCGGCGTGGTTTTGCAAAATGGCTGGTCGCTTGGCGGCTCGGGCATCAACCAGGTCAATGCATTCGGCGGGCAATACCTCTTCAATTACAACCTGCCGAAGGGCTGGTATCTCTACAGCAACGCGACCATATCGGCGAACTGGCTGGCGAACGAGGACGACCGCTGGACCGTCCCGGTGGGTGGCGGGTTCGGCAAGGTATTCAAAATCCGAAAGCAACCGATGAGCGCCTCGATCCAGGGATTCTCCAATGTCGTCACTCCCCGGGATGGCGCGAATTGGGCTCTGAATTTTCAGTTCGCATTACTGTTCCCTTGAGTTGGAAATGAAGGCAGTTTTACCGGAACGGAAGATCGCGATCCGTCGCGCGCAATTGAGCTGGCGCTTCGGTGCGGTTCTTTCGAGAGATCGCGGGCATGAAGTTTGGACCAGACGAGAGATTTCTTCCGGTTGTTTGCCGGCACAAAGCCGCCGAAGCTGAGCCCCGGAGCGAGAATTCGGGTTCGAAGCGGTTATAGCGGTAGGCCCGGAAGGATACGTCCACGGATTCGCTGCCTGTATTCGACATAAGGTTGGCCGAGTTTCCGCTCGAGACTCTCTTCCTCGACTATCGTTAGCAGCCAAAGGCCCACCCACCACACCGGCGCGAGAGCGACGCCGATTTCCGAGCGGAACATCACTGCCCAGCCGAGGCACCACAACACATCTGAAAGATAGAGGGGATTCCTAACGATCCGGTAAAATCCCTCTGTCCTCAGGTTCACGCCAGCCTCGGGGCCCCGTAACGGGCCTGATCTTGAAAACCGGCAACGCAAAAACCATTCCTGCGCCAACGATGGCGCCCCCGAGAATCCAGCTACAATCACCGGCCACGAATCTCGGCTGAGACACCGCTGGCAGGACAAGCACTACCCGCCCCAACGTGAACATTCCCACAGTTACGAATCCCAGTGAACGACATTTCGCTAACCTCGCGCTGCCCACCAAAGCCTCGGCACCTGCCAATCCGAACATGCTGACCAGTGCCCAAAAAAAAGGATCACCGAAGAGTGTCATGGATGGCTTCCTCTCAATCGCATTTGATTTTATTTTTGCCGGCGCCCGGTTCTGAGCCGCATCTGCTACCTGGCGGTACGGCATCAAAGCCTGCCGACGTGTAGTTCCAAAGTACGACTGGACAGTCTCCCTGCCACGAATGAGAATTTGTTCGAAAGTACGCCGAGCAACACCTCGCCGACGAATATGACCGTTTCGGAGATGAGCGACCACGTTGAGAACCGACCGCGCTACCCGTGCGAAGGAAACCACGCGAAAGATGAAAAATGCATCTGAGAGCTTTGATGAAAATCCCTCGATCTTTGGAATGCGCTGCAACTGAGATGATGCAATTAAATTTGCTGAGTGGAGGAGAAGGAATGAAAGCAAGAAAGATGATCCCGCTCTGCAGCCTGACGCTTTTGGCTGGGTGCGTGCCACAGCAGCAATACAACCAGGAAGTTCAACAGGTCCAACACCTGACTTACATGGACAACACCTACAAGCAGCTCAACCAAAACCTTCAGACAGAGGTGAATGCAGATCAGGTGCAGATCCAGCAGCTCCAAAATCGGCTTCAGGTAACGATGGTCAATGCGATCCTGTTTCCGGAAGGTGGATGGGAACTGAGCCAAAACGGGAAACAGGAACTGGGTAAGATCGTGCCAACCCTTCAGGGTATCGCTGGTAAACAGATAGTGATCGAAGGATTCACCGACAACGAGCCAATTCTGGAGCCACTGGCGAGCCACTTCTCAAACAACTGGTATCTGTCAGCCGCCCGCGCAATCTCGGTAGTAAGCTATTTGGACGAGCAGGGGATTGATCCCAACCAGCTCTCGGCAGTGGCATTCAGCAAATATCATTCTATTGCCTCCAATGATACTCCGGCGGGCCGCGCTCAGAACCGCCGCATCAATCTCGTGATTCAGGACCAGACATTATGAGAGTACGGGCCAGTCTCCAAATGAAACTTGCAAAAGCGAAAAGGAGGAACTCCAATGGTACATCGCAATCCTGGCTCGAACTATCGAAGGCTCGCTAAGCGAGCTGCTTCAGCAATTGCGGTTCTCGGGCTGCTGGCGCTTGGCGGATGCTCGTCATCTGAGCCTCCGCCGGCCGAGCAGGCCGCACTGGCGAAGACCGAGTTACATTTTGATCTCAACACGTGCTAGCAAATTGAGCCGGGTTTGTACAAATGTCCAGCGGCGGACAAAGCGATTTGCAACCCCGACTACAATGGCCAGGCCGAATGTGTTCGAGTCGGGCCAAAGGGCAGCGTCTTTGTCCAAAGCGGCTTCGCCAACTAACAGAGCGTAATTGATAGGGACTCGGTCATGAGTTGAAGGGAAGGTCGTTCAATGCGAGCCGTCGTAACTACAACCCTCGGGCTTCTGTTGCTTGCCTCAGGAATGGCTCACGCCCAAGGTGTCGTGCTGCCACTGCCGATTCAAGACCAGCAGAACATCGCCGCGCAGCTTGGATCCGGGGTCGTGGGCAATGCTCTTCCGAGCGGACCGATCACCAATGTGTCCACCTATTTTCCGCTTACGAACAGGTCTCTGACCTATCAGATCACAAGCGGCCCGAAGACCGGCAACATTGAGTATACCGAGATCGCAAGGGTGAGGCGGCCTAGTGGAATCTCAGCATGGCGCTTTACGCTTTCACCCTCACTGACCGGATTTATCGCTCAGGGAATGGACGGAGGACTGGTGATGCCCGCAGTCAGTGATCCGGGAGAAGGTGTCGTGGTAGTCACCACACCTGCCAATCCGTTCGTTCCGAAAGGTATGCAGCCCGGTGAAACGCGATCCTTCTCGCAGCAGGTCTCGGTCAACTATCTAGATAATCCTGGCGATCAGGATTACTCGGGGTCGCTCAACGGAACGTACACCTACTTGGGCACCTATCTGGTGACGGTCCCTGCCGGGACGTTCCCGGCAGTTCTGTTCCGCGCGAAGTCCGAAGGTAAAGTCGGGCCGGCACATACGAGCGACACGGCATATAGCTTCTTCGCACCGAATGTCGGATTGGTCGCCATGATCATGCAGGAAGACGTGACTGCGTTCTGGATTTTTCATATCAACACCACAACTGGCAAGGTCCTGACGGCGAGATGAACTGCGGCCGCACGTTAAGAGAGGGCTTTTCAATTCTAGAATCAGGTGCGGACTCGATTGAGCCAAACACCCGCATCCAAGAGGCAGCGAGGTGATCCTGATTCGCGACTATGCGGCGCTACCAAGTTCAGTGCTCGAGGACGATCAGCGGACTATCGAAGATGGAGCTGTGCCAAATATGAAGAAGAAAAGAACTATTCCGCTGACTTTCGCAATGGTCCTGACAGCTCTATTCGTGATCTCGAATTTTGGAATTGCCGCTGAAACCTCCGTACCTACGAGCGAGGCTTCTCCCGCGAGCCAGGCCGAGATGGCACCTAATGGCAGGCCTGATGCTGTCAATCAGCTTTTGAATCGCTCCTGCGAAGACTTGGCGTCAAGCAAGGCATTTACGTTTCACGCGGAGATAGCATTCGACCAAGTGCTGCCATCCAACGTGAAGCTGCAATTCGCGGCCGCCGCAGATTACGCCATTCAACGGCCAAACCAGTTAGCGGTCGAGTTTCACAGCGACCTGGGTGCCAAACAGATATGGTATGCCGGCGACCAAATTACGATCTTCGACCCTCCGCATATGGTTTATGCGAGCACCAAGGTCCCGTCTTCGATTGATGAGATGATGCCGCGCCTCGAGCAAATTCACAATCTGTCAATCCCCTTGGCCGACCTCGCTTACAGTCATCCCTGTCAGATGTTTCTCAAGGGGGTTATTTTTGCGGCGTATGTTGGTGTCAACGATGTCGCTGGCGAAGACTGCGATCACCTGGCGTTTACCGAAGATAATGTAGACTGGCAGATTTGGCTGCAACGGACTGGAAGGCATCTACCGCGAAAGGTCGTGATCAACTATAGGAATGCTCCCGGTTCCCCGGAGTATGCCGCGGTTCTATCAGACTGGAAATTTCCGCCGACCATCGCCTCGAGTGTTTTTCGGCCAGACCTTCCGAAGGATGCCAAGAGAATTGACTTCATGCAGGTGAAGGAGACAAAGCCATGAAGAAAAGATCAAATACTCCAGCTCGCAGCGTATTCTCGTTTCGAATTGCTATGCTGATTGCTGGACTTAGTCTGCTGGCTTCCTCCCAGACCTTCGCCAGATGGGGAGGTGGCGGATTCCGTGGCGGTGGGTTCGGAGGAGGTTTCCACGGCGGCAGGTTCGGTGGTGGCGGCTTCGGCGGTCGCGGCGGTGGATGGAGTGGTAGAGGCTTCGGTGGATTCGGCGGCGGAGGATTCCGGGGCTTTGGTGGCGACGGCTTTGGAGGCGGCAACATCAGCCATGCTCACGACTACTTTTCGGGCGACCAGTCCTGGCAACACCCGAATCATCTGGTCGAACAGGAGTCGAAATACAATGAAGCAAACACGCTCCAGGAAAATCGGGAACAGACTGAGAAACAGATGCATAACGAAACCATGAACACGATCAACAACAATGTGGGCAACACCAATTGGAACGGTGGCAATCCGTACGGTGGTTGCTGCTATGACGGCGGAGGAGGAGATGAACTGGGTGCTGCTGCTTTGGGTGCCGTTGGAGGTCTGGTCGCGGGAATGGCGATCGGCTCGACCATGGCGCAACCGCCAGCATCGTCTACGACGATCATCGAAAACGGGACTCCTTATTACTATTCCAACGGCAATTTCGTGACAGCGAGTGGCAGTCAGTACGCTGTAGTTGCACCCCCGATCGGCGCGACCGTTCCGTATCTTCCGCCTGGTGCGACAACGACCTACGCCTATGGCGCGACTTTCTACTATTCGAACGGAATCTTCTATCAAGCAAATGGCACCGGATACCAAATTGTAACCTCACCGATAGGCGCGAACGTCTACACGCTGCCCAACGGGGCATACGCCTCGACTATCAATGGAACCACTTACTATGTATCCGGATCGACCTACTACAGGCCGTACTTCGATGGTAGTCAGGTAGCCTATACTGTCTCTCAGGCGTGACTGCCCTCGAAAGCACCTAAAGCCCGGTGATTTGGAGAACAGTGGCAAGGTGCCTTCAGACAAAAGTGACAAGCGAATCACATTCAATCATTGAGCAAGGGACGGTCTCGCTGTCCCGAGCGGATGGCACGACGCTTTTGATTAAGTTATCGGGTCCCTGGCATCTTAAGCGAGACGTCCCCTCGGCCGCGATTCTTCGCAGAGAGCTTGAGTCTGCAGCTCCGCCTAAAACAGTTTCATTCGATACCACTGGGTTAACCAACTGGGACAGCGGGTTGATCGCGTTCTTGGTTCAGACCAGTCAAGTGTGTCGCGCTCGCAGTATCGATCAGGACCGCCAAGGATTGCCCACCGGATTGCGCCGGCTGCTCGAACTGGCCGAAGCGGTGCCCGAAAAGAAAGGAACCCGCAGCGATACCGCCAGGGCTCCTTTCTTCGAGCGTGTTGGCAAGATGACAATGGGTTATGGACTTTCCGTAAGCGAGTTTATGAACTTTCTGGGGCAACTGGCGGTGGCGTGTGGAAAATACGTTCGCGGGAAGGCTCGTTATCGAAGGGTCGATCTTGTCGAAGTCATCCAAGACTGTGGAGCCAACGCGGTTGGAATCGTCACCCTGATCTGTTTCCTGGTCGGCGTGATTCTGGCCTTCATGGGCGCCGTTCAACTCTCCCAATTTGGCGCGTCCATCTATGTAGCAGACCTGGTTTGTATCGGCATGACTCGCGACATGGGAGCGATCATGACTGCGATAATAATGTCGGGTCGCACCGGCGCGGCCTTTGCAGCGAAGCTCGGAACCATGAAGGTTACCCAGGAGATCGATGCGTTGACCACGATGGGCATTTCGCCGATGGAGTTTTTAGTACTGCCGCGCGTGATCGCCCTAGTCCTGATGATGCCGTTGCTGTGTCTTTACGCGGACTTCTTGGGGATACTTGGCGGGCTGGTCGTCGGGGTTGGAATGCTTGGCCTATCGGCGCGCAGCTACATGCAGGAAACCATCGCTACCTTGACCCTGACGAACCTGTTTGGTGGTCTGTTCAAGGCGACCTTCTATGGGTTGTTGATCGGAATCGCTGGCTGCCTGCGCGGCTTCCAATGTGGCAACAGTTCCTCGGCGGTTGGTGACGCGGCAACTCAGGCAGTCGTCATGTCGATCGTAATGGGGGTAGTTGCCTGCGGCCTCTTCGCAGTCGTCTTCAACATCATCGGAATATGAGCGCGGAATCTAAAAAAAGCGGTGGAGGCGTCGCAACCACCAAGGCCACGATTGGAAAACCGCACATCATAGTGAAAGATCTCACGATGTCCTATGGCAGCTTCGTCCTCATGCGCGACATCGACTTCACCGTCCGTCATGGCGACGTCTTCATCATCATGGGTGGCAGTGGATGCGGCAAAAGTACATTGCTGCGGCATCTCATCGGACTTAAGGAGCCGGCCACTGGCGAGATCTTTTACGGCGACGTCAACTTCACTCGCGCTGATGCCGAAACGCGCGAACTGATGCTGCGCCGCTTTGGCATCCTCTACCAAAGCGGCGCGCTCTGGAGTTCGATGACGCTCGCTCAGAACATAGGCCTTCCGCTCGGAGAATTTACCGATCTGACGCCGTCTCAAATTCGCGAGATCGCCGCGCTGAAGCTGGCCCTCGTTGGACTCAGTGGATTCGAAGATTTCTATCCCAACGAGATCAGCGGCGGCATGCAAAAACGCGCCGGACTGGCACGCGCGATGGCCCTCGACCCGGAGATACTGTTCTTCGACGAGCCGTCGGCAGGGCTCGATCCGATAAGCTCCAGCCTGCTCGACGAGTTGATTCTCGAGCTGCGCGACAGCCTAGGCGCGACGGTCGTGATAGTCACGCACGAACTCGCCAGTATCTTCGCTATCGGCAACAATTGCGTCTTTCTCGACGCTGAGTCGCGCGAACAGATCGCCACTGGCGATCCCAAGGACCTGCTGGCGAATTCCCACGACCCGCGAGTGCGCAAGTTTCTCACCCGCGGCAAAGAGGGAGGTGAAACAGCGAACCACCATGACTAAACGAATCAGTCCGACAGCTATTGGGATATTCGTGGTCGGAAGCTTCGTCCTCGTGATCGCGGCAATCGTGGTAGTCGGGTCGGGAAGTCTCTTTAAGAAACCGCTGCGCTTTGTATGCATGTTCCAGGGCAACGTCAACGGCCTGAAGCTTGGAGCACCGGTCAAGTTCAAAGGTGTACAGATCGGCACCGTCGAGGAAATCAAGCTGGCGCTGACTCCATCCGAGGGTAGGCTGAGGCCAGACGTCAGGGACGTGCGCTTGCCGGTGATCGTTGGTATCGAGCGCTCGATGATTATGGAACGGGGCGGGACCGGGGCCGCACTTTCCAAAGGGGGCTTCGAAGACTGGATGGCCCGCGGGTTACGTGCCCAGCTGAACACTGAGAGTCTCCTGACCGGACTGCTGTTTGTCGATCTGGACCTTCACCCGGACGCGCCATTGAACCTGGCGATTGTTCTGGGCAGTGGCGACCTACGCGAGATCCCGACGGTCCCAACCGATCTCGAACAAATTCAAAAGCAGGCGACCGATGCCTTGGTGAAACTGGACCATATCGATTTCAATGGCCTGGTTGCATCGATCACCAAGGCCGCCAATTCGATCAACCAGCTGACCAGCTCACCCGACTTGAAGGACACCCTCGCCTCCGTCAAGAAGACTGTGCCCAACCTCGATCGCGCGATAACCTCATTGCGAACCGCGCTGGACAACGCAAACCAACGTATCACGCCGCTGGTGGCTAGTCTTCAGAAGAGCTCTGATGAAGCGAACGCCACGATGAAGGATACGCGCGAGGTATTGCTCGCAGTTAGGTCCAGTCTCGATCCCGACTCGCCGTTGTCGGTGAACCTGAACACAGCTCTCGATCAATTGGCCGACACCACCCGTTCAATCGGAGAGCTGACGGACTATTTGCAGAGAAACCCTGCGGCGCTCATACGTGGGAAGTATGTGCCTGAGAAGGACCGATGAGGGGATGAACGTCAAGGCCACATTGATCGCTTTGGGCGCGTGTGTGTTTGCGGCTGGATGCTCACCGCTGGCGCCGCAACCAGATCACTCAAAGTTCTTCATACTGAACCCGCTGACTGATGCACCGACTCCGGGCGCAACCGCAGGTAAGACACTGACTATCGGCGTCGGGCCGATCGATTTTCCAGATTACCTGCGGCGATTGCAGGTAGTAACCCGCGCTTCGCCGAATCAACTCGATCTGTCCGCGGAAAAGCGATGGGGTGAGCCGCTCGACAAAAACTTCGCGCGAGTCTTCTCTGAAAACATCTCGCAACTATTGAACACGCAACAGATCGAAAAATATCCCTGGCCGGTGCGGACGCACGTCGACTACCAAATCGCGATTGACGTTCAACGCTTCGAGACAAAGTCCGATGGCCAGTCACAATTGATCGCGCGATGGATTATCAAGGATGGTGTGACCGGCAAGGACTTGTATGCATCCGAAACAACCGCGAGCGCGCCGGTTGGCCCCGGTGAAACAGGTCCGTCGGCGGCTCTGAGCAGTGACCTCGCGACACTCAGCCGCGAAATTGCTGCGAGAGTGCCTGAGATTCGCGGGCATCAAACCCCCAGGTGAGCGCAACGAATGATGCCGACGTCAAAAGACCTTGCAGAGATCGCTTGTTCGTTTGATATGAGGATTGCAATAGGTGAACAAAAATGAAAATCCAGACTGAGCGGAAGGGCAAACCATACTCTGAATCAAGAACAATTCTAGCAATCGCCGTTTTGATCGTGGTTATCGGCGGCGCGCCTTCGCTGGTGCTTGCCGACGGTGGGGCCGCGCTGATGAACCAGGTGAACGCCGCCCTGCGCAGTAACGATCGGCTGAATGGCGCCAAGGCTTACACGGCGGCTGAGGGCGTAGTCGTGCTTTACGGCACGGTCCTCGATGACAAGGATCGCGCGCTGGCCGAACAGACCGCAAACGCTGTGCCCGGCGTCAGTTCAGTAATTGACAATCTGCAGACCCAACCGGCAAATGGTTCCAAGAAGAGGAGCGTATCGAGCTCCAGCTCCAGATGAACGGCTTCAACGATGTGCAGGTGAAAGTGATCGGACCCTATGTTTATCTTTCGGGCCAGGTCACCAGCCAGGCCGACAAGCAGCGCGCCGCCAGCGTGGTAGGGTCGGTTTCGCCGAACCTGCAAATCAACAACATGATCTGGGTCCAACCCGGCTCGATGTTTTAGCGCCCGCCTAGATGAGGAACATTGAAACATCAATGACCCGATGCGATTCGTGGTCGATCTGTTTGTTGCCTCGGTTGCTCTCCCATTTGGCTGCTCCGCCCTCGCACCGGACCGAAATCGAGGGCTAGGTGCTCGTGGTGGAGCACCGACTGTTATGAAACGGCTTGAAGAGAGATGACCGTGGGAAATCTTCTCAAGGTTCTGCCGATGGCAGTGGTCATGGTCGCGGGACCTCAAATCGTCAGTGCGATCCTGCTCGCGACCAGCGCACGGCCGCTGCGAGACTCCGCCGCATTCATCGCCGGCGCGACCCTCGCCACCACAATCGGAGTAACGGCCGCGTACCTGCTGAGCAGCACCACAGCCGCTTCTGGCAGGGGCGCTCGGAGCGACGCGATCGACTACGGGATCATCCTGCTCTTGCTGATTCTAGTCGTAGTAGTTTTCCGCCAGCGGAGGGACACGCGGCCTCCGAAGTGGATGAGCGAACTGCAGACGGCCACTCGGACGTTCTCGTTCAACCTCGGCTTCCTGCTGTTCCTGCTGATGCCGGGTGACATAGTCACCATGATGGCCGTAGGTGCGTACGTCGCGCATCACGGGTCGCCGTGGTGGCACACCGTCCCCTTCATCTTTCTCACGACGCTGCTTGTGGGTGTCCCAGTTGTCGTCCTCCTCATCCTCGGCAAGCGGGCCAACATCATCCTGCCGAAGGTGCGCGACTGGATCGACACGAACTCGTGGATAGTGAACGAGATCGTGATCGGGTTCTTCCTAGTCATGACCATCTCCGGCCTGGAGAACGGCTAGCTTGCCGCCAAATCGCCCGGGCTCGCTGGTTACCCCGTTATTCGATGGGAATTCGGTGAGACAGTAAGAAGACTCCCTTTCCAACAGCATCGCGCTGCGGGTCGGGGTTCACTGCGGGCGAGCGGCAGCTCGCGCTTGTCGACTTCGCCATGAACCGAAGCTATCGCCAGTCGTTCGAACCTAGATGATTTCATATTGATTCTTCCTAGTTGTCTGCAGGCGTTGATCCGCTCTCCTGAGTTCGGCAAGGGATGTGAGAATGTTCGTTGAGTCTCGCATCGAATACTTCCGGAGGCGACCTGTGGCGATTTGAATTTAGAAGGCGCCCTTTGAAGGGACATACCCCTGAATGACGACCAGCTTGCCGCGATCCTTGACGCATTCACCCAAGTTGACGAACGGCCTTGGTAAGTCCTCCTTGGTGCATTCCGGCAGCACTGCCATTTGGGACTTCTCGTAACCGCGCCCAGCGAGGAATTTCTGCATGCATTCCTGTAGCGGCTTCGCGCTGCCTGGGGCGGCAGCCGCGGCGTCGGCGGCTTCAATGATCTCGGCATTGCGCAGAGCGATCTGAACATCAAGGTCCTCGGTCTTGCCTGTGTGTGGCGAATTACTGATTTCCCTGATCCGCCCTGTAAATTCCCTGATCCGCCGAAATAAATCCCTGTTACTCAAAAATAATTCCCTGTTCCGTTGAGTAGGGAATTTCACGAAATAC
>Ga0074046_10004535_pt1 | contig 11320 bp, 10 predicted proteins | sample BogForMeECP23OM3_FD_94441 | JGI IMG/M metagenome (GOLD analysis project Ga0074046, IMG submission 94441) | Bog forest soil microbial communities from Calvert Island, British Columbia, Canada - Bog Forest MetaG ECP23OM3 | ecosystem: Environmental > Terrestrial > Soil > Wetlands ...
CAGGTGGTAACGCGCGCCGATGAATACAGCGTTTTAGCCACGCCCAACCTGAACGGCGACTACATTTCTGATGCCTGCGCCGCGCAGGTAGGCGGCCTCGGCATCGCTCCCGGCGCGAACATCGGCGACGGCTACGCCATCTTCGAAGCCACGCACGGCACTGCTCCCAAGTATGCCGACAAAGACGTCATCAATCCCGGCTCCGTCATTCTCTCGGGTGTCATGATGTTCCGTTTCCTGGGATGGACCGAGGCTGCCGATCTGATCGAGCAGAGCCTGGAGCGCACCATCGAACAGAAAAGAGTCACCTACGATTTCGAGCGCCTGATGGAAGGCGCCACCAAGGTAAAGACGAGCGAGTTCGCCACCTGCATGATCGAAAACATGAGTGTAGCCGTGGCGGCGGACTGAAAAATCGCTTTAGGGTAGAGGCGCGGCAAGCCGCGTCTCTACGGGAGATTAGTTGAGAAAGGAAACTTCATGCGCCATAAAGTAACCATCGTCGGTTCCGGAAACGTGGGCGCCACCGCCGCTCACTGGATTGCAGCGAAAGAGCTAGCCGATGTCGTTCTCATCGACATCATTGAAGGCGTCCCGCAAGGCAAAGGTCTCGACCTGCTGGAGGCCATGCCGATCGAGAAACGCGATTCTGCGATCGTCGGTACCAACGACTATGCCGACACCGCCAACTCCAACATCGTCGTCATCACCGCCGGAATTCCACGCAAGCCCGGCATGAGCCGCGACGATCTCCTGAACACCAACTACAAAATTATGACCGACGTGGTCGGCAAGGTCGTGCACCACTCGCCGAACTGCATCCTCATAATCGTCTCGAACCCGCTCGACGCCATGGCCCAAGCCGCCTACAAAATCAGCGGCTTTCCGCGTGAGCGCGTCATCGGCATGGCCGGTATACTCGATTCCGCCCGCTTCCGCGCCTTCATCGCCCAGGAACTCAAAGTCAGCGTCGAAAACGTAACTGCCTTCGTACTCGGTGGACACGGCGATACTATGGTCCCGCTTCCCCGCTATTCCACAGTCGCCGGCATTCCAATCACCGAACTGATCGCGAAAGACCGCCTCGATGCCATCGTCCAGCGCACCCGCGACGGCGGCGCCGAGATCGTCAAACATCTCAAGACCGGATCGGCGTATTACGCGCCGTCGGCCGCCGCCACCGAGATGGTCGAGGCCATCCTCAAAGACAAGAAAAAGATTCTACCCTGCGCCGCCTACCTCAACGGAGAATATGGCATCCACGGGCTCTTCGTCGGCGTCCCGGTGAAACTCGGCGCCAAAGGGATCGAGCAGATCATCGAGATCAAACTCACCGCGGAAGAAAAAGCGGCTCTCGACAAGAGCGCAGCCGCCGTGAAAGAACTGATTGCGGTGATCAACGTCTAAGCGGGGTATCTGACCGCGTGGATACAGCACCCGTAGAGATGCGGCTTGCGAACCAGCGGGATGGATGTATCATCGGTGCCGTTCGTGAAGTCAAAGAGGAGGGCCCGAATGATAAACGGTATTGACGTTTCACACTACAATGGCTCCCTTGATTTCGGTAAAGTGGCCTCTGCGGGAGTAGCATTCGCCTATGTGAAAGCCAGCGAAGGCAGGCTCACCAAGGACCCGCTGTACTCCACGAACTATGCCGGATTGAAGCAGAACCAGATCGTGCGAGGGGCCTACCATTATTTCTATCCCCAGCTTGATGCCCAGGCCCAGGCTTCGAACTTCCTTGGTGTCGTCACGCAATTGGTTCCGGGAGATCTGCCGCCCGTGCTGGATGTAGAGATCAGTGGCGAGCAATCTCCTGGCGCCATCGCGTCCGGGATACAGCAATGGCTGGACCTGGTGCAGAATACTCTTGGCCGTACTCCCATGATCTACACCTATGCAAGTTTCTGGAACACAGCGCTCGGCGGAACCTCCGCTTTCGCCAGCTATCCTCTGTGGGTCGCGCAGTACACCAGCAATCCTTCGCCGAATGTCCCGACAGGATTTTCCGACTATCTTTTCTGGCAGTACAGCGAGTCGGGATCTGTGGCTGGGATCACGGGCAATGTGGATTTGGACTGGTTTAACGGGAGTCCGGCGGACCTCAATCAGCTAGCGGGTTTGGGAAACACCTAGGAAAATCCAGTGAACCTTGCGAATGCACCGGGTCGAAGGCTCGCCATAATTGTCGCGTTTGGACTCTTGCTCCCCATTGCGTCGGCTGAGACATTGCGAAAAATCAAGCTTCCCGCGCCCGGCCAGAGGGTGCGCATCGAAGGCAAATTGCTCAGAATGCAGGATCACAAGGAATTTACTTTTCGCGGAAACAGCGGCACGAAAGTAAAGATCGAGCTGACTGGAGCGGGGCCATTGCGAGGTGAGGTCACGTTTCCTTCTGGCAGCCACGAAGGAGGTCCAGGCGGCACCATTCTGGATCAGGCCTTGCCCGAGACTGGCCAGTACCAAATGAGGATTTCAGAAAGCACGATGGGCGAAGCATGGGAGGGGACCTTCACCATCGGGATTTCCGTGGTCCAGTGAGGCGCCTGCTGGTGGCCATAGTGCTACCGATCACATCTGCCGGATGAATATTCCAGCACAACTTGCATTACTGCCACCATCCTCTGCATGCGGTCGACGGGGAAGGCCGGGCGAGTCTCTGCGAGAATGGCGTGCCTCTCTGATTCCCCTTCCGCAATCGCCTCAGGCTCGCTATAGTGTCTGGGGCCAGCACTCTGAAGCCAGTAAGCATGGATTTTGACCAGCTCGAAATTTTCCTCGAAGTGGCGCGCCTCTCCAGTTTCTCCCGCGCGGCGGAGAAGCGTTTCCGCACCCAGCCCGCCATCTCCTCCCAGATTCGTGCGCTCGAAGAAGAAGTGGGAGCTCGCCTGCTCGACCGCTCCGGTGGCCGCGTCTCGCTAACCGCCTCGGGCAAATTGTTTTTCAAGTATGCCGAAGAGACGCTGGAGCGCCGCAAGACCATCCTCAACGAAATCGCCGAAACCGAGCGCGTGCCCCGCGGAGAAATTGTCGTGGGCGCCAATGAAGGCACCTGCCTGCACATTCTGCCGGGAGTATTCGCGCAATTCAAACGCGACTATCCAAACGTTGCCGTAAATATCAAGCGCTCCGACTACGCCAAAATTCTGGAGTCGATCATCGAAAATGTGGTCGACTTTGGCGTGGTCTCACTGCCCGTAAACGACAACCGGCTCGAAGCGCAGATGATTCATCGCGATGAACTTGTCGTGATCACTGCCCCAACTCATCCGCTCGCGACGAACTCGCTCGCAGGAAAAAAGACCGTGACCGTGGCCGAAGTCGCGACCTATCCGCTCGTCCTGCCCAAACTCGGCCACACCCGCGACGCACTCGATGCGCTGTTCTATGACCATCACTTGAAGCCGAAACTGGCCATGGAACTCGATTCCAGCGAACTGCTGAAGCGTTTTGTGGCCGCCAACGTCGGAGTGGGATTCATCGCCCGCTCCAATATCGAGGAAGACATCCGTGCCAAGGCCCTGGTTGCGATCACGCTTGCCGACGCGCAAATCCGGCGCGACCTCGCACTCGTTTTCCGCAAAGACAAGTCCCTCAGTCGCGCCGCCAAGACTTTCATGGACATCGCGGTGAGGGAAAAGAATTTTTCCACGGCCGGAGCCGGGAAGCGATCCAAATGATGAGGCTTGCCCGGATTATTCCTTTCGTCTTCCTTCTTGTCTCGGCCCTCGTTCCGGCCCGCGTTGCAGCCCGCGTTGCAGATAGTCCAGCCCAGAAGCAGTCCGCCCGAGGCAGCGGCCAAACTGCGTCAGCCGCCGCCAACAAGCTCATCGCGCTAAGAGTTACCGGCACGACCCGCTACTCCGACAAAGAGATTCTTGCCGCAAGCGGCCTGCAGATCGGTCAGCCCGCCGCGGACGGCGATTTTAAAGAGGCGGTGCAGATCCTGGGTGAATCGGGCCTTTTCAGCCAAGTCGCCTATTCGTATTCGTCTACAAGCAGTGCCGGAGTGAAACTCGAACTGCAGCTCGCCGATACCGACAAGAGCAAGCTGGTTCCCGCGCGCTTCGAAAACTTCGCCTGGTTCACCGACGACGTACTGCTCGCCGCCGTGCGGCATCGCGTTCCGCTGTTCCAGCAGTTGCTGCCGCTGGCAGGTAATCTTCCGGACCGGGTCTCCGAAGCGCTGCAAGTCATCCTCACCGAGAAACACTTTCCCGGCCGAGTAGATTTTCTGCGCGAGGGAGACGAGTCGGGTGGCGCGCTAAAAGCAATCGTCTACCGCGTCGAGGAAGTCAGCATACGAATTCGCGGTGTCGAATTCCCGGGAGCCTCGCCCGAGCAGACAGCTTTGCTTACAACCGCAGCGAAACGCCTGACGGGAGCCGAATACGGCCGCTCCGCACTCGCCGCCGCCGCTAAATTCGATCTGCTGCCGGTATACCTGCAGCGAGGATATTTGAAGGCTGTATTTGCGCCATCTGACGCGCGTGTATTGCCTCAAGCCGCTCCTCAACCTGCTCCAGCCAACGACACGCAAGAATCCGCCGAAATTCAGGTCGATGCCATCGTGCCGGTGACCCCAGGCAAAGTGTATGCAACGTCAAGCGTCGACTGGAAGGGCAACTCTACCATCTCGACCACCGAAGTCGCACTTTTAATCCACCTGCCTCCCGGCCAGCCTGCCGACGCCGTGCGTCTTCTCCGCGACCTGGAGAATGTGGGAAAGTTTTACCGCAGCCGCGGCTATATGACGGTTCAGATCAAGTCCGACGCCCAGTTCGACGACGAACAAAGCACAGTCCACTACGACATGAACATCGTCGAAGGCGGCCTCTACAAGATGGGAGAATTGGAGATCCTCGGACTCGACACCCAGGCCAAAGCTCGAATGGTGGAGGCCTGGGCTTTGCGCGAAGGTCAGCCTTACAACGCCGACTATCCCAAGAAATTTCTCGCCGATACGGACAAGCTCCTTCCCCGCGGCGTGCAATGGGCCGTCACCACTCATGAAACGCTGGACGCGAAGGACAAGACCGTGGACGTGGAGATCCATTTCAAGCAGCAGTAGCGGCGAAAACCGGCGGTTGTAAGTGTTTCTCTAATCGGAAATTTGCGCAAGAATTTTGATATTGACATGATGATGGTGCGAGATGGCGCTGCGATTATGATTGTGGGATCATAGTTGTAAGATAAAGGTTAATCCACTTTTGAACCCTCACCCATTTCACAGGAGAAGAAAGCAAAATGAAGGCTAATCGAATTGCGGCTGCGGTTCTTGGGATGCAAATGTTGGTTGGGCTGGTGGCGGTTCCGGCGCTCGCTGCCGGCAAGACTCAGACGATGACCGGCGAAGTCAGCGATGCCATGTGCGGCGCGAAACATGAAATGCCCGGCAACGCCGCGGCGTGCACCCGCGGCTGCATACAGCATGGATCGCAGTACGCGCTCGTGGTCGGAGACAAAGTCTATACCCTGGCAACCTCGGATAAGGCCGCTCTCGATAAGCTGAACGATCTGGCGGGAGCGAAAGCAAAGGTGACCGGGGAAGTGGATGGCACCACCATCACGGTAAAGTCTGTGGCCGCGGGCTCGTAACAGAGTAAGTGGCGCGACGGGCGTCCTCGCCGTCCTGCCCGGGCAGCAGCATCGCGGCCGGGCGGCATGCCCGGCTCTCTACGAACGGATTAGGCGCCAATAAAAAACCGGCGGTTAGCCCGCCGGTTTTTTTATTGTCTCCACAATTCCCGTTACTGTTGTTGGGTCTGGCTCTGACTATCATCGCGGCGCTTTAGCGTCGGGCGATCGTCGTCGCTGCTATCCGTGCTGCTACCAGTCTTGTCGCTGGTTGAAGTGCGGCGCAGGCTGGGCTTGCTCGAGTCCTTCTCGTCCATGACCTTGTGCCGGTTTTCAATGGTGGCCAGCCGCGACTTCACATCGTCAAACTCTGAGGTAGTGACGATGTACTGCGGCTTCGCCGGAAGAATGGTCGCGATCTCCTTTTGCGACGCCGCAATGCGGTCCGGCGTCTGCGGGTGCGAAGCGAAGGCTTTGGAGATCGTGCCCGGCTTCTTCTTCTCTTTCGCCTGAATCTTTTCGAAGAAACTGATGAAAGCCTGGGGATCGTATCCCGTCTTATACATGTATTGCAGCCCGAGGTAATCCGCTTCCGCTTCGAAATTGCGCTGGAACTTCATGAACGTGAGCGGCAAGCCCAGTCCGGCTGCTTCGTAGATTCCATAGCCTATGCCGCCTCCGACGAAGATTAGGGGAATGGTTGCGATTTGCGCAATATTCGCGCGCGTCATCTGACGCATCCCGTGGCGCGCGCAAACGTGCGAAATCTCATGCGCCATCACCCCAGCCAATTCCGCCTCTTCGTCCGCCGCCAGAATCAAGCCGGAGTTCACATAGAAAAATCCACCGGGGAGCGCAAATGCGTTTACTTCATCGGAATCGATGACCTTGATCGTGAACGGCACCTGGGCATCGGAATTGCGCACCAGATTCTGGCCAATACGATTGACGTATTCGTTCACCACCGGGTCCTGAACCAGCTTCACGGTGCTCTCGACCTGCATCGCGTATTGCTTGCCCATTCTGATTTCGGTTTCGAGCGAGTACCAGTCGCCCAATCCGCGCCCGCCGATCTTGCGATTGCCGATGGCATCGACATCGTCCTCACCGCCATCGTGCTTGACCTTGCTGTCGGGCGGCTCCTGGATGGGAGGCGGGCCGCTGGGAGTAGGAGCAGCATCGGTGTCAGTGCTCGAAGGCGAAGAAGAATCCCCCGGTGCATTCTGCGGTGGCGCCGGCGTCGCGCCCGTCGTTGGCTGCGGCGGTTGCGGGCTCTGATCCTTGGATGGTGCTTGGGATGTTTGCGTCTGCGATGCCTGCGGCTGCGCGTTCGGCGTCTGGGAAGTTTGATCCTGCGCCAGGGCGGCGACTGCCATTAGCGCTAATAAACTCACGGAGATCAGCAATTTACGGAACGACATTTGGACACCCCGCAGAAACCCATTCGGCTACCACGATTATACTCCCGATAGCAAGTCGGGCTGACAGACTTTCTCACTCAGTTGGACGCCACCTTGCCCCGGAAAGTTACCAGCTATTTTCACGTATCTATGCACCCATGGCGGCCGACGCTCCGCTGGAAGCCGCCTGGCACCCTTTTCGTGTATCCCCCGCCGCCGAACTGTCGCAGTTATACGTTCTCCGGTAGGCGCACTCGGTCGTGCGGGATGCGTCCTCCGGTATACTAGGGCGCGATTTCGAAACACGATTTTCGGAAAGAGGTAACGAACATGTTGAGCCGTCGCAACTTCCTGTCGTCATCTTTTGCCTCATCCCTGGCCGTGGGCGCCGGCCTCGCTGCGCCCGGAAACGCCTGGCGCGGAAGCCTGTGGGCACAGCTCGAATCGCTACCCTCGAAACTGCCCGACCGCTCCGTTTTCGACCAGAACGAAGACGCCTACTGGCGCGAACTTCGCCAGCAGTTTCTGATTCCCGCCGACGAGATCTACCTGAATAACGGAACCGTGGGATCGAGCCCCGCCCCCGTGCTGCGCGCGGTGTTTGAAGGCTATGAGAAGTGCGAGCAGCTCAACGAGGCCGATCCCGAGGATTACCCCATCTGGGGATACGCCGCCTGGAACGAGTTTCGCGATCCGCTGGCGGCGTTTGTAGGCTGCAACCGCGACGAGATCGCGCTGCTAAGAAATGCCACCGAAGCCAACAGCTACATCGCCAACGGCATCGATCTGAAGCCCGGCGACGAAGTGCTCATGACCGACCAGGAGCATCCCGGAGGCGAGCACCCGTGGAATCTGCGGGCCAAGCGTTACGGAATCATAGTCAAGAAGATCACGCTGCCGAAGCCGATCATCAATCGCGATCAAGTATTGAATCTCGTCAGCGCCTACATCACTGCGCGTACCCGGGTTTTATTTTTTAGCCACATTCCGACGGTTACCGGAGTGGTGCTTCCCGCTAAAGAACTTTGCGCCCTCGCCCGGGGTAAAGGAGTGATTTCAGCGGTCGATGGAGCGCACGTTCCGGGAATGATGCGCCTGAACCTGCACGATCTGGGCTGCGATATGTACTCCTCAAGCCCCCACAAGTGGCTGCAGGCGCCCAAAGGCACGGGATTTCTCTACGTGCGCGACGAAATGATCGACCGTCTGTGGAACACAATCGCAACCGAAGGCTGGGACGACGTAAAGATCCGCGCCGAACGCTTCCAGCGCATCGGCAGTTCCAACGTCCCCGCTCTGTGGGGATTGCGCGCCTCGATTCAACTGGCCAACGACATCGGAATGGACCGCATCGAACGCCGTCACCGCCAGCTCAGCGACTACATGCTGAATGCCATGATCAAACGTGGCGCGCAATCGTGGACGTCCCCGGACCCCTCGATGCGTTGCGCAATCGCCACGGTGAATGTGCCGCCGATTGTTCGTATGGATCTCGAAAACTGGCTATGGAAAGAAAAGAAAATCCGCATCCGCGGAGGCGATCCGCACAAGCTGCGGCTGTCCACTCCTTACTACTTGTCGAAGCAAGACATCGACCGGTTCCTGGACGCCTTCGACGAGTACAAGATGTCGAAGGGGTAGCTCGCGTGGAGACAGCTCGTACGGACACCGGCTGGCCAATATAGCGCCGGGAACTCCTTACGTGAGGTGATTTGGGTATGGGTGGAGTCCGAAGAGCCCATCGGCGTCGGAGGCGCGGGATGACTAGACTGGTTCGCTGGTGTCTTGCTGTTGGCGGTGTTCTGCTTGCTGCTTGCGCTATCGTTCAAGCACAGGAAGCGCAAGTCACCATCCTCGGAAACGGAATTGTTAAGGCCGGTGAGAGTGTTGATCTTACGTTGACGCTGGAAAACGCCTCGAATTTCGAGGGTTCACTCAGCGTAATCTTCAGGTCACCCGGCAGCCCCAATGTATTAGGCGCTGGAGGTACGGCGAAACCTGGCGAACGCGTCTATCATTTAAAGGTTTCTACGCCCCAGGCGGCTCGGGGTGGTGTTTATGCGCTTGCGGAGGTCCAGTTCTGGGATGGCGCGGCTTGGGTAGATCTCCCGCATAAAAAAGATGCATCCATTACCGTAATTGCGAATCCCGGCCTTGTCTATCCAACCGGCGCTGAGGTGCAGGTCAACCCTTCGCAGATTCAGTTCCTCCGGAGCGCGGCAATACTGTTGCAGGACCGACTTCAGATGTTGCGGGCGAGCATGGCGGGGAAAGAAGAACCGCTTACAAAGGCAGCGATAGGCACACTTCGAAGTAAACTGGAAACAGAGCTCGGAACGCTCAAAGAGACGGAAGAAAGGTTCCGCGTCCTCGGGGACAAGTCACAAGACAAATCACAAGAGGAGGCTGCCCGAGTATTCTTTGATGATCTCCGCACTGGGTACACCGAAACTCTGTACAGCTTATCGGTAAAAAGACGCGCGAGTTCCGCGCCGAAGATCGTAGCCGCAAGTCAGACAAGAGAGATTGGTGGGAGGTATCCGCTAACCGCCCAGATTGTTTTCCGGCCGTTCGAATTAAACGAGCTCGCTTACAAACTCGTTGCGGATACTGAGACTCTAGTGTTCGATCTGGAAGTGAAAAGCAATCCCGAGGGTGCGTCACTTTCCTACCGTAGGCGAGGGGACGCGTACAAACAGCACCAGAGTCCGACAAATTCAATAATCAGGTCCCTTCCCTATGCCATATGGACGGTACGTTTCCAGAAAGAGGGCTACCGCAGTCAGGAGATTGACTTCAATCCGTTTGTTGAGCCCTATCACACCGTGACAGCCAATCTCGAAAAGTAGGGGTAACCCTTGCACGCACCATCTCCGGTTACGCTGGTCAACTACTACAAAAAATTCGCGAGCGTCTCGGGGGTTCTCGCCGTTGCGACTGGAGTTGGGCCGTTGCTTTCTGCGTGGCTCACGGGCGCTGCGGCCGCATACCTGTTTCCCGTGCTGGGCGACTTTACTATGGCGGCGCGCCTCGGGTTCGTCCTTCTGGCCGTGGCAATCACCTACCTTTCTTTCCACGGCTCACAGCATCCTCCCAATGTTTTCCTGAAGTTCAGTCTTCTGGCCATGTTCTCCTTCGTTGCCTTGTGCTGCTATTTAGTCGCCTTCCAACATTTCGTCCGCAAGATAGAGATACCGGCGACCAGTTCCGCCCTATATGTCAGCATCGGGTACGAGAGGACTGATTTCGCCAGCCAGACCTTCAGCACCGAAACCGACTGGGACATGCTACGAGCTCGGGGGACAAGCGACGAGGATGTCTCCCGACTATGGACGGCCCGGTCGCTGGATGTCGCGCGGCTCTGCCTCTTTACCACCTATTGCGCCTTCCTTCTTCCCCTAGTGCTAATCTTCAGCTTGGGCGTCCGGTATCAGATGTAGGAGGGCCACGGGCCTTTGACTTCCACAAAACATCACAAAACATCTGTGTGCCCCATCACAGACACCGAACCCATCCTGCGAGACAATGATCCTCAAATGGGGCAGTTCCGAAATGTGTCGTCCACCAGGACGCACCTCGATGCTGCCCCAAAGCCATTTTCAGCGCTCTTTGACAAGCTAAGTCCTTATTTCGGAATATTTTAGAGTTATGTCCTTTGTTTTGAATATTTTGCATGAAATTGGGGGGGGTAAGAACCCTCCCTTATCGTAGGCAGAAAAACAAACTCAGATCTGATGAGGCAAGCATGAAAACTTTAGATGAAGTTGCCGAGAGCCGTGAGCTGACAGCTGAGAGTCTATTCCTACGTCCAGCGAAACCACCGCAGCGCGAGAACAAACGACACGCCACCCCAAACTGCGAGCACCAGCAGTCGCCCCGATTGTGAGCCGAGCGAAGCGCCTTCGAGGATGGTGGACCGCAGCGCGTCGTTGAGCGCGGTCAACGGAAGCGCTTTGATAAAGGGCTGGGCGAGCGCGGGAAATCTTTGGTAGGAAAAGAAGACGCCGGAGAAAATCCACATCGGCATCATGACCAGGTTGATAAGGCCGGAAACGCTTTCGATTTTCTGCGCACGGCAGGCAGTCAGCAGGCCGACGCCGCCGAAAGCTACGGCTCCGAGCGTTCCGAGTAGGATGACCGAAAGGATTGATCCCTCGACTCGCATATGAAAGACCAGCACGCCGAAGCCTAAGAGCAAGCCTACTTCAATCACCATCAGGACCATGCGGCTGCTGATCAAAGCCAGCAGGAAATCGCTGCGCCGCATGGGCGTGGCTACGAAGCGCTTCAGCAGTTTGCGCTGGCGCATTTCTACCAGCGCAAAACCGACTCCCCACATGCAG
>Ga0074046_10004537_pt1 | contig 11316 bp, 12 predicted proteins | sample BogForMeECP23OM3_FD_94441 | JGI IMG/M metagenome (GOLD analysis project Ga0074046, IMG submission 94441) | Bog forest soil microbial communities from Calvert Island, British Columbia, Canada - Bog Forest MetaG ECP23OM3 | ecosystem: Environmental > Terrestrial > Soil > Wetlands ...
CGATGCATACTGGTTATTGGTTGTAGTTGATTCCTTTAATCCTGCGCAAGAGCAAGAAATTCAAATTGAATCTTTTGAAAATATTCAGACTAATATATTTGAAAAGATAATTGTTTACAAACCGCTCTTTAATCATGTCTTAGAGGTAACATAAAATAAATCTTGTTCCTTAATCATAAAACAAGATTTTCAGGGAGAAAGATATATGAATGCTTTAGAACTAAAGGACGGCTATATCGCATTTCAGGCTCGCGAATCGCGTGATTCGATGTATAAAACCGCAACTTTCTTGGTCAAAACTTTTTGGGGTCAGCCAAAAGAAATGTCAGATGGTTTAGGAGTGCTTCTACTCACATGGAATCAGGCATTTTATAGATATGGGTTTTTCGATTTTGATATATTAGAGAGGTGTATCAGCCAAAATCAGAACATCCTTGATGAATATCGCCCACGAAATATTTTAAATTACACCTCAAATGATAACGAGACCATAAATAATTTATTTTTACAGTTTTTGAATGCCTTGCAAATTGCTGATGGAAAACTGGCAGGCAGAAAGAGTCCTGTGGCAGTTGCCAAGGCATTACATTTATTAGCTCCTGGATTTTTTCCGTTGTGGGATGACAAAATTGCAAAAGCATACAACTGCCATTATTATTATGTTCCCTTTATGCAAGAAATGCAAAGATTGGCTCAGATCCTTGCACCTGAAGTAATTATAGAAGGAACAGACAAGACTCTTTTAAAATTGATTGATGAGTACAATTATGCGAAATTCACCAAACAATGGGTATAAGTATTATTGCAGTGTAGCATGACTGCGATTGGGTATCAGATGAGAGCCAGACTGTCGGCTACGGCCATGCCTGTTCGGGTAGGGCGAAGAAAGCCTTTCTTTAATTCCACAAGTTTATTTTTAATTAACTCATCAATGATTTTTCTCTTTTCGGCAAGCAAATCAACGCCGTATTTTGTTTTGTAGCGTTTTAAATCAATTCCTTCTTTTGTGCGAAGGCCTAGAAACAAAGCTTCCAGTTGCAGTTGTTCAGATGAAAGTGTTTCCGTTTCCTCCACAGGCATTTTACCTTGAGCAATCTCATTTAAATACGTTTTAACAGCAGCCTTGTTCCAGAAGCGTTTGTTCTCCAGAAAAGAATTAGCGGCAGGTCCCAGACCGAGATAGGGCGCATGCTGCCAGTATTTCATGTTGTGTCTTGATCGAAGCTTTTCGCTGCGGGCGAAATTGGAAACCTCATAGTGAATATAACCGGCATTTTCCAACTCTTCAGCGGTTGTTAAAAATAATTTCAGTTCCGTTTTTTCATCAGGTAGCTGCCAGCCCTCTGAAGAATATTTTTTATAGAGAGGTGTTTTGTCGCCAAGCGATAGCTGATAGCAGGAGATATGTTCCGGTTTGTAAGAAACGGCTTTCTGCAAATTATTTATCCATGATTTAATGCCTTGACCGTGCATCCCGTAAATCAAGTCTATTCCCAGATTGTCGAATCCAGCTGCTCGTGCCGCTTCTATCGCGGCAATTGCTTCAAGGCTTGAATGCCTCCGTCCCAGAAGTCTTAAAATATTATCATCGAATGATTGAATGCCGATGTTCAAGCGGTTAATTCCCGACTTGCGCAATGCTAAGAAATATTCCAGCGATACATCGCCGGGATTGACTTCAATAGTAATTTCGGCCTGCCGGTCAATATCAAAATATTTATTTACAGTGGAAATAAGATCGTCAATCTGCACGGCGGAAAGCAGGGAAGGGGTTCCGCCGCCGATATAGATGGTATCAAACGATGAAAAAATATTCCGGTAATATTTTATTTCTTTTTTTAACGCCGCAATATATTCGGGAATAAGATCGACTGATTTGATCGAGTAAAAGCTGCAATAGCCGCATTTGCTGAGGCAAAAAGGAATGTGAATATAGAGCCCGGGCTGCGATGCTAAATCATATTTCTTTTTTGTAAATTTCACGTCTGTGGCCAATGCGGAGAATAAGAATATTTTTATCAATGATTGTATAGACAACCCTGTAATCACCAACGCGCATTTTTCTCAATCCGGCAAATTCGCCTTTCAGAACAGGATAAGTTTCAGCGCATTCGGCAAGATTATTTTCAATCTTGTCAATAATCCTGCGAGCCTCTTTTTTATCCAGATGGCTGATATCGCGTGCGACTGATTTCTTGTAAGTGATATTAAAGGCCAAGGGATTTCCTCAAATCTTTTGAAGAAACAATTTCATCTTTAGGATTTCTCAAACGGTCAATAGCGATACGTAAATCGGCGAAATCTTCAATGTACATTTCGATAGCCTTTTGAATATGAAAAGATCGGGATCTTTCGGTTTCCCTGGCGATTTCGTCCAGATTTTTAGTTAGTATATCCGGCAGCCTTATTGATACTGTAGCTCTCATAATGTTTACCTCTTTTTCGAATAGTTGTAATACAATGTATACTATTTATTGCTAGTATGCAATATAATTTATTAAACAAAATCAGGGAAGGAGGTGCCGCTGCAGGCGTATTAGTTATACGTTAAGGAAGCCGACGACGCAGCCAACGCAGCTAGCGCTTGAAGAGGGAATAGAATACCTAATCGGTATCGGATTTCAAGACGGCTAGGAACGCACTCTGCGGAATACTCACGTTGCCAATCATCTTCATGCGCTTCTTTCCGGCTTTTTGTTTTTCGAGCAGTTTTCTCTTTCGGGAAATATCACCACCGTAACATTTTGCAATTACATCTTTACGGAAAGCGCTGATGGTGCTGCGGGCGATAATTTCTCCGCCGATTGCCCCCTGAATGGCAATTTTAAACATCTGGCGCGGTATCTCTTCTTTAAGACGGTCGCAGGCAAGCAGGGCACGGGATCGGGCGCGTTCGCGATGAACTATCTGAGAAAGTGCGTCAACCTTTTCACCATTGACAAGAATATCCATCAAAACCAGATTGCTTTCACGATAATCAATTATATCGTAGTCAAATGAACCATAACCCTGGGTGACTGATTTAAACCGGTCATAAAAATCATAGATGACTTCAGCAAGGGGCATTTCATAAGATAACTCGACACGTCCGGGGCCTGTATAATTCATGTTGGAATTGACTCCGCGCTTTTCCATGCAAAGCTTCATTACCGCTCCCAGATAACGTTCGGGAAGCATCATTGCGGCCCGGATGTAAGGCTCCTCTCCCATATCAATTGACGCGGGATCGGGATAATGCGAGGGATTGTCCACATAGATTGCTTTTTTATCGTTGAGCGTGAAGCGATAACGCACACTGGGTACGGAAAGAATGATGGAAAGGTCAAACTCCCGCTCCAGTCTTTCCTGCACGATATCCAGATGCAGCAGGCCCAGAAAGCCGCAGCGGAAGCCCTGTCCCAGAGCGGCTGAAGAATCCTTTTCAAAGACAAAAGAAGCGTCGTTGAGCTTGTATTTTTCCAGCGAATCGGCCAGATCCTGATAATCGTCGGAGGCGATGGGATAGATGGAGGCAAAGACGACAGGCTTCACTTCCTTGAATCCGGGCAGAGGCTGGCTGCATGGCCTGTCCTGCAATGTAATCGTATCGCCGGTTCGAACATCAGCCACGGTTTTTACGCCGGCGATTATGTAGCCGACCTCGCCTGCGGAGAGCTTTTCCCGTTTGGTGCGGGTGAGCAGAAAATGACCGACTTCTTCGACTTTATAAGTTGTCCCGTTGTACATGAATTTAATGATATCGCCTGCTTTAACGGTTCCTTCAAAAACGCGGCAATGAATTATAGTGCCGCGGAAAGAGTCATATTTGGCGTCAAATATCAAAGCGGCAAGAGGATTGGCAGCATCGCCTTTGGGCGGAGGAATACGCTCGATAATAGCTTCCAGTATCTCTTCAATGCCGATTCCTTCCTTGGCCGAGCACTTGATATGCGTAAAGGGATCAAGTCCCAGTTCTGAATCTATTTCTTCCAGCACACGATCAACATCGGCGGAGGGGAGGTCTATTTTGTTGATAATCGGGATAATCTCCAGATTATGATCGAGCGCCAGATAAAGATTGGCCAGAGTCTGCGCCTGCACGCCTTGGGCGGCATCAATCAATAAGAGGACGCCTTCGCAGGATGCAAGAGAGCGGGATACTTCATAGGAAAAATCAACATGGCCCGGCGTGTCGATCAGGTTGAGAATGTAATCTTTGCCATTTTTGGCATGATAGGGCAGGGAAATGGCATTGCTTTTGATGGTGATACCGCGTTCCCGCTCAATATCCATATTATCCAGAATCTGATCCTGAAAATTCCTTTCATTGCAGACACCTGTGAATTGAATCAAACGGTCGGCAAGCGTGGATTTTCCATGATCAATATGGGCTATTATGCTGAAGTTTCTTATGTTTTCCATAACACTCTGTTAAAAAAAGCCCTCCATAGTAATTCGGGGGGCTTTTTTATTTAATCTTTCCTGACAGGTTAAGCCAGTTTTTTCATAAGTTCTTCCGATACTTCTTTAACGCCTACGCTGCCATCAACAGCAATGACTTTGGTTCTGTCTTTGAAGTAGTTGACCGCGGCCATGGTGCCTGTCTTGGTATCATAGTAAATGCCATGACGTTTATCGATTGCGGCGGTATCCTGATCGTCGGCGCGTGCGGACAAATCTTCGCACCCGCAGACGCGGCAAACTAACTTGCCAGCCTTTTCCGCCGGTTTAATGGCATCAATGAAAATATTGTTGGGATGGTTGTTGTCCATTTTGCAAAGTCTGCGTCCCATGATGCGCTTCTTGGCTGTTTCACGATCCAGATTTATTTCAATTACATAATCAAGTTTAATGTTCTCTTTCTGCAGAGCAGCCCAGAGAGCTTCAGCCTGCGCCAGATTGCGTGGGAAGCCGTCCAGAAGCCAGCCTTTTTTGCAGTCGTCTTCTTTGATGCGGTCCAGAATCATGGGGATGGTAATATCGTCAGGGACGAGTTCGCCGCGGTCGATAAATGCTTTTGCTTTTTCTCCAAGAGGGGTTTTTTTCGAAATATTCTGACGGAAAATAACACCTGTCTCAATATGGGGCACGCCATATTTTTTCTGCACGATTGCGCCTTGGGTTCCTTTACCACTGCCATTGGGGCCAAAAATTAAAATATTCACTTTGTGAGACTCCTTTCTTAAAAATTAAAGTAGCCGTCTTATAATGTATTATGTAAGTTTTCGCAATATAAAAGAAGAAACTGTTGACCGGGGCGCATTCACGCAAGGAAGGCGCAATCATGATTAAAAATATTCCCTGCCGGTAAAAGCTAAAAAAGCTTTTACGAAACGCTCATCTGCTGCGTTGCGCTGCAAACAGCGCTGCTCGACGCATAACAAATACGCCCCGCGATTCGGTTTTTGCGCGTCTTCCATCTGAATATTTTTAAAACAGTTTCCAGACATGTGGTTTTTCAATAACCGCATGTTTCCCCTGAAATAAAAACTCTTTTAATGACAGGAACAGCCCGGAGAACAGGAAGTTGAGGAACATGATGAACAATTTGATTTTCCGCCTGCAAATACGGACAATACTTTTTGAGGTTTTTTTGTTCCGCATTTAGGGCAGGAAAGCATTTTTTCTTCCGATGGCGAAAAAATCAAACTTTCAAAGATATTTTTGCATTTTTTACATCTAAATTCATATATAGGCATCTTAAATTATCCTTGTTCATAAATATTAATAATAAAATATGCAGGAATTCGGCAATGTCAAGCCGTTATAATAATATTTGTCTTTCTATAGCTTTGGTTCACTGCTTTAGTTTTTCCACTGGTTTCTGCTTTCCGCCGGTTTCTAATTCTTTAATTGCCTGATTAATGGCAATGCTTCGTTGGGAATCCTTGGGGAAATAACTGAGCGCTTCTCTAAAATGAAACAGGGCGCTTTCCTTCTTTTTATCTTTTTTGAAATGAAGACCAAAATAGTAGTGTGATTCACCCTGATTGTTAAGTTTGCCATAAGCCATAGCGATCTGATAATTTAGATCATAGTCATCAGTTGATCTGTTTTCCAGTTTTAAAAAATAATCCAGAGCTTTTTGATAATTCCCTGAATCAAGATATGTTTTTCCTAAGGCAAAAGTAACATCGCTGTCATTCGCGTTTAAACTGGCAGCCCGCAGAAGATAGTCTTGTGCAAGATATGACTCTCCCATTTTTATATAGATCAAGCCGATATTTTTTAAAACATCTTCATCCCGCGGTGACAAACTTAACGCTTTGAGATAGTGTTTGAGGGCTGAGTTTGTTTGTCCGAGTTGATCTTCAACTAAAGCCAGAAAGTAGAGCAGATCAACGTCATCAGGATTCTTCTTTAAAGACTCTGTCAGTTCGGTATATTTATTGTTCAGATCATCTTGGTCCAATTTAATAAGGGCCTGCATTCTGCTGAAATTACCGAATATTTTCATTTCCCCTTTTTGATGATATTGCGTTGAAATCAAACTATCTATATAAAAAATACGAACATCTGTGCCGGGATGCGTTTGCAGATAAGAAGGCATGGATTTTGAATAATACTCATACCGTTTCAATATCCTGAGAAAGTCAGACATTGCTGCCGGACGATAGCCTGCGGCGACAAGATAACTTAAACCTAAACGGTCCGCTTCTTCTTCATGTTCGCGTGAAAATTTTAACGACAGGCTGCTGGCGCCGGCAACAGAAAATGCAGCAATAGCGGCAGTCGCCTCACCGCCGCCTCCGAGGAAAGCTCCGGCAATAATCGCGGCTAATGTGACAACGTTTAATTTTTTGGACTTTTCAATCATATCGGCAACGTGGCGGCCATTGGCATGGCCGAGTTCGTGAGCAATAACCGCCGCCAGTTCGGCTTCATTTTCCGCCGCTGATATTAGCCCTTTATTTATATAAACGTAACCGCCCGGAGTGTTAAAAGCGTTTATTGCGTTGCTGTCAATGATAACAAAATGAAACTCAAAAGGAACTTTGTTGGCTTGTGCCTGAATCAAATTGCCGATTGTGGTTACGTAGCCGTTAAGAACTTCATTTTTGAGGATAAGGTGATGTTGTTCCATTTGATCATAAAATTCCCTGCCGAGTTTTCTTTCATCTTCAATAGTGAAGTCGGCAAGACAAGGGCTTGCACGAAACAATAAAATGAATAATATAACAGCAAAATAAATATATTGATTTTGAGTAAATTTACGCATAAGCAGTTCTAAAATTACATAATTTTTGATTATATTACATTTTTTATAATTTTAAGACAAGTTTTCATTTATCGGAATAAATTTCAAAATATTGATGGAGAATATCGTTAATATGAAGAAAAATCTTGTTATAACCATAGACGGACCGGCAGGCGCCGGCAAAAGCACGGTAAGCAAAATATTGGCAAAGAAGCTGAACTATATTTATCTGGATACAGGCGCTCTGTATCGGGCAATGGCTTATAAAGCGCTGAAACTTAAAATATCGCCCGACGACGTTTCTACTTTAGCTGATTTGTGTTCCAATACTACAGTAATCCTGAAAAATAACTGCGGCCAAATGAAAGTGTATGTAGACGGGGAGAATGTTGAAGATAAAATCCGTACAGAGGTAGTAGGTTTGGCTGCTTCCAAAATATCCTCTTTTGCCGTGGTGCGTGAAAAGTTACTTAATCTGCAAAGAGAAGCAGGCATTCAAGGCGGCATTGTTGCCGAAGGCAGAGATATGGGATCGGTAGTTTTTCCCCACGCGGATTATAAATTTTATCTTGATGCCAAATTAGAAGAAAGAATAAAAAGAAGGCACAACGAGCTTTCAGTCAAAGATGCATCGGTAAAATATAAATCAATTCAAGAAGATATGCTCACAAGGGATAAACAGGACAAGCAGCGTGAACTGGCCCCCCTAAAAGCGCCCGATGGGGCAATAATAATTGATTCGGATAACTTATCCGTTGAAAAGGTTGTGGAGAAAATCATCTTTTATATTAAATAAATAAATTGAAAATAAACCTTATAAAATATACTGGATTTTATGTTGATATTTAATATTGTGTGTGTTAAATTTTAAAAATTACAGAGTTTCATAAAAAATAGGGGGTATTAGTTTAATGGTTAACAATAACAACAAAAACTTAACTAGTGAAAAGGGGGTTGACGCTGACTCTTCGACGAAAAATCAATCATCTCAAGTTAAAGAAGAAGAAATGGATTTTAAAGAACTTTACGAACAAAGCCTTAATCAGATTCAATATGGAGATATAACGACAGGTAAGGTTGTCCAGATTAAAGACGACAGGGTGATGGTTGATGTAGGCTGGAAAACCGAAGGCTTTATTCCAATAGGAGAGCTGAAAGACGCACGTGGAAACATTAATATTTCCGTTGGCGATGAAATAGATGTATTTGTTGATAAGAGAGATTCGGAAGGGAACCTTGTTTTATCAAGAGATAAGGCTTCGAAAGTCAAAATATGGGATGAAATAAAAGCTGCTTGCGAGAATGATACACTGGTTGAAGGTGTTGTTATAGAAAAAATCAAGGGAGGTCTTTCCGTTGATATTGGTATAATCGCTTTCCTTCCCGGGTCCCAGGTAGATGTTCGCCCGGTTAAAGATCTGGATAAATTTGTTGGACAAACCCTGGATTTCAAAGTTTTAAAATATGACCGTAAGCGTAATAATGTGGTTTTGTCGCGCCGTTCGATTGTAGCTACGGAAAGAGAAGCTGAGAAGAAAGATATCTTAAAATCTTTACAGGAAGGTAGTATTGTAGAAGGTGTAATCAAAAATATCACTGATTACGGTATTTTTATTGATTTGGGAGGCGTTGACGGACTTCTTCATGTCACCGATATTTCATGGGGTAGAATTGCCAAACCTTCAGAAAATTTCCATAAAGGTGATAAGATTACTACAAAAGTTCTTTCTTTTGATTCCGACAAAGAGAGAGTTTCTTTAGGTCTGAAACAATTAAATGATAATCCGTGGGAGCAAATAACAGACAGATATCCTGTGGGCTCGACGGTCAAAGGCAAGGTTGTAAACCTGACTGACTATGGTGTTTTTGTGGAACTGGAGTCGGGAGTTGAGGGCCTTGTACATATATCGGAAATGTACTGGACAAGAGAAATAAAGCATCCGTCAAAAGTATTGAACGTTGGTGAAGAGATAGAGGTTATGGTTTTGGAAGTAAATCCACAAACCAAGCGGGTTTCGTTAAGTTTAAAACAGACTACACCGAATCCCTGGGAAAAGCTGAAAGAAAAATATCCGGTTGGCGCCGTTGTTAAAGGCATTGTCAGGAATATTACTAATTTCGGAGTTTTTGTAGGAATTGAAGAAAAAATTGACGGATTAATTCACGTATCTGATATTTCATGGAAGCATAGGGTAAATCATCCTTCCGAATATTTTAAGAAAGGTCAGGAAGTTGAGGCAGTAGTTCTGAATGTTGATGTGGAAAATGAGAAATTTTCTCTTGGTATAAAACAAATCGAAAAGAATCCCTGGGATGAGTTATCCGAAAAATATGCTTCCGGTAGTGTCGTGACCGGTAAAATAAAGAACTTTACAGATTTTGGAATTTTTGTGGAAATTGAAGAAGGAATAGAAGGGCTTGTTCACATTTCCGAAATAAGTCAAAAGCGCGTAAAGACTTCTTCGGAAATTTATTCTGTGGGAGATACCGTATCTGCTGTGGTTAAGAGTATTGATCCTAAAACCAAGAAAATCAGATTAAGTATAAAGGAACTGGAAGCTCCGGCGCCAACTCCTGCGTCTAATCAGTATATCAACAATACGGAAAATGTAGGATCTAACTTAAGTCATGCGTTGGCGGACGTGAAGATTAACAGTCAGGAAAAAGGCGAATAAAAATATGAGAAAACATCCCGTTTTTTTTGGAATGTTGATACTTCTGGTTCTTGGTTTTGTGTTTTATTATGCTTTTTATAGAGCTGGTTTGCATTCAGGTAAAAATAAAGGTTTTTCCTTAAAGGATAAAATTGGAGTTGTCAGTGTCGAGGGTGTAATTAACGATTCCATGGACATTACCGACCAATTGGATGAGTTCGCCAAAGATGATTCTATTGTTGCGGTCGTTTTAAGGGTGGATTCGCCCGGCGGGGGGGTGGCCGTTTCTCAGGAAATTTACGATGCCGTAGTTGAATTAAGAAAAACGAAAAAGGTTGTTGCCTCTATGGGGACCGTTGCTGCTTCCGGTGGTTTGCTTGTGGCATGCGGTGCGGATAAAATTGTCGCTAATCCCGGCACTATAACCGGCAGTATTTCGGCAATCATGGAGTTTGCGAATTTCGAAGAACTGCTCAAGAAAATAGGATTAAAAGCTTCTGTAGTAAAAAGCGGACAGTATAAAGATATCGGCTCTCCTTTGAGAAGTATGACTCCTGAGGAGAAAGTAATTATTCAGGACCTGGTAGATGACATTTACAATCAGTTTATTGATGTAATTGTGCTGGAACGGAAGCTTCCCCGTGAAAAAGTTATCGCAATTGCCGATGGCCGCGTCTTTTCAGGCCGTAAAGCCAAAGAGCTGGGATTGGTCGATTATCTTGGCGACATGAAGTCCGCCGCTAAACTGGCGTATAAATTAGCGGGAAAAGACGGCAAGTATGATTTGGTTTACCCCAGCAAAAAGAGAGCATCCATTTTCGATTATTTTCTGGAAAGCGCGGCAACCCAGATAGGCAATTCCTTGAAGGAAAAAATAGAAAGTAAAACCGGTATAAGTTATTTATACTATCCTGCCAGATAAGAGACAGGCAATTCCTTGAAGGAATAATTGGAAAGTAAAAACGACATAAGTTATTTATACTATTCTGTCAGATAAAAGAGGGGAATTATTGTGACAAAAAACGATTTAATTAAAAAATTACAGGAAGAGTTGAAAACTTATTCGCTTAAAGATGTAACTTATGCCGTAGATATAATATTTGATTCGATGACTGACGCGATAAAGCGCGGAGAACGTATTGAATTAAGGGGCTTCGGCAGTTTTGTGGTCAGAGAAAGAAAACCGCGAATGGGGCGAAATCCTAAATCCGGAGCCGAAGTGAAACTGAAGGAAAGAAAAGTGCCATTTTTTAAAACCGGCAAAGAATTGCGCATAATGGTAGATAATAAAAAATGAGTTATCAGACGTTAATTGTTGAAAAGAAAATTGGGTACGCTGTAGTTAAATTAAACCGTCCCCATGAGATGAACGCTATTTCCAAAGAGATGCGGCAGGACCTATACACTGTTTTTGTCGATTTGGAGATTGATCCTGAAGTTAAAGCAATCGTTCTTACCGGCGGAGAATATGTTTTTTCAGCCGGC
>Ga0074046_10004539_pt1 | contig 11312 bp, 8 predicted proteins | sample BogForMeECP23OM3_FD_94441 | JGI IMG/M metagenome (GOLD analysis project Ga0074046, IMG submission 94441) | Bog forest soil microbial communities from Calvert Island, British Columbia, Canada - Bog Forest MetaG ECP23OM3 | ecosystem: Environmental > Terrestrial > Soil > Wetlands ...
ATTGCCGTGCAGTCCGTATTCAATGGTATCTCGGGGAGTGGGATGGCATCTCTGGGAGTGGGATTCTTCTGCGATCGCTCTAAGTAAGAAGTAGGTAGGAGTATACGATGGGCGGCTTTGCAGAATACGACCGCTACGACGCGGTCGGTTTGGCTGAACTTGTGCGCAAACGGGAGGTGAGCGCGAGCGAGCTTCTCGCGGAAGCGCGTGAACGTTGCGATCGCGTGAACCCCAAGCTCAACGCGGTTGTGTTTCGATTGGATGCAGATGCTGAGCGAGCGGCAAGCGCGGCTGATGCGGATCGGCCTTTCGCCGGTGTGCCCTTTCTGGTCAAAGACCTCGGGCCGCCGCTTGCGGGCGCGCCGCTCACATGCGGGAGCAGGCTTTTCGCAAACTACGTTCCCGAAGAAGACGGCGAAATCATAAAGCGCTTCAAGGCTGCCGGCCTCGTCGTCTTCGGCAAGACGAATGTCCCGGAGATCGGACTTGTGCCGTTTACGGAACCCGAACTCTTCGGACCCTGCCGCAATCCGTGGAACCTCGGGCGCACACCCGGCGGGTCAAGCGGCGGGGCGGCGTCGGCTGTTGCGGCTGGTATTGTGCCGATGGCCCACGCCTCCGACGGCGGCGGCTCCATCCGCATTCCCGCGAGTTGCTGCGGCCTTTTTGGCCTGAAAACCTCGCGCGGGCTGAACCCCAGGGATCCGCAATTCGAAACCATCATTTCGGACTTCCTCGTGGACCATGTCCTGAGCCGCAGCGTCCGCGACTCCGCCGCTGCGCTAGACGCTGTCTGCAACCGGCCTGATGCGGGCTATCTGTCCGGGCTCGAAGCTGCTCCGCATACGTTGAAGGTGGCGGTTGTGCGAAGCGCCATGTTCGGCCCCTCTGTTGCGCCGGAGGTGAGGGCAGCGCTGGAAAGCGCGGTTAAACTGATGGAGTCGCTCGGCCACCATGTCGAGGACGCCGAACCGAAGGTGGATTACGCCGAATTCGGCATGGCCTTCCTTCTCTACTGGGCCGTCAGCGCAAGACAAGTCCTCGATGGCGCCGTGGACCTGCTGGGCCGGGCCGCATCGCGCGAGGACCTGGAACTGACCACATGGACACTTGCGAGCGTTGGTGGTGTTGCGGCGGAAGCAGAGAAGACCTGGGCGAAGGCGGTCATCGACCAAGCCACCAAAGCCTTTCTGGAGTTCTCGGAGAACTACGACGTGATCATGAGCCCCGTCTTGGGCTCGCTTCCATTGAGGATCGGCCAGAATAGCCCGACGTCGGGCGAGAAAATAGCCATGAAGGTTGTGGATGGCCTCCATTCCCCCTGGCTCATGAAAGCTCTCATGAAGGCCATCGCCGCGAAAAGCTTCGCGTTCGCGCCGTTCACCGCACAATTCAATATGACTGGCCAGCCAGCGATTTCGGTTCCGCTCTCGTGGTCGCCGGATGGACTCCCGATCGGCATTCAATTTGCCGGAAAGATGGGTACCGATCGGCTTTTGCTTCAGCTTGCGCGGCAACTGGAGCTTGCCCAGCCATGGGCGCACCGCCGTCCTCCAGTGTGGTCAGGCGAAAACGTCTGGGAAGCCGCTTGATCATTGCGTCTTAGGCGCTAAAAGGAAGAAAAAGGATTAACCCATGGAAAAATTCACTTCGCTCACGAGCGTGGCCGCGCCACTGCCAATGATCAACGTCGACACGGACATGATCATTCCGAAGCAGTTCCTGAAGACCATCAAACGCACGGGCCTTGGGAAGTCGCTGTTTTACGAAATGCGCTACGACGACGGGGGCAAGGAGAACGCTGATTTCGTCTTGAACAAGCCAGCTTACCGGAATTCCAAAATCCTGGTGGCAGGTGACAACTTTGGCTGCGGATCAAGCCGCGAGCATGCACCATGGGCGCTCCTGGATTTCGGCATCCGCTGCGTGATTTCCACGTCATTCGCCGACATCTTTTATAACAACTGCTTCAAGAACGGCATTCTGCCCGTGGTGGTGTCACCCGAAGATCTTGCAAAGCTAACGGATGATGCCGAGCGCGGTTCAAACGCGACGCTCACCGTCGATCTCGAGAGGCAGGAAATTCGCGGGCCGGATGGCGGGGTTGTGCGCTTCGAGATCGATCCCTTCCGCAAAAAATGTCTTATGGAGGGGCTGGACGATATCGGCCTTACGATGCAAAAGGCGGATGCGATCCAGGCCTTCGAGGAGACGGCTTCGCTCTCCCGCCCTTGGGCCTGATGGCCGCTCAGGCGCCCATTATCGCTGCGACCCGCCCCGCGATGGATCGCAGCGGCAGACATTAATCAAAACAACGCCTCTGGAGCAGCCCCACCCATTCGAACACGGCCTGCTCTGATAAAATACGAATCGCCGTAAGTGACGCCGCCTCTCCCATAAGTACTTATTTGTTTACTTATGGTATTTTTGCGAAACAAACCCAATTTGGTTAACCGACAGTGCATTCACACATGACACTGGCTTGGGAAATAGACGATAGGAGACGAATCCTCTGACGGCTGGATAACGCCCTGGAATCGGTCAAGATTTCCGCCCCTCAGTCGATCCCGGTCAAAGCCGGGTTGTTTTACTTCCGCTCGTTGGCATCGCGATACTTGCGCAGTTCCAGCTTCGCGATCTGGTTGCGGTGCACCTCGTCCGGCCCGTCTGCGATGCGCAAAGTGCGGATCGAGGCATAATCGTAGGGCAAGTCAAAATCGTCGCAAATGCCTGCGCCGCCATGGGCCTGGATCGCCCAGTCGATCACCTTGCACGCCATGTTCGGGGCGACGACCTTGATCATCGCGATTTCGGCGCGGGCGGCCTTGTTGCCCACCGTATCCATCATGTGCGCGGCCTTCAGCGTGAGCAGCCGCGCCTGATCGATCATCATCCGGCTTTCAGCGATGCGTTCCATCCAGACGCTTTGGTCGGAGACGCGCCTGCCGAACGCGACCCGGCTGTCGAGACGGCGGCACATTTTTTCCAAGGCCCGCTCGGCCCGGCCGATGGTTCGCATGCAGTGATGAATGCGGCCCGGCCCGAGGCGGCCCTGCGCAATTTCAAAACCGCGCCCCTCGCCGAGAATGACGCTGTCGAGTGGCACGCGCACATTCGTGAAACTGATCTCGCCATGCCCATGCGGCGCATCGAGATAGCCGAACACCGGCAGCATGCGCTCCTTTTTAACGCCCGGCGTATCCATCGGCACGAGCAGCATGGATTGCTGGCGGTGGGGATCGGGATTTTTCGGGTCCGTCTTCCCCATCAGGATCAGGATCTTGCAGCGCTTGTCGCCCGCGCCGGACGTCCACCATTTACGGCCGTCGATGACGTAGTCGCCGCCGTCCTTCTCGATGGAAATCGAAATATTGGTGGCATCGGACGAGGCCACATCCGGCTCCGTCATGGCGAAGCCGGATCGGATCGTGCCTTCGAGAAGCGGCTTCAGCCAGCGCTTCTTCTGCGCCTCACTCCCATAGCGGACCAGCACTTCCATGTTGCCGGTGTCGGGCGCGGAGCAGTTGAACACCTCCGGCCCCCAATGCGAGCGGCCCATGATCTCGGCAAGTGGCGCATATTCGAGGTTGGTCAGGCCCGCGCCGACTTCACTGTCCGGTAGGAAGAGGTTCCAAAGTCCCTCCGCCTTCGCCTTCGCCTTCACTTCCTCCAGAAGCACCAGCGGTTCCCAGCGGTCGTCTTGGGTTTCCGCCGTCTCGAACAGCGCCGCCTCATTCGGGTAGACGTGCTCCGCCATGAAACGCTCGAGGCGAGCTTTGTAATCGGCTGCTCTGGCGGAGGGGTGAAAGAAATCGGACATCTTAGGCTCCTCCAGCCACTGAGTATCACTAAACTGGCGTCCTCCGAAAGTGTCGCTCTATTTTGATGAGCGGATGCCAATTGCCGCTACCGGATTATGAAGCGGAAGGTAGACCCACAAGAGACATTTGCCGAAGCCACCCATTAAGCACTTGGGTGTCAGGAATCCATAAATGGGCGACGCTCGATTCCGGTTCGCCAGGATTGTTTCCGCGGTTCAATCCATAGGCGGTGACGCAGGTTCCCTGCGCAGCCTTCGCCCCAGGGGGCCGTGCCAACCAGAACTCGCCGATCCGGAGGCAGCCCTTTCGCAGTGAACCGCGTCCCGCCGAAAGATGAGCGCCGCCCTCTCGCTTTCTTCAATCAGGCCGCGCCCATGGAGCAGCTGACCTCGGTCCCGTCGTCCCAGCCGTCCCAGAGGAAGTCCTCGTGGAGTCCGTCGGCGATCAGCCTCAGGGCATACCGGACTTGCTCCTCGTAGAACTGGCAGAACGCGCCTTTTTGCTCCATGCCGCCGTTCATTTCATGCGCTTCGGCGGGGCAAGGGGAACCGCAAAAATGGCGAATAAGACAGGCATCGCAACCGGCCACGTCCTCGACTTTGCGCTCAGTGACCAAGCGAAACGGAGGGCTGTCGAGTATCTCTTCGATAGGCTGACGAAACAGATTGCCGCCCTTGAAGGCAGGGAGGCCAAGAAATTCGCTGCAAGGGAAGAGATCCCCATTTGCGGCCAGGGCGAAGAAGCTGCGGCCGCCCCCGCATGGAGAGATATCGCACATCAGCCGGCGGGCGGTCGGCGCAAGAATGGCGATCAGAATGTTGGCGAAATTGGCGACCACCAGTTTGCGCCCCGTTTCCCGGTAAAGCTCATGCGTACGCTCCAGGGCAGCGATATAGGCCTTCGAGACCTCGCCATCCTCGCCGCGCACTGTGCGGGCGCCGGCCAGTGTGCAGCGAGTGACGTTCAGCATGCAAGCGGGCGCCCGGCAGGCATGCAGGAACTCCACCATTTGGGTCAGATGCGGCAGGTTCTCAGTCGTCATCGTGCAAATGACGTTGTAGCCCGGATAGCCGGCCAGCCTCTCGATGGCGCTCACGACAGGGTCGAAGACGCCTTTGCCGTTCCAGCGCAGACGCGTCCGGTCGGCAACCTCGGCTATCGGGCCGTCAAGCGATAAGCCGATGCCAACCCCGCGCGTGGTCAGGAAAGAGACCGCCGCGTCATCGAGAAGCGTGGCGTTGGTTTGCACGCCGAAGCGGAAACGGTCGCCGAATGCCTCGATTCCGGCAAAGATTGCTTCGCGCGCGAGCAGCGGCTCGGCACCGTGAAAGATGACCTGCGGCAGCTGGCCGGGCGCCATGTGGCCGCGGAAATAGCTGTGCAGACGATCGAGCGCGTCGAGGAGAGTGGCCTTGTCCATCTGCTTGCCGCCGCGGCGCATGTCTTCGGGGATGTAGCAGTAGGAGCAGTTGAGGTTGCAGCGCTCCGTCGGATTGAAATAGACAGCGGAGGGTCTCAGATGGACCCGCAAGAGCTCCATTTCGCGGCCGAAATCCTCCGCCTTGGCTCGATACGTATCGAGTAGCGGGCTTTGCGCCAGCGTCTCGCCCAACTTTTCCTTGCGGATCAATCCCCAGAAGGCCGCATTGGGTTCAACCACCGCAATGTAAGCGGGATGACCGATTTCAAAAGGCAGAAGAGGGGACAGAGGGCTTCTTTCGAAGCCCTCTGTCAGCGTTTGATGCGCTGTCATCGTTACTGCTTGGCCTGCTTGTCCATGAGGACATAGTGGGACAGGCCAGTTCCCGCGGCGTCGCAGGTCTTGCGGATGGCGATTACGTCCGGCCGGCGTTGGGCCGGCTTTTCGCTGAGCTTGTTGTCATTGGCTTGCTTCACGGCTCATTCTCCGATGCGCATGAAGGGCGTCGGCAGGCACGAAGCCCCGCCGAAACCCTTTCCATCGGATTTCGCCCCTCGTGAATCCTATCCAGCAGGTCTTCTGGCTCTCGGATCGTCCGCTGGATGCGTCTTCCCAGTGGAGTGGTCTCCACCAGTGACTGGCTTTTCGCCCTGCAACCGGCGTCCCCGATTACAGCGGCGGGACCGCCACGGAAATGGGGTCAGAGTGCTCGTGATCCAGCGCCCTGTCAAGCAACCTTGGACTAGCGGGGATTAGTGATGCGTGAAGGAGATGACTGACCTCATGACGCTGCCGGGGCAAAGCGCCGCCGCACGCTGATGTCGTGGAAGGCCGTGGCTCGGGTCGATGCGCTGTTGGAGTCTTTCACACACAGACTAAGCTGTACGAGTTTCATTAAAATAAGGTATCAACAGATCATAAAACAATAATAATAATAAATGTCTTGTATCCGAATGGAACAACAACCGACTTTATTGCTTTCACTCTAAAGGGAGGAATACAGTGCAGAAGCTTTTCCTAACGGCATCGCTTTTTGCGTTGCTGGGGAGCACGGTTGTACCCGCCTCAGCAAACGAAGAGCTTCAAAAATTGCAGAAAGACCCCAATCAATGGGTGATGCAGACCGGGGATTACTCCAATCACCGGTTTTCCAAACTGAAGCAGATCACGACCGATAATGTCGGGAAGTTGGAGGTTGCCTGGACCTTCTCAACCGGTGTGCTGCGCGGCCACGAGGGCGGCCCTCTCATCGTGGGCGACGTCATGTATGTTCATGGCCCATTTCCAAATCCAGTTTTCGCGCTCGACTTGAATCATCAGGGCAAAATCCTCTGGAAATACGAGCCGAAGCAGGATCCCTCAGTCATTCCCGTGATGTGCTGCGACACCGTGAATCGCGGCGTTGCCTATGCCGATGGCAAGATTTTTCTCAATCAGGCTGACACCACACTGGTCGCTTTAGACGCCAAGACGGGCAAGGTGGTCTGGTCGGTGAAGAATGGCGACCCGAACAAAGGCGAAACCGGCACGTCCGCGCCGGTAGTCGTCAAGGACAAGGTGCTGGTCGGCGTATCGGGCGCCGAATTCGGCGTCCGGGGCCGTCTGACAGCCTACGATCTTGAAACAGGAAAGCGCGCGTGGATTGCCTACTCTACAGGGCCTGACAGCGACATGCTCGTTGATCCCGAGAAGACAACCGAATTGGGCAAGCCCATCGGCGCCGATTCCAGCCTCAGGACCTGGGAAGGCGATCAATGGAAAATCGGAGGCGGTTCGACCTGGGGCTGGTATTCCTACGATCCTCAGCTGAACCTCATCTACTACGGGACCGCCAATCTCTCGACCTGGAACCCAGTTCAACGGCCCGGCGACAATAAATGGTCCATGACCATATTCGCCCGCAATCCTGATACGGGTATGGCCAAGTGGGTTTATCAAATAACGCCGCATGACCAATGGGATTATGACGGCATCAACGAGATGATCCTGGCCGATCAGAATATCGGCGGTAAGGACCGCAAGACGCTTGTTCATTTCGACCGCAACGGCTTCGGCTACACCCTCGATCGTGACACGGGGGAGCTTTTGGTCGCGCAGAAGTACGATCCGGCAGTCAATTGGGCCTCGAAGATCGATATGGACAAGGACTCGAAGACCTATGGCCGTCCCCTGGTCGACGAGAAATATGCGCCCGGTTCCAAGGGCGAAGACGTAAACTATACGGGCATCTGTCCAGCAGCTCTAGGCAGCAAAGACGAACAGCCCGCGAGCTACTCGCCAGAGACAGGCCTCTTCTATGTACCGACAAACCACGTCTGCATGGATTATGAGCCCTTCCGCGTCTCCTATACGGCGGGTCAGCCCTATGTTGGAGCAACCTTGTCGATGTTTCCGCCCAAGGGCGAGACAGACATGGGCAACTTCATCGCCTGGGATGCCAAGACCGGCAAGATCGTTTGGTCAGATCCAGAGAGGTTTTCGGTCTGGTCAGGTGCGCTTTCGACAGCTGGCGGCGTTGTGTTCTACGGCACGCTCGAGGGCTATTTGAAAGCAGTGGATGCGAAGACGGGTAAGGAACTTTACAGCTTCAAGACCCCCTCCGGCATCATCGGCAACGTCACGACTTTTGAGCACAAAGGAAAGCAGTACGTCGCGGTTCTGTCCGGTGTTGGCGGTTGGGCCGGCATCGGGCTTGCCGCTGGCTTGACGAAGCCGACCGAGGGCCTGGGCGCAGTTGGAGGCTACGCGGCTCTCTCCAACTACACGTCCCTCGGTGGCACGCTGACGGTCTTCATGCTCCCTGGCTGATGAGGCCTGCGTAATCGAAGGGTCTGGCGCTATGACGCGCCGGACTTCACTCTAGTAGTGAGGGGATCATGTTGAAGCATAAAGCTATATCCGTCGGAGTGGCGTTCCTTGTATGTTCACTCCTCTATAGGAATGTCTGGGCGGACGGATCGGGCGATCCTGCCGCCGCGAAGGAAGCCAATGGCGAATATTACGACAAGGCGGGCAACCCAACTTACAAAGTGAAGCCTGACGGCTCCGTGGACTGGTATACCTTCTCCGGATACCTCCGGTACAATTCAAACTGCATTGTCTGTCATGGCCCCGATGGGTCAGGCTCCACCTACGCTCCCGCCCTGAAAAATTCGCTTAAGACGCTGGACTACGGCCACTTCCTAGCCACTGTCGCGCAAGGCCGGGTCAATGTTTCCGCATCGACCGATTACGTCATGCCATCATTCGGCAAAAACAAAAACGTCGCGTGTTTTATGGACGATATTTACGTTTACCTACGCGCCCGTGCCAACGGCGCAGTGGGGCGCGGCAGGCCGGCGAAACATGACCCCAAGCCGCCTGCCTGGACCAAAGCCGAAGACAGTTGCATGGGACCGGAGTGAAAACGGCGGCGTGGTCGGGGCGGCCTTTGAAGTCAGGCCGGGTAGGGTAACTCCTCCATCCCGCCGTTTCCCTCGCGTGTTGGCTTAGGCCGCGGGTGCCCATGTGAGAAGAAGCGCAAATCTCTCGGGCTTACCCCGCAGCTTCGGCGATGCGCCAGCCCTCCTGCGCCAGCGCGATGGCGGCCTGCTCTGCGAGCGGCGCGCGCTTGTCGGCGGCGTTTCCTTGCAGCGAGCGCGCGTAGACGCCTTGTGCGATGGAGGCAAAGCGGAAGAACGAGAGCGCTATGAAGAAGGTGAGGTCGGGAACGCTGTCGCGGCCTGCGCGGTGGCAATAGATGCCGACCAGGTCATCTTCGGTCGGGATGCCGAACGCGGCCAAGTCCAGTCCGCGCAGGCCGCCCAGGAACGGCACGCTGGCCGGTGTCCGATAGGCCATGCACACATAGCCGAGATCGGCGAGGGGATGGCCCAGCGTCGACAATTCCCAATCGAGCACAGCGATGATGTGCGGATCGTCCAGTTCGAACATCACGTTGTTCATGCGATAGTCGCCATGCGTGATCGCCGCTTCGTCGCGGGTCGGAACGCTCGCCTTGAGCCACGCAATCAGCTTGTCCATGGCCTCGATTTGGCCCGTCTTCGAAGACTCGTATTGCTCGCTCCAGCGCTTGAGTTGGCGAGCCGCGTAGCCTTCTGTCTTCCCATAGTCGCTAAGCCCGATGGCTTCGAAGTCCACCTCGTGCAGGGCGGCGAGCGTCTCGGCGAAAGCCCGGTAAGCGGCCTTGCGCTGCATGGTGCTGAGTTCCGGAAGGTCGGGCCTATCGAAGATGCGGCCGGGGATGTAATCCATCAGGTAGAACGGCGTCCCGATGACCGAGGCGTCGTCACAGAACAGCTGCATCGGGACCACGGGGACGGGCGTGCCCTTTAGCGCGGATTGAACGCGAAATTCCCGGTCCATGGCGTGCGCGCTCGGCAAGAGCTTTCCCGAAGGCTGCTTGCGCAGGACGTACTTCCGGATGGGCGTGCTGATGAGGTAAGTCGGGTTGGATTGGCCGCCCTGGAACTGCCTGACGGTTGGCGGAGCGCCGAAATCTTCGAGATGGTTTTTCAAAAAGCGCCAGAGCTTCTTTTCGTCGAAGCGATGACTTGGAAGAACGTCGATGAGTTCAGCCACGATACATTATCCGATTGGAGTGAAGATTGAAGCGCCACCGTCTACGAGGATCATTTGGCCTGTGATATATCGCGCCGCGCCGGAAGCCAAGAACACTGCGACGCCTGCGATATCGACTGGTTCGCCGAGCCGCTTCAGGCAGGTCATATTCGCTGCAAAGGCTGCCGCTTTCGGATTCTCGTAAAGCGCCTTGGCGAAGCCGGTCTTCACGATGCCGGGCGCGATGGAATTGACGCGGATGCCGCGCGCCCCCCACTCCACGGCGAGGTTCCGCGCGAGTTGCGCCTCAGCCGCTTTCGACACGGCATAGACGCCGAGATTGGCGGCACCCGCTATCGAGACGATCGAGGACAGCATAATAACCGAGCCGCCCCCGCGCTCAGCCATGCCGGGCAGCACCAACTGGCACAGCCAATGGGTCGAGGTGAGGTTGGTGGTCAGAACCTTGTTCCAGACCTCGTCAGAGACTTCCGACGACGGCCCATAAACCGGATTGGTGGCCGCGTTTGGAATCAGGACGTCGATATGCCCATACTCGCGAAGAGCATGCGCAACGAGACCTTCGAGATCGGGCTTATGGCCGACATTGCATGCGACCGCCGTCGCATAGCCGCCAGCCTCCCGGATCTCCGAGACAACCTCCTTGCAGGCATCGATCTTGCGTGACGAGACGACGACTCTCGCGCCCATCCTCGCGCATTCAAGCGCGATGGCCCGCCCGATCCCGCGCGAGGAGCCCGTAATCACCGCAACACGGCCTGTCAGGTCGAACATGCTCATGACACAACCTCTATCAGTTGCCGTGATGCCTTCTGGTCAGAAGTTGAGCGATCCTGCGGAAGGCATCATCGCGGCCACCTCGGCTTTCGTTCCGTAACCAGCGCCTTGAGCAGCGGTGCGGGCCGCCAGCGTTCGCCGAAGCGCATGTGAAAAATGTCGATGTCCGACAAGACCTCCGCCAGGCTCCGCAGTTCGGCATATTTCATCGGACCGCCGCGCCACGCGGGAAAGCCATAGCCATGAATGTAGATGATATCGATGTCGCCGGAGCGGTAAGCGATCCCCTCATCGAGGATGTTCGCGCCCTCGTTCACAAGCGCGTACATCGTCCGCTTGACGATCTCCTGCTCGGAAACAGAGCTTCTTATTCTGTTGCCCAGGTCTTCGCGATAGGCGTCGATGATGGCGTCCGCCTCCGGATCGGGTAAGGCGGTGCGGCCGTGAGGCTCGTAGCGATAGAAGCCTTTGCTCGTTTTCTGGCCGTAGCGCCCGGCTTCATAAAAGCGGTCCAGCAGGGGCGAAGCATAGTTTCTGCCCTGCTGCAGGCGTCTCTGGCGGATTTGCCAGTTCACGTCGATGCCCGTGAGATCGCAGACGGCGAAAGGCCCCATGGCCATGCCCCAGCGCGTGAGCGCCACGTCGACATCAGCTGGCGAGGCCCCCTCCTCAACGATCGCCATGGCCTCGGTGATGTATTTCTCCACCATGCG
>Ga0074046_10004540_pt1 | contig 11311 bp, 15 predicted proteins | sample BogForMeECP23OM3_FD_94441 | JGI IMG/M metagenome (GOLD analysis project Ga0074046, IMG submission 94441) | Bog forest soil microbial communities from Calvert Island, British Columbia, Canada - Bog Forest MetaG ECP23OM3 | ecosystem: Environmental > Terrestrial > Soil > Wetlands ...
TGTCGCGAATTACCGCAAAACTCTCGCAGGTTACATGGAATGGTTGACTAACACTCCGAACGCGGTTCAGAAGTTTAAAACCATCTGGGTAATTCGTGGTGAAGATCAGATACAGGATAGTATGACCGGCGCTTTTTCTTCAATAATCTCGTCTGCAGGCAATCTTTCTCAGGACAATGCGATTATTGTCCTTACGAAATCCAAAGAAGGGGGAATCAAACTCTCCGCCCGAGCTCCCCCGAAGTTACTGAAAGCAGGAGTCAACTTGGGAGCTGCTCTATCCACCGTCTCAAAGAAATACTCCGGCTTCGGGGGAGGACACAACGTAGCAGCGGGTGCACATATTAAAGTGGAGGACCCAAATGAATTCCTCCAAGAACTGGATACCGCATTGCAAGAACAGATGAATAATCATGTTAGCGGCTAAGATAGTGCTTGAGTATTCTTCAGCATCTTTCGCGAGGAGTATTATGATCGCTCTAAATCCTGACAATCAATTCAGCAAAGCTCAGATGCGAGTCAAAACTGACGTGAAAGGAAAAAGGCTACATATTACGATCAGCCGTTGCCCGAGCTTAGAGACAATGCGATCAACGCTCGAAGACGTATTTCGATGCGCCAAAGCCGCACAAGAGTCAATGTCTCTCGCTGAAGGAACGAAAGACCGTAGGGAGATCAAGAAAGATAAACGATTTAAATAGCGCACAGATGGTAGCTTGCTGAATTCCGTGATACTGGTGGAAAATTAGTTGTCCAAAGCAACAAAGAAAGTTAGGGACAAATGGCGAATGAAAGAATGGTATGATGTCTATAGTCCACCATATTTCGGAGAAAGAATTGTGGCGGCGATACCCTGTGAGACTCCTGCCGCTCTCTTGGGTCGCGTCGTTGAAACAACCCTGTATGATATTACAGACGATTTTGCGCATCAATCAATCAAGCTATACTTCTTAGTCGTGAACACCAAGGATCATAAGGCTGAGACTATTCTGAAATCGCATGAGTATGCAACGGACTACTTGAGAAGTCTTGTTCGCCGAGGTAGCACTAGGATGGACGGCATATTCAACGCAACTACGAAAGATCAATATTCGATGCGAATCTCAATCGTCGCTTTCACGCGTGATCGAATTAACCATTCACAGGAACATGGTGTGCGCCAGTTAATGAGACAGATCGTGGACGAGAAAGCCGCTGCCCTGAACTACGAGCAGCTCTCGCAGGAAATCGTGTTGGGCAAATTGGGTTCGGATATTTACAATCTAACGAAGAAGATTGCGCCTCTACGGCACGTAGGCGTGCGGAAATCAAAAATTGTGTCTATTCCGGCTGGAATAGTCGCCACCCCGGCTCAGATCGTCGAACAGTCGAAGGTGGCAGCTCCTACCGCGTAGTCGCCCTGTACATTCTACGGATCTCTTCGTGGATCTCTTCAAGATCACGGTCAAGCTTATCTAACTTGGGTTTTCTGGAATTCTCGTTTCCTGAGGCAAGCGTTTGCATTTCCGCTATCTCTCGTTTGATTTCACGCAGTTGCTCCTGCAGATCTGCCGTTCTCTCAAACGAGTGCAGGATTCCTGCCAGAGCCCCAGTCAATGCGCCTGCCGCCACGCCCACAATGAAGGATATCAAATCAAATGCCATGGCCACACTGACCCTCAATCAGCCACTAATTCCGGATGAAGCTTACCGTTCGTTTAGGTTATGCTCTAATTTAAAGCGCTGCCAGCTCCCTATTGGACGGTAAGTGGCTTGCGGGAATGAAGGCAGTAATTCTAGCAGCCGGTGAAGGTTCTCGGATGTGGCCGCTTGCCGAAACGAGACCAAAGCATCTGTTGCCAATCGCAGGTAAACCTCTTCTAGGTCACGTCCTCACTGCCCTGGCTGAGAATGCTATCTCCGACGTCACCCTTGTAGTAGGTTTCCAGGAAGATGTCATAAGAAAAGCTCTGGCCACTGGTGAAGAATATGGAGTGCATTTGAATTACGTCAAACAACCAAAATGGACTGGAACCGCTGCGGCTCTGGGCAGAGCTTACAAAGCATTGGGAACGGATCGATTTCTAGCAGTCTACGGGGATTTGATGATTGATTCAATCGCGGTTAGAATCCTCTTAGACAAGGCAGTCAGTTGTCCACGAGTAATGGGAGTGGTCAGAATGCCTGACATCTCTCAATACGGCTTCGTTGAGTTACATGACGACCGTGTCACAAACATTGTCGAGAAGCCTAGCAACGGGCGTTCTAAGCCGGGCTGGATCAACGCGGGAATGTACGTATTGGATGGAGACGTATTCAAGGCGATTGCCAAAACCAGGGCTTCGAAGAGAGCTGAGTATGAGCTAACTACGTCACTTCAACTGCTTATCAAGAGTGGGAAGGAAATCAACGCCGCGATGATACCAGAATCCAATTGGCTGGACGTCGGCAGACCGTGGGACCTGCTCGTAGCCAACGAAAGAGCTCTCACAACGTTGCGTACTCTCAAGCTCGGAACAGTTGAGGAAGGTGTAACTATCAAAGGGCCTGTCCTCATTGAGCAAGGAGCTGTTATCAAGTCAGGGTCATATGTGGAGGGACCTGTGTATTGCGGGAAAGGAAGTAAGGTCGGGCCACACGCAAGAATCCGGCCATTCACGAGTCTTGAGGCTGATGTTGTTGTCGGACAAAGTTGCGATATCAAGAACAGTATCCTCATGAATGGAAGCAAAGTTCCACATTTGTCGTATGTCGGCGATAGCATAATTGGAGAATATTGCAACTTGGGAGCAGGAACAATGACTGCTAATGTGCGATTCGACAAGAGATCCATACGCATGAGGATAAAACACAAGCTGGTTGACAGCGGACGTGAGAAATTGGGCGTAATAATGGGAGATCATGTCGAGACAGGTATCAACGTAACTTTGTACCCAGGAGTGAAGATTGGTTCAGGAACTTGGATTGGACCGGGCGCAATCGTTTCGGAAGACGTGTCTTCAGAAAGGATTATTCTAGTCAAGCAAAGGCATATCAAAAAAATTCGAGTTGTTGATTAGCCCGTTAAGCATGGCGCTTCGCGCTCGCAATCGTAATCACGTCACCATCCTTGAGGACGTAATCGTCTGCAACGCGCATCTTTGATCGTACTTCAGTTGCGTACAGAAAACCTTCTGCGAGGTCTGAATGTATTACTCCTGCAAACTCCCGAGCTGTCATTCCAAACGGAACGAGATACGCGTCCGGTAGTACGCGGCCCTTGTGATCGGTGAGCTTCTCCGGGTCCTCAACAGGATACACAGTAATCATTTGTAATAATCTAAAGAAAGCAAAATTGAGAGCATCCTGAATTCCAGTGGACCCCAGAGGCATCAGTATCTTCTCTTTGATTCGAGTTAGAGCATTCTTCTGATCTTCAGTTAACTCTGCTTTTTCAGTAATGACAAAACTACTATTGCCGGGAACGTACGTTAGCCGGTTCTTTTCGGCAGCTCGGCGTAAAGCTAGCTCAGCCTCAGCGCAGCATGGGATTGTCATGTACCCGGTGGATTCGAGTGACTTCAGGTTCTGCTCTGCTGGGGGAATGTCAATTTTATTTGCTGCAAGCAGCATCGGCTTCGCGAGTTTTCTGAGCACAGAGATGATTGCGAGCAATTGATCATCTGACCATGAGCCTGGTTTCTCGAAGTTGAGGCCGGTTCTTTGATGTGCCTTCATGATGTGATCTCGTCGCACTCCCAAACCACTAAGCTTCTCCTCCATGATGGCGGTCAAGTCCTCTTTTGTTCCTTCAACTCTCCTAACTGTTCTATCCCACTCTTTCTTCAAGATCTGAACGGTCCACATGTCCAGCTCGTGTTCGAGGAAGTTGACGTCGTCTGTAGGATTGTGTGTACCTGGATCACACGGTCGTCCTTCGGTGTCGGTCGAGCCCGACGCATCGATAACATGTATTAATGCGTCGGCTTGGCGGATTGCATCAAGAAACTGGTTTCCCAAGCCGCGTCCCTGCCATGCTCCGGGTACTAATCCCGCACAGTCAACAATCTCTACGGGTATCAGACGGATTCCGTCAACGCACGAAGAGTTGCCAGGGGTATCCTTTACGCCGAATTCTCTGCAGACGCAGTTCGTTCTGACAAATCCTATTCCTACGTTTGGCTTGATCGTAGTGAATGGGTAGTTTGCGATTTGTACATGTGCAAGCGTAGCCGCGCTGAAGAATGTGCTTTTTCCAACGTTAGGTTTTCCGACGACGCCAACAATTCGTGGCATTTCTTCTTCCTATGTCTTCATGTGCTTGCCGGAATGCCTGTGATTCGAATGCCTGCGTCTTTGACCTTGTAACGAATGTTGATCCCGATGAGTAACGCGGTTAGCTGTTCGACTATTCTCGAGTTCTCCAAGCGCCCACCATCCACGGCCCTGACCCCAGGCACCTTGGCAACTAGATCCATCACGGTCTTTCTTGTATCTTGCGCATCAGAGCACACAATCACGTCACAGTCGACTTTGCGGTTCAAGTCCTGCAGTGCTTCTGCCACGACATTGTGGAAAGCAGATGCTATCTTGGTTCGGGGCGGTAAGAGTCTCATCGCTTGTTGAGCAGCGGAGCCTTCCCACACGCCTAACGCAGTCGATGCGCCGCCGCCGACCGCGGTGGAGAGAGGTACGACAACGTCGACGAAGATATCCTCCGGAGTAATGCTATCCACTACGGATTTGATCATGTCAACATGGGCAGCAAATGGAACGGACATTACGATTATGTCTGCAGCCGCTGCAGCTTTAGGGTTATCCATGCCGTCCACTCTACAATCTTCTCCTAAGATCGAGCGTGCCCTCTTTGCCGCATCTTCGGCTTTCTGTTGCTGCCTTGATCCAATTACGATCTTCTCGCCTGCCTTAGCTAATCGTAATACTATTCCGAATCCTTGATCTCCTGTACCACCGATAACTGCTATCGTACGTTCTCCCAACTCAATTCACTTAGCCGCTATCTGGAAACTCCTCAATTTTAAGTTCAAACCTCGAAATTCGTTTTCCGAATTAATCCAACGCTAGGTCGGAAAGTCCTGAATGAATCCACTTCGCATTAGAAACTTGGTCTCTTCCCGAGCGCGCTTTATGATGGCACGTGCATTATTGTATATCTCCTCTCTTGAACGTTCGATTCTTGCAATTCCTTGCTCTATCGCTTTCTCAGCAACCGCGGTCGCTTCCCGCGGAAACACCTCCCAGTCATCCATCGTGGGAACTATGTTCTTCGCGGTCAGTCCCTTTATTTCAGCAAGTCGCGCAAGCTCGTGAGCTGCCGCGAGACACATTTGGTCGGTTATTGTCCTAGCCCGAACATCAATTGTACCCCTGAAAATTCCGGGAAATCCGAGAGAATTATTCAGCTGGTTAGGAAAGTCAGATCTACCTGTGGCTACTACCGCGGCTCCAGCCTCTTCAGCCTCCCAAGGCCATATTTCCGGAATGGGGTTGGCACATGCAAAGACGATTGCATTGTCACTCATTTTCCGCACCATCTCAGTTGAAATTACCCCGGGTCCAGGCCTAGACAAAGCAATACATGCGTCTGCTCCGCTGAAAGTAGATTCAATACTTCCCTCGATTCCTTCAGAGTTCGTGGTCTCACACAGGCTCCATTTCTTCGGAGAAGTGTGCTCTAGGTCAGCGCGGTTTTTGTGGAGAGTTCCTTTACTGTCCGACAAAACTAGGTTCCCTGATTTTGCACCAACCAAAACAAGTAGTCGAGCCAAAGCCACGTTTGCTGCGCCAGCTCCGATCATGGATATCTTCACTTCCTGAATCTTCTTGCCAACAAGCTTGATCGCATTTATGAAACCCGCAAGAACGACTGTCGCAGTTCCTTGTTGATCATCATGCCATACTGGAATATCAAGCTGGGACTGGAGTGCATCCAGGATCTCAAAACACTTGGGTTGAGCGATATCCTCAAGATTAATGCCTCCGAAAGAAGGTTGGATCCATTTCACGGCAGAAACTATCTCCATTGTATCCTTCGTGCCCAAGCAAATTGGGAAAGCGTCGACACCGCCTAGGTATTTGTAAAGCAGGGCTTTTCCTTCCATGACCGGGAGACCAGCTTCGGGTCCAATATCTCCCAGGCCTAGTACACGAGACCCATCGGTTACGATTGCGATCGTATTCCACTTGTTCGTATTCTCGAAAACCGCCTCCGGTCTGTTCTTAATCGATTTGCATGCTTCCGCCACACCCGGCGTGTACCAGACTGCAAAATCGTCGAATGATCGTATTGGACATCTAGGGACGACCTCGATTTTTCCTCTGTAGAAGGGATGATACTTCAGCGCTAGCTGGCCCGGAAGAAATGCTTTCTTCAATGACTCATCGGTCGACTTCATTTTCCACATCTTTGGGTTAGGAATACAAGCCACTTAAATAGTGGCCTTGCTTTCAGACTGAACGAGCTGAAAGCGTCTCATTCGACTTAAGCTTAAGCTTGGATACCAAAGTGGGACGGTCGCGATAACAAATGGGAATGTACAAGTACGTAACTCAGACGTGGAACGATAGAGAGAAGAGTGAATTCGAACGCTATATCCGCCAACTTACGATAAAATGGAGAAGGGAACCGACGGTTCATAGAATTGAATACCCCACCCGATTAGATCGCGCACGAGCGTTAGGTTACAAAGCTAAACAAGGGTACGTTGTTGTTCGAGTCCGCATTCGAAAAGGAGGATCTAGAAAACCGCGGCCCAGATCTGGACGTCGTCAACGGGCCCTTGGCGTTACACGTTTCACGCGTGGCATCAGTCTCAAGCACATCGCAGAACTAAGGGCGAAGAAGAAATTCCCGAATCTACATGTAATGAACTCCTATTACGTTTGGGAGGATGGGACCAGTCGATGGTTTGAAACCATCCTTTGCGATCCGACGCTAAGAAAAGTCAGTTACCCATAACTGGAAACGTAGAGTTTGAGCAAGCCGCTGGTTGTCATCAAGCTGGGCGGAGCGGCACTTACCGACAAAAGAAAGATCTACACTGCCAGAACCGAAGTCGTAAGATCCGCGGCTCGGCAAATAGCAGCGGTGATGTCTAGCTTCACGGTAATTATTGTCCATGGAGCTGGAAGTTATGGACACCTCCCCGTGAAACAATTCGGACTTTCCAGTGGGTTCCGGAACTCGCGACAGCTAAAGGGCCTAAGCGAAACGAAGTTTCGACTTCTTGAATGGGAATTGGTGCTGAGCGACATTTTCAAACAATACAAGATTCCGGTAATCCCGTTAACGTCCAGTGACTACGTGATCGCACGAAACGGAAGAATCGATTCGTGCAACTTGAGTCCGATTAAAGAATGGATGCGGCTTGGATGCATCCCGTCAACCGGAGGCGACATTGTGCCTGATGTTTCCGCCGGTTTTTCTGTAGTCTCGGGGGACCAGCTTGCAGTCTACATCGCCGTTTCGCTAAGTGCCTCAAAGCTGATCTTTGCGACTGACGTCGACGGCATCTTTGACTCCGATCCCAAGCAGAATAGTAGAGCACGATTAATGCGAGTAGTAAAGGCAAGATATGTCCAGAAGATTGCTGCAAGAATGAGGCCTGACATTACTGATGTCACGGGTGGAATGGAAGGTAAGATTGAAGAGGCTGGCTTAGCGGCATCCAATGGAATCCCCGTCTTTTTCGTGAACTTGGTTAAGGGAAATAGGCTACGTGATGTAGTGCTAGGTAACAAATCAGTTGTTTGCTCAGAGCTTGTCGCAGACTGACTACAAGAGAGGGAGACTGCCCGTGATCTTATCTACGAGCTCGACGGGAGCCGGGCCGATCCCGACGCATGTTGCGGTGCCTGGGGAAACTTGCGTCAATCCGCTATCGTGAATGATCGCTGACGATATTCCAAGATCTTTAGCTTCTTCATCGAGCTTATCGAGGTCACTCTCGCTAGTTACTTTGACTGCTACTTTACACTGCCCCTCTTCAAACCATCTACGCCACCAATCGGGATGTAGACGTCTCGTCTCCTCGGCAGCGGTAATGGCAGCATGACCTACTTGTACAGCTATCTTGCCTTTGCCCATGTCCAAGTCTCGTCTCACGGCGATTACGAGTTTGAACTTGAATTCCCGAGTCAAGCAATACCGAACCTATTTTGCCTGCCAACTAGTAATAAGCGGCTGATATATGTTGAGACAGGAACCAATTCAATCCGTCGAGCTTAGCACAATTGCCCATGCGACCGAAGATCCGAATAAAGTCGACAAGGCTCTGCAAAACCTGTTGCAGGGCATCCATCAGCAGTTCACTCGTCACTACTTGGAAGGTCACCATGGGAATCCAATTGTGAAAATTGAAGCAAAGCTGACGTACGAGAATGCTGGTGAGTTCGCGTACTCGCTGGTTCATAAGTTATCCAAGAGTGAACGTCTCCTTCTTCTCAGAGACATCCAACTGCACTCAGATGATGATGGCAACCTCTACATCAGGGTTGACAAACAGAAATCGCTCCAAGGGGCTATTCAGATGGCCGAAGATGATCCGATTAGAGTTAAGATCAAGTTCAATCGTCTAATTGGCGATTACAAGAAAAGTATGATGCTCTTTCTGGAGTCTGACTGATCGAATTGGTCGAATTTCTGGACCTGCATATAATCCCCAAAGTTGACGACGAGTCATCCTGCACACGGACCGCTCAATTGTTAGCGTTGAGTGGATACAACGCGGTTGGGCTTACCGTCCCAACCGGCCTCCTAAGAGGCAGGCTGGAGATCTTGCGTGAATGCTTTCAGGATTCAGGAGTCGAAGTGTTCCTGCGCGTCGATTTGACTTGTTCGAAGAGAGAGGAGCTCCTGAAGCTGCTTCGACGTTTCCGACCTACATTCGACATAATCGGAGTAAAGTGTACAAATCATAGCCTGGCACTTGTTGCGGCTAGAGATCGACGTGTAGATTTGATCTTCTTCGATTCCGCTACACGGAACGTATGGTTTGATGACTCCATTGCAAATGTCTCAAACGCCACGTTGGAACTTAACTTGAGCATATTATTCGAGATGGCCAATCATCTCATCCTTACGAAATTGATGAAAGACGTCAGAATCGCCCGAAGACATAACCTGGATATGGTTCTGTCAAGCGGTGCTACATCGCCACTCCTTGTAAGGACGCCGATTCAGCTGGCAGCTATTGCAGAAATTCTTGGGTTGAGCAAGCAGCAGGCAATTAACGGTGTGTCGACGATCCCTTCTCGCCTCCTCAAAGCAAATGTCGAACGTCGGTCAAGAAACTACGTTGAGGAAGGTGTCAAAACTGTAGCTGGGATGAATTGAAGTATGAGTAGACGATACGTGCAAGTCAAAATATACTCCTCCGTGACCGTAACCGAGGAGCAATTTGCACAAGCATTGACGGTTTCGATCGTGAAATACTTCGGAGAAGTCGGTTTGAGTCGTATCGCTCCGAAATTAATACGGTTTGATTCGCGTAAGTCTATTGTTGTCCTGGCATTTGCGAAAGACCATGTAGTTGAGATGCAAGCGGCTCTTGCATTCATCAGACAAGTCGGCGAATCCGAAGCGCTAGCTCTACCCTTGAAAACCTCTGGAACTATCAAAGGCCTAGGTGTATCGTAACAACCTTTTTGATTGTGGGAAGTAACTAACGGGCGGGGATGAAGAAGCCAGTCCCAGTCGGATTTCATTGCTGAAGAGATGACGACCTCAGCGACGGGCTGACCCACATTACCGATGACCTGACCGGTTAGTACGTGACCCGGTCAATAAATCGGAGGAGTGTATGCTCACAGAAGGCAGGTAAGGTTTTATTAGAGAAACTTATTGAAAGGGACGAATTTCGCGTCAGAGGAATCTGAATTGTCAATGTTTTCTGTTCCCGGAGCTTACGATCGTGCCATAACCGTTTTCTCGCCCGATGGGCGACTGTTTCAGGTTGAGTATGCGTCAGAGACCGTGAAAAGAGGAGCAACGGTCTTAGGAATTGCATGTCCCGACGGAGTAGTCCTTGCCGCGGAGGAGAGGGCAACGTCGAAACTTCAGGATCCTTCATTCATGTGGAAGCTTTTCCAGATCGACGAGCATGTTGGTGCAGCCGTGGCGGGCTTAAGTTGTGATGCTCACATCCTCGTAGATCAAGCTAGAGTCTACGCACAATCCAATCGATTGCTGTATGACGAGCCGATTGACGTAGAAATCCTGACCCGTAGGATAGGAGAGATAAAACAGCTCTACACGCAGCATGCCGGTGTTCGTCCGTTCGGGATCTCAATGTTGTTTGGAGGACTTGACCGAAAGGGAAGTAGATTATTCTGGACAGATCCTAGCGGAGCTTTTCTTGCATACAAGGCTTGGGCAATTGGGGCCGGCGGCGACGCTGCAAATGAGATCCTGGAAGCAGAGTACAAGGACAATATGACTCTTGATGACGCAGTTCTGCTCGCGCTCAAGTGCATGAACAAGGTTTTGGAGGAGAAACTGGACGCGCAGAAGATTCGCATAGCTACAGTGCCAGCATCTTCAAAGAAATTTGCGAAGCTAACGCAGGAAGAAGTCGAGAAATACTTGAAGAGACTTGACTCTTCCAAAAAGGCCGTTAGCCGATGAGTGAAACATTCTCAACGGCTAGAATTTCAAAAAGCGGGGAAAAATTCGAGATTCTCGTAAAACCGGAGCCCGCGCTAGAATTCAAGATGGGCAAGCAATTATCAATATCACAATTACTTGCAATCGACGAAATCTATAGCGACGCCGGGAAGGGAACTCATGCGTCGACCGAGAAGTTGGAGAAAGCATTCGGAACAAGCGATCCCCTGAAGATTGCCGAGGAGATAATGAAACATGGGGAGCTTCAACTCACGACCGACCAGAGACGCCAACTGGTCGACGATAAACGAAAACAGATCGTGGCTTTCATTAGCAGAAATTGCATCGACCCAAGGACCGCAACGCCACACCCGCCATTACGAATAGAACAAGCTTTGGCACAAGTCAAATTCTCAATTGACCCGTTCAAGAGCGCTGACGAGCAAGCCAAAGAGATCATTGAACAACTTAGACCTATACTTCCGATTAAAATGGAGCACATGCGCGTCGCCGTAAGAATAATGGCGGAATTCGCTGCGAAAGGATACGGGGCAGTGAAAGGATACGGGACAATCACTCGTGAAGAATGGCAAGCCGATGGGGCACTAGTCGCAGTAGTAGAAATGCCAGCTGGGCTCTACGGCCCATTTCTAGAAAGATTAGGGAAAATGACTCAAGGTACAATTGAGACCAAAGTACTCAAGTGACCTGCCCAAATTCTCGGTGTAA
>Ga0074046_10004541_pt1 | contig 11309 bp, 9 predicted proteins | sample BogForMeECP23OM3_FD_94441 | JGI IMG/M metagenome (GOLD analysis project Ga0074046, IMG submission 94441) | Bog forest soil microbial communities from Calvert Island, British Columbia, Canada - Bog Forest MetaG ECP23OM3 | ecosystem: Environmental > Terrestrial > Soil > Wetlands ...
GGCGACGGTGGCCTTCTGCCGCTCGGCCGCCATCTGGACATCGAAGGCCACCTGCTGCGCCTCGGCATCGGCGCCGCGCCGCCGCGCTCGCTCGCCGGCCAGCAGGATCAGCCCGTTCACGAATAGGAACGACGAGGTGAGCAGCGGCCTGCTGAACACGGTACGGAACGTGTGCTCGAGCAGCAGCCCGGCGATGCCGACCGGGATCGTCGCCAGGATGATCATCCAGGCCAGCTTCTGGTCGGTGTCCTGCAGCTCCCATCGCCGGCTGCCCGGTGCGGGCGAGATGGCGTGCCAGACCGAGGCGAAGAAGGCCCGGATGATCCGCGCCCAGTCCCGCCAGAAGAACAGGATCATGGCGGCGGCCGTCGCGACGTGCAGCCCGACGATGTACGCCAGGTACGGCGACTCGGCCCTGGAAACGTCCAGGTCCTGCGCCCACTGCCCGCCGATGAGCGCCGGGATCAGCACGGCGTGTCCCAGGCTGGACACCGGGAAAAGCTCGGTAATTCCCTGCAGCAGCCCGACCACCCCGGCCTCGGCGTAGCTCAGGTGGGTCGGCTGCGCCGCAGGCGCCGACTGCGCCAGGTGCGTCATAGGCGCCAAGTAGGTCAGATGTGACATGCCAGCCCTTCGCTCCCCGCTCCGCGATCCCCGCTCAAGAGGTCATTAATGCCGAACGGCCGTGGTGCGAGCTCCACGGGCACGCTCGTGCCGTCCTGGGCGGCGCAGCGGGTAAGCACCAGCCCGGCCTCCAGTATCGTAGCCGGGCGTCCGGCTCGCTCCGCCCGGTTTCATGCTGTCTTCATCTGCGGAGCACCCCGGCAGCTGCCATGATCATGTGCCGGAAAGCTCCGGGAAATGACGCTCTTCGGCACATGATCAAGAGAACCTGACGTTTGATACAGGATCCCGGGAACTACAGGTCAGGTCGTGTTGGGCACCTTGGGGGTGTCCTTGGCGGTCCGGCGGCCGATCTTGGCGCCGAGCCACACCAGCGGGTCGTACTTGCGGCCGGCCACCCGTTCCTTCATCGGGATCAGCGCGTTGTCGGTGATCTTGATGTGTTCCGGGCATACCTCGGTGCAGCACTTGGTGATGTTGCAGTAGCCGAGGCCGAAGTCGTCCTGGGCGATCTCACGCCGGTCGGCGGTGTCGGCCGGGTGCATCTCGAGCTCGGCGACGCGCATCAGGAACCTGGGCCCGGCGAAGGGGCGCTCGTTCTCGGGGTGGTCGCGGATCACGTGGCATGTGTTCTGGCACAGGAAGCACTCAATGCACTTGCGGAACTCCTGCGACCGGTTCACGTCGACCTGCTGCATCCGGAACTCGCCCGGCTTCACCGCGGGATCAGGGGTGAACGACGGGATCTCCCGCGCCTTGGCGTAGTTGAAGGACACGTCGGTGACCAGGTCCCGGATCACCGGGAAGGTCCGCAGCGGGGTGATGATCAGCGTCTCCTCCGGCGCGAAGACCGACATCCGGGTCATGCAGGCCAGCCGCGGCCGGCCGTTGATCTCCATCGAGCACGACCCGCACTTGCCCGCCTTGCAGTTCCACCGGATGGCCAGGTCGCTGGCCTGGGTCGCCTGCAGCCGGTGCAGCACGTCCAGGACGACTTCCCCCTCGTTGACCTCGACCGAGAAGTCTTCGAGCGCGCCGGCGCCCGCGTCCCCGCGCCACACCCGCAGCGCAGCCTTGTAGCCCATCGCGCTATTCCCCTGCCTTCCTCGCGGGCGCTTCGCTTGACGGCGCCTTCTGGCCCGCCTCCGGCAGGACGCCAGAAGGCGCGTCAGTGGGCGGAGCGGAAGGCGGTGTCTCCTCCGCGGGGGCGCCAGCGCCCGGCAGCCCAGCCAGCTCGTCTTCGGTCATGTACTTCTTCAGCTCGCCCAGGTCGAACAGCTCGAGCAGGTCGGTCCGCATGGGCACCATCGGCTGCCGGTGCAGCGCCACGGTGCCGTTGGCGTCCAGCGAGCAGATCAGGTTCACCTTCCGCCACTCCGGCGACATGCCCGGGTAGTCTTCCCTGGTGTGACCGCCGCGCGACTCATGCCGTTCCAGTGCGGCCTGCGCCACGCACTCCGCGACCACCAGCATGTTGCGCAGGTCCAGGGCCAGGTGCCAGCCGGGGTTGTAGGCCCGGCCGCCGGCCGCCGAGACCTGCGCCGCCCGGGCGCGCAGCTTGTCCAGTTCGACCAGCGCGGTCTTCATCTCCGACTCGCGGCGGATGAGCCCGACCAGGTCGTTCATGATCGTCTGCAGCTCGCTGTGGATGGCGTACGGGCTCTCGCCTTCGGCCCGCCCCAGCGGCTCGAGCGCGATGGCCGCGGCCGACGCCAGCGCCGCCTCGGGGACGGCCGGCCGTCCGGGCAGCGCCGATACGTACTCGGCGGCGCCGAGCCCGGCCCTGCGGCCGAAGACGATCAGGTCAGACAGCGAGTTGCCGCCGAGCCGGTTGGACCCGTGCATGCCGCCGGACACCTCGCCGACCGCGAACAGGCCGGGCACCGAGGCGGCGCCGGTGTCCGGGTCCACCTCCACGCCGCCCATCACGTAGTGAGCGGTCGGCCCGACCTCCATCGGCTCCTTGGTGATGTCGACATCGGCCAGTTCCTTGAACTGGTGGTGCATGGAGGGCAGCTTGCGCAGGATCTCCTCGGCCGGCAGCCGGGCCGACACGTCCAGGAAGACGCCGCCGTGCGGCGACCCGCGCCCCGCTTTGACCTCAGAGTTGATCGACCGCGCGACCTCGTCGCGGGGGAGCAGCTCGGGCGGGCGCCGGTTATTGGCCTGGTCGTTGTACCAGCGGTCCGCTTCTTCCTCGGTCTCCGCGTACATGGCACGGAACACGTCGGGCACGTAGTTGAACATGAACCGCTTGCCCTCGGAGTTGGTTAGCACGCCACCGTCGCCGCGCACCGACTCGGTGACTAGCAGCCCGCGGACCGAGGGCGGCCACACCATCCCGGTCGGGTGCAGCTGGACGAACTCCATGTTCAGCAGCGTGGCCCCGGCGCGCAGCGCCAGCGCGTGCCCGTCGCCGGTGTACTCCCACGAGTTCGACGTGACCTTGTAGGTCTTGCCGATGCCGCCGGTCGCGAGCACCACCGCGGGCGCCTCGAACAGCACGAACCGGCCGGTGTCCCGGAAGTACCCGAAGGCCCCGGCGATGCGGCCCCCGTCGCCGGCCCCGCCGTCGCCAGCCCTCCCGTTGCCAGCACTGTCGTCCTTGATCAGCTCGGTGATGGTGGTCTCGGCGAAGACCTTGATCATCGCCTCCGGGTCGCCGAGCTCGGCCGCGTCCTGCTGCTGCAGCGCGACGACCTTCTGCTGCAGCGTGCGGATCATCTCCAGGCCGGTCCGGTCACCGACGTGCGCCAGCCGCGGGTACTCGTGCCCGCCGAAGTTCCGCTGGCTGATCTTGCCGTCCTTGGTCCGGTCGAACACCGCGCCCCACGCCTCGAGCTCCCAGACCCGGTCCGGGGCCTCCTTGGCGTGCAATTCGGCCATCCGCCAGTTGTTCAGGAACTTGCCGCCCCGCATGGTGTCGCGGAAGTGCACCTGCCAGTTGTCCTTCGGGTTCACGTTGCCCATGGCGGCCGCGCAGCCGCCTTCGGCCATGACCGTGTGCGCCTTGCCGAACAGGGACTTGGAGATGATCGCGGTCTTCTTGCCGTGCAGCCGTGCCTCGATGGCCGCACGCAATCCCGAGCCGCCCGCGCCGACGACCACCACGTCGTAGGTGAAGCGGTCGATCTCGTTCGCCGCCGCGGCGGCCGACCCTGCGTCGCTGGTAGTTTCTGCGTCGCTCATACCACAGCCCGTTCGGTTAATTAAAGATTCTTGGATCTGAGAAGGCCCCGCTGGCCACGAGCATGATGTACAGGTCGGTCAGCATCAGCGTGCCGAGCGTGACCCAGGCGAACTGCATGTGCCGCGCGTTCAGCCAGGAGAACTTCGTCCAGGCCCAGTACCTGACCGGGTGGCTGGAGAAGTTCTTCAGCCGTCCGGCGGTAATGTGCCGGCACGAGTGGCAGCCCAGCGTGTAGCCCCAGAGTAGGATCACGTTGGCCAGCATGATCAGCGACCCCAGGCCGATCCCGAAGTTCCCGTCCGGGCCGCGGAACGCCTGCGCCACGTCGTAGGTGAGCAGGATCGCGATGAGGATGGCCAGGTAGAAGAAGTAGCGGTGCAGGTTCTGCCCGATCAGCGGGAACCTGGTCTCGCCGGTGTCCTTCGCGTGCGGCTCGCGCACCGCGCAGGCCACGGGCGCGCGCCAGAACGCCCGGTAGTAGGCCCGCCGGTAGTAGTAGCACGTCAGCCGGAAGCCGAGCACGAACACCAGCGACACGAACGCGTACGGGATGATCGGGGGCACCGCGGGGATCCACTGGCCCAGGGTGCTCGAGCCCGGCACGCATTCGCCGCTGACGCACGGCGAGTAAAACGGCGTCAGATAGTGGTACTGCGGAACGTAATACCAGTGGCCCATGAATACGCGGACCGTGGCGTAGGCCAGCCAGATCGTCAGGGCGGCCGCTACGATGCGCGGCGACTTCAACCAGTTGTCCGTGCGGAACGTACGTGCGGAAATCTGCGCCCGCGTCCTAGTCGGCGCTTCCGGTGCCTGTGTCATCCTCAGCGTCCTTGCTGCGTTCGATATAAGCGTAACGCCACGCGCCGCCTGCCAGTACAAGCCGGCTTTTCCGCGTGATGACCGATAACTTAATGCAGTCGCAGGGGTAATGCAGTGACCCAGACCTCATCGTGACATGTGACCCTTGCTACACTGTGCCTTCTCTCGGGCCTTCCGCTGGCCGTGAGGAACGCGTGAGCAGTCTCATCTACCACATCGCCACCACGGTGGACTGGGACCGGGCGTGTCGTGACGGGAAGTACACCACGTCGACGCGCGGCCGGACCCTCGCCGAGGAGGGGTTCATCCACGCCTCCACCGCCGGCCAGGTGGCCCTGGTGGCCAACGCGTTCTACCGGGACGTGCCGGATCTGCTGCTGCTGGTCATCGACAGCGCCCTGGTCGGCCCCGAGATCCGGTACGAGCACGTGCCCGGGCAGGCCTCGCCGTACCCGCGCATCTACGGCCCGCTCAACCTCGAGGCGGTGCTGGAGGCGCGGCCGTTCGGCCCCGGCCCCGGTGGTGAGTTCTCCTTCGACGGCGAGAACCGACTGGATACGTGACCGCGGTCAGCCGAGCGTATCGCACCTCCCACGTACGCCTCACGCTTCACTCCCAGGCTATCGAAATCATCATCGTGGGTAGTTACCCGCGGAAAAGTGCGGGTAACTACCCACGATGATGGGCGTCCGCCCCACGATGATGGGCGTCCGCCCGTCGCTGCCCGAATTGCCGGGATTGTCCCCCGGTCGCGGGTGGCGGGCGCCCTTTCTGGCCACGATCAGGCCGGGACGGCGAGCGCGTCGCGGAGGAAGTCGAGCTGGAGCAGGAGCAGGTTCTCCGCCACCGTTTCCTGGGACGCCATGTGCGTGATGCCGGACAGCGGCAGCACCGTGTGCGGGTGTCCGGCCGCCAGCAGCGCCCCGGACAGGCGCAGCGTGTGGGCCACCACCACGTTGTCGTCGGCCAGCCCGTGGATCAGCATGAGCGGTCGGGGCCGGGGGGGTACGGGGGGGCGGGCAGCCCTTCCCGAGGGGGGTCCGGGGGGATGGGTCCCCCCGGGAGGAACAGCGGGGGGTTCCGGGGGGTCGCCCCCCCGGGTCGACACCGAAATCACCGAAGACCGCTCGTAGTTTTCCTGGTCCCGATCGGGGAAGCCCAGGTAGCGCTCGGTGTAGTGGGTGTCGTACAGGCGCCAGTCGGTGACCGGCGCGCCCGCGATCGCCGCGTGGAACACGTCCGGGCGGCGCAGCACCGCCAGCGCGGCCAGAAAGCCGCCGAACGACCAGCCGCGGATCGCGACCCGGCCGGTGTCCAGGTCGGCGAAGCGGGCCGCGGCGTCGCGCAGCGCGTCGACCTGGTCCTGGTGGACCGGCCCGGCCAGGTCACCGGCCACCGCCCGCTCCCACTGCGGGCCCCGGCCGGGGGTGCCGCGGCCGTCCGCGATGACGACGGCGAAGCCCTGCTCGGCGAACCACTGCGAGGTCAGGTAGGCGGCGCGGGCCTTCAGCACCCGCTGCGCGTGCGGGCCGCCGTAGGGGTCGAGCAGCACCGGCAGCTTCCGCTGCCCGGGCTGGTGCCAGGACGGAAACAGCACGGCGGTGCGGATCTCTCGCGGCCCGGCGCCGAACAGGACCGGCCGGGGAGCGGGCAGGGCCGGACGTTCGGCCAGCGAGGCGATCGTGAGGGTCGGCTGACCCTCGCGGCACACCCGGACGGTCACGCCGTCGTCGTCGAGCCCGCGGCGGGAGAAGACCGTGGTGCCGCCCGCGCGGGTGCCCGCCTCGATGCCGTCGCCCGCGCCGACCCGGCTCAGGCCGCCTGGACCGTAGGTCCACAGCTCGATCTGGGTCGGTTCGGCGGACGCCTGGAACAGCACGGTGTCGACGTCAACGGCGAGGACGCCGCGCACCTGCAGGCCCGGCGGGGTGACCGGTTCGGCCTCCTCGCCGGGCGCGCTGACTAGCAGGCGACGGGTGTCCTCGCGGTCACAAGTCCGCACCAGCCGGCCGTCCGCGGTCCAGGCGGGGACGCCGGGGACGATCTCCAGCCATCGCGGGTCGGTGTCCTCGCGCAGCACCTCGGCCTGGCCGGTGGCGGCGTCGACGGTCAGCAGCCGCATCGTCCGCTGGTCCCGGCTCTGCACCAGCACCAGCGGGTCGTGCTCGCCCTCCCAGCAGGCGGTCACCAGGTAAGGGAACGCGGTGTGGTCGATCTTGACGTTCACGGTAGCGCCGTCCAACCTGGCCAGCAGGAGGGACACCTCGGCGTTCGGGGTGCCGGCGGCCGGATAGGCCACCTCGGCGGGCGGCCGCTCCGGGTTGGCCGGATCGGCGATGTGCCACCGCGTGACTGATGTCTCGTCCACCCGCGCGACCAGCAGCGCCGAACCGTCCGGGGACCACCAGTAGCCCTGGTGACGGTCCATCTCCTCGGCCGCGATGAACTCCGCCAGCCCGTACGTCACGTGCGGGGCGCCCCGCGGGTCCGCCAGGACCTGATCTTCGGCGGGATCGGCCAGGCTGGCCACCCGCATCGCCCCGGCGCAGACGTAGGCCAGTCGCTTCCCGGTCGGGTCGGGGCGCGGATCCAGCGCCGGAGCGGGCACCGGTACCTCGTGCGGCGCGGCGTCCGGGCGGGTCAGGTCCACCGCGTAGACCCGCCCCGACCAGGAGAACACCGCCACCGTGAGGGGGGCGTCCGTGGCGTAGGCCACGATGCCGCCGGCCTGTTCCCTGACTCGTTCCCGGCGGGCGCGCTCCTGCGGCGGCAGGTCCTCCTCGTCGCCGCCCAGCGTCCGCGGGTCCGCCACCAGCCGCTCAGTCCCGCGGCCGACGTCCAGCACCCACAGGCACGTGACCGGGTCGCTGCCGCCCTGAGTCCGCAGGTAGGCCACTCGGGCGCCGTCGGGTGAGATGCGGAACGCCCGCGGCAGGCCGAGCGTGAACCGCCTGGTCCTGGCTTCCTGGCGCGGGAAACTCTCGGTCATGGCACAGCATCTTGCCAGTTCCAGCGGATCCGGGGGCGGCCGGTAGGCTCACAGCCATGGATCCGGCTCGCGCCCAGGCCGTTGCCTCCCAGGCTGGGCGGCGGCTGCTGCTCGTGCACGCGCACCCGGATGACGAGTCGATCGGCACCGGGGCGACGATCGCCAAGTACGCTGCCGAGGGCGCGCGGGTCACGCTCGTCACCTGCACGCTCGGCGAGCTGGGAGAAATAATCCCGCCATCGCTGGCGCACCTGGCTGCGGAGTCCGAAGACCGGCTCGGCGAGTACCGCATCGGCGAGCTGGCCGCCGCCTGCGCCGAGCTCGGCGTGACCGACCACAGGTTCCTCGGCGCCCCCGGGCGGTGGCGTGACTCGGGCATGATGGGCACCGAGGCCAACGACGACCCGCGCTGCTTCTGGCGGGCTGATGTGAACCAGGCCGCCCGCGCTCTCCTCGACGTCATCCGCGAGGTCAGGCCGCAGGTGCTGGTGACCTACGACGCCAACGGCTTCTACGGGCACCCCGATCACATCCAGGCCCACCGGGTGGCCTGCCGGGCTTTCCAGCAGGCCACCGACCTCGGGCTGGCCAAGTTCTACGCCACCGCCGGGCTTGATGCCAGCGGGGTCACCACCGAGATCGACGCCACCGCCTACTTCGATGCGAAGCTGGCGGCGATGCGCGCGCACGCCACGCAGATCACCGTGGACGCCCCGTTCTTCGCGCTGTCCAACCAGATCAGGCACCGGGCGTGCGGCGTGGAGTACTACACCCTGCTGGCCGGGCCGCTCGGTCCGCCGTCCGGCCCCGGCGGCCGTGAGGCAGACCTGTTTGCGCAGTAGCCTGCTGTCATGAACGTCAGGACCGGCAAGCACGGGACGCGGTCGCTCGTCTCCGTCGGCGTCTACTGCGTGCTGTTCCTGCTCGGCGTGGTGCAGGGGGTGATCGGCAGCTTCCAGTACAGCCGGGCGGCCGGGTCGGTGCCGGTGACCGCCCTGGTGTGCTGCGTCCTCATCCTGGCAACCTGCCTGCTGGGGGCCTGGGCCACGCGCTCGGTCAGCGGCGCGATCCTGCCCGGAATGGGCTGGATCATCGCGTCGTTTGTGCTGTCCATGCCGGTCTCGAACGGAAGCGTCATCATCACCAACACGACGCCGGGCAAGTTTTACCTGTACGGCGGCACGCTGGCCGTGGCGGCCGGGGTGGTCCTGTCGTTCGTCGGCGTGGCCCGACGGTTCGGACGGCCCGGGAGAGCGGGGCAGGCCGGGGTTACCGGGCGGTCCGACGCCGCCGACCCGAGCGGGAGATAGGTGAGCGACGTCGACCAGGCCGCCTTCCGGCGGGCCGCGGGCCAGTTTCCCGGCGGCATCGTCGTCGTGACGACCAGCGCCGGCCACGCGATGACCGTCAGCGCGTTCGCGTCGGTATCGCTCGAACCGCCGCTCGTGCTGTTCTGCGCGGAGAAGATCGCCCGCTTCCACGACGCCGTCCTCGCGGCCGGGTCTTGGGGTGTTTCCATCCTGGCCGAGGACGCGGAGAAGACGGCGCGCTGGCTGGCCACCCGGGGTCGCCCGCTGGACAGGCAGCTGGACGGGGTGGCCCATCACGCGGGCCCGGTCACCGGTGCGCCGCTGCTCGACGGTGCGCTGGCCATGATGGAATGCCGGACCACCGCCGTCTACGACGGCGGCGATCACAGCATCATCGTCGGCCAGGTCGTCGCCGTGGACGGCCCGGACGCCGTGGACGGCCAGGTCGTCGCCGTGGACGGCCCGGACGCCGGGGACGGCCCGGACGCCCTGTCAGCCCGCGGCCCGCTGGTCCACTACGCCGGCCGCTACCGCCGCCTGCGCTCCGTGGAGGACTGACGCCCTCCGCCCCGCACAGGACGGGCGCCCTCCGCCCCGCACAGGACGGGCGCCCTCCGCCCCGCACAGGACGGGCGCCCTCCGCCCCGCACAGGACGGGCGCCGGACCAGTGGTCCGCCTGGAGCCTGCGGCCACCAGCCGCTGCTGGCCCAAAGTCCTCATCCCGAACTTCGCAATTCCGGGTAAAAGCCGCATTACTGCGACGCTCTCGCGGGACCAGAAACACATGAGTGTGGCACTCTACCTGCTCTTTCGGGTAGAGTGCCGCACTCATGCCATCCGAAGTCCGCAGCGACCCTGAGCCGGCTAGGACCGGATCGCGTCCTCGATGCGGTCCAGGCCCCAGTCGAGGTCTTCCTCGCTGATGACCAGGGGCGGCGCGAGCCGGATGACGTTCCCGTGGGTTTCCTTGGCCAGCACGCCGCGAGCGGCGAGCCGCTGGCACACCTCGCGCCCCGGCAGCGCCGCGAACTCCAGGCCGGCCCACAGCCCGCGGCCGCGCACCTCGCTGACCACCGTGCGCGGCAGCGCGGACAGCCGTGCGTGCATCCTGTCTCCGAGGACCGCCGCCCGCGCCTGGTACTCGCCGGTGCGGAGCATCGCGATGACTTCTCTGGCGACGGCGCAGGCCAGCGGGTTGCCGCCGAACGTGGACCCGTGCTGCCCCGGGTGCAGCACGCCGAGCACCGGCCACGTCGACACCATCGCGGAAACGGGTACGATGCCGCCGCCGAGGGTCTTGCCGAGCAGGTAGGCGTCGGGCACCACGCCCTCCGCCGTGCAGGCGAACGTGAACCCGGTGCGGCCGAGGCCGGACTGGATCTCGTCCGCGATCATCAAGATGCCGTGCGCGGTGCACAGCTCCCGGATCCCGGCGAGGAAGCCGGGCGGCGGCACGACCACCCCGGCCTCGCCCTGGATCGGCTCGACGAGCACGGCCACCACGCGCTCGCCAAGCTCGCCGACGGCTGCGGTCAGCGCGTCCAGGTCGCCGTAGGGCACAACGCGGAAACCGGGCGTGTACGGGCCGAAGTCGTCCCGCGCGTCGTGATCGGTGGAGAAGCTGATGATCGTGGTCGTCCGGCCGTGGAAGTTCCCGGCGAACGCGATGATCACCGCCTGGTCGGCGGGGACCCCCTTGACCGTGTACCCCCACTTGCGCGCGACCTTGATCGCGGTCTCGACCGCCTCCGCGCCGGTGTTCATCGGCAGCACCACGTCCATGCCGGCCAGGTCGGCCAGCTCGGCGCAAAACGGTCCGAACTGGTCGTGCTCGAACGCGCGGCTGACCAGCGTGAGGTGCTCGAGCTGCCGCTGCGCCGCGGCGATCAGCCGCTGGTGCCGGTGGCCGAAGTTCAGCGCCGAGTACGCGGCGAGCATGTCGAGGTAGCGACGGCCCTCCACGTCGGTCACCCAGGCGCCCTGGGCCTCGGCGGCGACGACCGGTAGCGGGTGGTAGTTATGCGCGCCGTACTCGCCGCTGAGCTTGAGCAGGCTAGTCATGGTCTCGGTCATCGTGTTCCCTTCTCGCCGGGCCAGGGCACGATCGCCGGGCCAGGCAGGCCTCGTCAGCGCAGCTCCAGCGTGCAGCACCTGGGTCCGCCGCCGCCCTTGAGCAGCTCGGACATGTCGACGCCCACCGGCTCGAACCCGCGCTCGCTGAGCTGGGCGGCCAGGCCCCTCGCCTGGACCGGCAGGACGACGTGCAGGCCGTCGCTGACCGCGTTCAGGCCGAGCACCTCGGCGTCCTCGTCCTTCGCCTCGATCAGTTCGGTGAACTGCTCGGCGATGGCCGCCCGCCCGGCGTCGTCGAAC
>Ga0074046_10004542_pt1 | contig 11308 bp, 5 predicted proteins | sample BogForMeECP23OM3_FD_94441 | JGI IMG/M metagenome (GOLD analysis project Ga0074046, IMG submission 94441) | Bog forest soil microbial communities from Calvert Island, British Columbia, Canada - Bog Forest MetaG ECP23OM3 | ecosystem: Environmental > Terrestrial > Soil > Wetlands ...
GATTGGCGCTGCTCGAGCAGGGGAATAAAGAAGAAGCACGCAAGCAACTGCAGCGGGCGAACGAGCTCGATAAGGCGTACGCGGCGCCGGATTTTTAGAAGCGCGGAAAACCCTCGAGAAAGCAGCGTGGGGGCAAAGTGTAAGCGCAAGAGCAGGTGACTGTGTCAGCGGACCGGAATTGAATTGACGGACCGGACTGTTGATGCGGCTAGAGACCAAGTGACTATCTTGGTTTTGCGGGAGAGGATTTTTTTAGATCGGCGCCGCTGGACTTTCGAATGACCAAGTGGCCCTGAAGGCGGATGTCACGCGAAGGCATTTGCGGATTGGCCAGACGCTCAACCATCGCCAAGACCGCGTTGCGGCCAATGGCGCGACACGGCTGGTGCACGGTAGTAAGAGGAACACGCAACAGGCTGGCGTAACGGACGTCGTCGATACCAACAATGCGAATCTCCTCGGGAATGCGAATGCCGAGATTATCCAAAGCGTGCATCAACATGGCGGCGGTCAAATCATTCGCGCAAATCACAGAGTCAACGTGATGCTCGTAAACCAAGTGTCGGACGACCGCTTCATCGGAAGGGTCACCTTCACAAATTAATTCTGGATGCACAGGGACACGGTGAATCGAGAGTGCATCGGAATAGCCATTGATCCGGCTGCGAACGGTCTCGGCTGAATGCGGACGATGTAGGAAAGCGATGCGACGACAACCGAGTTCCAGAAGATGATCGGCAGCGAGAAAACCGGCCCGACGATTGTCGATACCCACAAGATCGTAGGGACTGCGCGCGGGATATTCGTAAAAATCACGGTCGAGAAGGACAACGGCAATTTTTGCGCGCTCGAGAGCGGCCAGCAGATGCTGATTGATTTGCGTTGCGTGGGAATCGGCTTCAACCGGGGCGAGAAAAATGCCCGAGACCGTGCGATCGACATATTGAGCGCAGATTGCATCGATTTCGCGTTCGGTGCTTTCGGCGGCATCGGTCGCCGACCAGAGAACCGAATGCCCGCTTGATTGCGCAGACTTGACCAGTTCCCGGCAGATCGGATCGAAGATTTCCGTTTCGCCAAGCTTGTGCACGAATAAACCGAATAGGTGTCCTTGCGCAGGCTTTCGCAGTCGGACGAAGGTTCCTGAGCCAGCGCGGCGCTCGACAACACCTTCGTGCTGCAATTCCTGGAGGGCGCGAGTGACGGTCGGGCGCGAGGCCCTGAATTGCCGGACGAGTTGCGCTTCACTGGGAAGGCGTTGACCTTCGCGGTACTTTCCTTGCGTGATTGACGACAGTAATTCTGAGTATATCTTGCGGTGAAGAAAAGACTTAGCCGATGTCGCAGGTGGAACTTGGCTTGGCCCCATGAAACCTCTCGTCGAGCGGGACCGCTTGAGACTGTGCAAGAGCAGGGATGCACGATTGCCCGCTTAACCCGCAGAGTGTGCCCAAAAGACAACCTGTCATAGCAAGTTTTCCTATAAAGAGCAACAAAAGGTTGAATTGTGTATTGACAACTTTGCGGAGCGTTGGTAAACAGCTATGCACTGCATAGTGGTTTTCTATTAGTCGGTGGTGCGTTGGGTGTTGTTGGGGGGTTTTCAATCAAGTTGAAGACAGGGAACCGAGAATAAACAGACAAGTTCTGAGATGTGCTTTAGGGGCGCATTTCTGACGAGGGAACTTGCGCTGGTCGGTGAACTGTTTATGGGGGAGGCTGTACATGGGTAAGTTGAAGGTCCTTGCAGTTAGCTGCCTGGCGGTAGTTCTATTGTTGCTGGTTGGGGCGGAACAAGTATCAGCCCAGGCAGTCTACGGCAGCATTATCGGTACAGTGACCGACTCACAGGGCGCGGCCGTCGTAAATGCCAAAGTGACGGTCACCTCGGTAGCCAAGGGTGTGTCGGTAGACACCACAACCAATGAAAGCGGCAACTACACCGTAACGCACCTAATACCGGACGTGTACGGCGTCAAGGTGGAAGCTACAGGATTTAAGACCTATGACATCGCCACCGTACAGGTGTTCGCGGATACCGCGTCACACGGTGATGCGGCGCTGACGATCGGCGATGTGAGCCAAACGATTGAAGTGGTCGGCGAAACTCCACAGCTCAAGACAGATCGCTCGGACGTGGCGCTTGAGTTTAACGAGCGGTATGTCGAAGACCTCCCTGTTCTGAACCGTAACTTTACCAACTTTGAGTTGCTGTCGCCTGGAACGCAGAAGCTCGTGGGATGGAGCCACGCGGCGACAGAAAATCCACAGGGCGGCGGACAGATTTTCGTCAATGGACAACACTTCAGCGGAACCGGGTTCGAGCTGGACGGAACTTCGAACCAGGATCCGATTCTTGGCATCATCGTCATCAACCCGAACCTCGAAGCTGTGACGGAAACCAAGATTACCTTGCAGAATTTCGACGCCGAGTCGGGAAACGCAGTGGCGGGCCGCGTGACGGTGCAGACCAAGTCCGGTTCAAACGAACTGCATGGCAGCGGGTTTTATTTCTATCGGGGCAGCGGTCAGGAAGCCCGCGACCCCTTTACAAACAAGCCAGGTGTGTCGTTGCCGAACGCAAGTTGGAAACAGTTTGGCGGATCGGTTGGCGGAGCGATCATTAAGGATAAGCTTTTCTTCTTTGGCGATTATCAGGGAACGCGTCAGATTGCGGGTCTCACAAACCAGTTGACAATTCCGACCGCGGAAGTGGAGCAATCCTGCAACATGGCAACGAACGCGGCAAGCAGCACGCCCGGCTTCTGCAATCTTAGCCAGTACCTCGGTACCTATAGCGGTGGAGGGCAGGTCTACAATCCATCGTCGAGTAATAACCTCGATGGTTCCGGCCGTACCGCATTCGCCGGAAACCTTATTCCGATCGGAATGATTTCCCAGCAAGCCCAAAACGTACTCGCACTTTTCCCAACGCCGCAGAACGGCAACACCACCAACAACTACGTCGCAACCGGTTCTGGCCCATTCAATCAGAATGCGTTTGACGTACGTATCGATTATGCCAACCCGCATGGCTATGACGTGTTCGGACGTTACAGCCAAGACTATTTCACCCTCTCCGGAAAGGGTTCCTTGGGCATCTTGGGAGCAGTTGGTTTCGGCCCGGGCGGTCTGAACGGCGAGTCGACAGTTCACAACTATAGCTTGGCGCTAGGGATGACGAAGTCAATCAATAGCCACCTGCTGACCGACGTGCGGTTCGGCTATTTCAAGTACAATCCGCAAACGCAGTACTCGGACGCCGGGACAACGCCAATGGATACCTTTGGCATTCCTGGACTGAACCTGGGAACACCGTCGACCACGGGGTTGGCATCGTTCTTCCTGCAACAGGGCGGAAATAACGACCAGTTCAGCCCATATGGTGATGGCTTAAACGTGGGCCGTTGCAACTGCCCCTTAACCGAGAGTGAGCAGCAGTTCCAGGTGGTGAATAACTGGACGGTGCTCGAGGGGAACCACACGATCAAATTCGGGGCGGATATTCGATATGCGGAAAACCTCCGCGTACCGAGCGACGCAAACCGCACCGGTATCTTGAACTTTGACTCAAATGGGACAAGCAACGGCGGAACCGGTGGGTTGAGCCTGGCAACAATGTTGCTCGGCGACGTGACCTCTTTCCAAAGGTTCGTCAGTTCGAGCCTGAACGCAGCGGAACGGCAAAAGCGCTGGTTTTTCTTCGGCCAAGATACCTGGAGAATCACCCCGAAGTTGACTCTAACCTACGGATTGCGTTGGGAGATCTATTTCCCTGAATCTGTCAACAAAGTCGGCAACGGCGGATTTGCAAACTTCGCCAACGGGACAATCGACGTAGCAGGTTATGGTCCGATTGGATTAAACGGCAATGTACAGAACACCTACACAGCATTTGGTCCCCGGATCGGAATCGCCTATCAGCTGAATGAGAAGACAGTTATCCGGACAGGCTATGGACGCAGCTACGACATCGGGGTGTTCGGCTCAAACTTCGGACATGTGGTCACCCAGAACCTGCCAGTGCTCGCTAACCAGACGATTGCGGATTCGAACCTTGCGCCTGGGCAGTTGCCGCCTTGCACACCAGCCGGGGCACCACAGTGCCAAGTAACCAACAATCGCTTGCCGGTGTTCACCCTGGCAGTGGGTCCACCGCAATTCGACTTTGCGCCAATCTTGGGTGATATCAGCGCCCAAGGGACACTCCCCCTGCTCGGGCCTGCCGGAAACGTCGTACCGCGGATGCGGCCGAACAAACAGATTTTGCCAACACTGGACGCCTGGAACCTAAGCCTCCAGAGGCAATTGACCAAGAGCTTGTCGCTAGAGCTCACCTATCTCGGGAACAAGGGCACACACGTGTTCGCCGGCACGGGACCTTCCTACAATAACAACCAAATCGCCGTTGGACCTGGGGCAGATTTCGTGACCCTCAAATCCTGCCCGATCGGAGGCACCAGCTGCGCTCCCGGTGGATTCACGGCTGCAACATCCCAGACTTCCCGTCGTCCCTTTCCACAATATCCTGTGGACTTAACTTGGTTCGGTAACGATGCCAGTAGTAACTACAATGCCTTCCAAGCGAAGCTCGAAAAGCGCTTCACCAACGGACTGCAGTTCATTGCACACTACACTTACGCAAGTGCCTACGCGTTTGACAGTAACTACTACATCGACGCTCCCAGAATCGCGTACGGAGTGGATCCATGGAGCCGGAAGAACGTGTTTGTCTTCAACGCGGTTTACGCATTGCCGTTCGGCCGCGGACAGAAGTATGCGTCGAACATCAGCAAGCCTTTGGACTATGTGATCGGCGGATGGCAGATTTCAAACACTCTCAACTGGAGCAGCGGCTTGCCGTGGGCTCCGTCGATCGGCGAATGCGGACAGATTACCGACGCCGGACCGTGCCGGCCGGACATCGTCAAAGGCGGGGCGTTCAAGGTCGGGCCCGAGCGAGTCAACGGCGTCTGGTATGACTTCATACCGGTGGCCCCGCTTAGCTACAACCTGACTTCCGCTGATATCGGCGTGGATACCTGTACCTTGGCACGTCCAGTTTCCGGCGCCTTCGCGCTGCCAGCTTGCGGTGCGATCGGCAATTCTGGAGTGTATCGATTCTACGGACCGAGTTTCTTTGGCGACGATATGTCGTTGATGAAGAACTTCAAAATCACCGAGCGCGTGCAGGCGCAATTCCGGTTTGACGCGTACAACGTATTCAACCATCCGGTTTTAGGCTTCAACTCCAGCCAGGGGAATACCTGCGTGGATTGCGGCGGGAACGCGGGACAGATCACGGATATCGAAGCGGATGCTTCACCTGGCTCGCCGAACGGCATGCGCCAACTGCAATTCGGCGTGAGGGTAATTTTTTAACCCTAACCACCCCAAAAACGGAGGGGGAGTCCGCGAGGACTCCCCTTTCGTGATTTATAGGGGAGAAAAAATGGTCTAGTTGTGAAGCAGCGGCGAGACTGGTAAGGGTAGCGGCACAGAGCAGTTCAGTAATACTTGAAGGTTCACCGTGTCGACCAGTCCATCGCTCCCTAGTTCCGCCGCCGGAAACTTTACCGTTGTAGGACTGGGCGAACTTCTTTGGGATTTATTCCCACAAGGGCCGCAACTCGGTGGCGCACCCGCAAATTTCGCTTACATTTCAAGTCTCCTAGGAGATCACGGCATTGTAGCGAGCCGCCTGGGTAGCGATGCTCTGGGCGAAGAAGCGCGACGTCGGTTCCAGCACCTAAGATTGCCGACAGATTTTCTGCAGACCGATGCCCGGCACCCGACCGGAACGGTACGCGTGAGCCTGGATGCCGGCGGGCAACCGCGATACGAAATAGCGGGCCCGGTAGCGTGGGACTTCTTTGAGATGACCGACGAGTGGAGAGGATTGGCGCTTGAGGCCTCTGCCATCTCCTACGGCACGCTGGCGCAACGTTCACCGACCTCCAGGCAAACGATACTGGAATTTATCGATCGATCGCCTGCCGAGGCGGTCCGCGTGTTTGACGTGAACCTGCGTCAGGCTTTCTATACGGCGGAGACACTGTGCGAGTCAGCCCGGCGCGCGACAGTAATCAAGCTGAACGATGAGGAGTTTCCCGCGATTCTGAGACTGCTCGGAGCGCCCGAGGGGATCTCGGCGCCCGGTGATGCGCGCAGGGCCATGGAGTGGGTGCTCGGCAAGACAGGAGCGAAGCTTGTCTGTGTGACACGTGGAGCTTGCGGGAGTTTGCTGGCCTCGCCCGCCGAGTATCATGAGCACTCTGGGCTGCGCATTACTATTAAAGATACGGTGGGAGCGGGAGATGCCTTTGCGGCGGCCCTCGTGCACCATTATTTGCGGGGAGCGCCGCTGGTGGCGATGAATGAAGCTGCGAATGCGATGGGGGCGTGGGTTGCCAGCTGCTCCGGGGCCATGCCGGAGCCCGATCTTGCCGTGCTTGAAAAAGTACGCAATGCGTCTCGCTGAGAGAGTAACGGAGGAGCAATCGGGAGTAGCCTCCGTTTGCCGATCGAAGGATCGGCTGGCACAGGGCTCGCCTTCCGCGCGTTGGTTCCGGCTCATTTCCTCGGAAAACTTAATTCCAGCTGTCGGGTCATGGCTGCTCGTGTGCGTGTTGCTGGGATCTGCGCCGCTGGTGCCGCAAGCGCAGGATTCGCCAAAATTTTATCTATCCACCGGGACGCGGAAGATGGCAGCGCTGCTGCGAAAGATTTATGCGGAGCAGGATTGGAAAACGGATCCCAACAAGGACGGAGTGCGTGCGCAGTACTACAAGCAGATGCTGCAGGCCAAACCTGATCTCGAGCATGAGCTGAAGATTCGGCAAGCGCTGGCGGAATGCGATCTGCGCGCGGGGGATTCAGGGGACGCAATCGAGCAGCTGGAAACGATCCGAAGACTAGGAAGGGAAAACGGGATAGCATTTAAGGCGGATTTTGAAAAGGATATTCGAGATTCACTTGGGCTGGCCTATTTGCGGCTGGGTGAACAGGAAAATTGCCTGACGAATCACGGGCAGGATTCCTGCCTGCTGCCATTGCAGCGCGGAGGAGTGCACACACAACGGCGGGGGGCCAAAGGTGCCGTGAGAGAGTTTTCCGCGGCGCTGCGAGAAAATCCCAAGGATTTGAAGTCTCAGTGGTTGCTGAACATCGCCTATATGCAGCTAGGACAATATCCAAGTGAGGTGCCCAAGCCGTGGCTGGTGCCGCCATCGGTATTCTCCTCGGAATCGGACGTTGGGCGATTCGTGGATGTGGCGGCGCAGGTTGGATTGCTCAACACGGGGCATTCTGGCGGCGTGGTGATGGAAGATTTTGATGGAGATGGATTGCTGGACATCGTGATTACGACCTCCGGGCCGCTCGACCAGATGCGGCTGTTCCACAACAATGGCGACGGAACGTTCAGCGATCGCACGAGAGAAGCCGGGCTGATGGGCGAAGTTGGCGGACTGAATGTAATTTCTACGGATTACAACAATGATGGGCATCCGGATCTGCTGGTCTTGCGCGGTGGATGGTGGGGGGAGCATGGAAAATATCCGATGTCGTTGCTGCGGAATAATGGCGACGGAACATTTGATGATGTAACTGAAGAGGCCGGGCTGATGTCGCTGCATCCTACGCAAACAGCGGCATGGGCGGATTACGATAACGACGGGTGGCTCGATTTATTTGTGGGACATGAGACCACGGGGAAGGAGAGTCATCCCTCGCAGCTGTTTCACAACAATCATGATGGAACATTTACCGACGTGGCTGCCGAAGTGGGCCTGGCAGATTTGGGATTTGTGAAAGGAGTGGCGTGGGGCGATTTCAATAATGATGGGCGGCCGGATTTATATGTCTCGCGGAAGTCGCAGCCGAATCTACTGTTCAGGAATGATGGGCCGCGCGACGCAAAAAACCCGCAAGCGGATAGGTGGAAATTTACGGATGTGACGGAAGCGGCGGGAGTGGCGAAACAGTCAAACAGCTTTCCCACATGGTTTTTTGATTATGACAATGACGGGTGGCCGGATATTTTTGTGGCGGGATATTGGATGGGCACCTACGACGATATCGCGGCGTTTGAAATGCGCAAGCCATATAAGGGGGAGACGCCAAGGTTGTATCACAACAATCATGATGGCACGTTTACGGATGTGACGAAGCAGGTGCGACTGGATCGCGCAATTCTGGTGATGGGCGCAAATTTTGGGGATCTAGATAACGACGGCTGGCTGGACATGTATCTGGGGACGGGCGATCCGGCGTATGAAGCATTGCTCGCGAACCGGTTGTTTCGCAACAACCAAGGAAAAGTCTTTCAGGATGTGACGGTATCGGCGGATGTGGGCGATTTGCAGAAGGGACACGGAGTGGCGTTCGGGGACCTGCGGAACAATGGGCAGGAAGATATCTTTGAGGTGCTTGGGGGGGCGTATCCGGGAGACATATATCAGAGCGCACTATTTTCGAATCCGGGACATGCGAATCATTGGATCACGCTCGAGCTGGAGGGCGTGAAGAGTAATCGCGCGGCGTACGGCGCACGGATCGATGTGAAGGTGAAAACTGGGAAAGGCGGCCAGAGACATATTTATCGGACAGTGGGATACGGGTCGAGTTTTGGACAGAATCCCATGCGGCAACATATTGGATTAGGCGACGCCCAGGAGATTTTGGAGATTGTGATTACCTGGCCGGGGACGAAAAGCGCAGAGCGGTTTGCGGATTTGGGGATGGACCGCGCCTATCACCTGCGCGAGGGAGAAGGTCGAGCGCAGGTAGTGCAGTGGAAGCAGTTTGCGTTTGCCAAGGGTAATGCTGCCGAGCATGACCACCCTCCGATAAATTGAACCTGCAGGACAGCTTCCTTCAGGCGGTGCTTATTTTGTTCGAATGATCCAGTCGCAGGTTTTGCTGGCGAGAAGGTTGAGGGCGACGACCGACATCTCAAGATGGTCTTCGCGCGTATCCTCAATTTTGTTGTGGCTGATCCCTTTTAGCGATTGCACGAACATCATGACGGCGGGGATTCCGGCGCGGGCAACTTCGGCGGCATCGTGAAGCGGGCCAGAAGGCAACCGCACAGATTTGCCGGAAACTTCGCGGACGGCTTGTTCACACAGATCGAGCAGTTCAGGATGAAAGGGAACTGGCTCGATACTCCAAATGCGCGACCAGTCGACCGTACAATTTTCTTCGCCGGCGAAACGCTGGCTGGCTTCCTGGGCTTCGCGAAACATCTGGGCGAGAACGCCTGGGTCGAGGTCGCGCTGATCGAGAGTGGCCTCCGAGCGGCCTACAACCGCGGTCGCGATACCGGGAAACGTTTTGAGGCTGCCCATGGTGCACACGGCGTCGGGGTGCTTCTTTGCGATCGTACGAAGTTCGAGGGCGAGCTTCGCGGCAGCGGCTAGGGCGTCGCGCCGCGCGTTCATGGGAGTAGAGCCGGAGTGGGCTTCCTGGCCGTGGAAGGTTATGTTGTGGCGCTCGACGCCTTTTGTGCCGAGGACCACGCCGAGAGGGAGATTCCTGCCTTCCAGCACTGGGCCTTGCTCGATGTGGAGTTCGAGGTAGGCTGCGGCATGGTTCTGTTCGATTGCGGCGTTCGGCAGATTGTCCATCTCGACGTCGCAGCGGCGGAGGGCATCTTCCATCTTGATGCCGTCGCGATCAGTGCGGCCGCGATCGGCCGCGATCGAATGAGTGCCAGCGAACGCGGAAGACCCAAGCAGGCTGCGGCCAAATCGCGCTCCCTCTTCATCGGCCCAATCGACCAGGCGGATCGTAACCGGCGGCTTGCCGTTAAATTCGGTGGCGAAGCGGCGCAAAACTTCTAGACCGGCGATGACATTGAGGCTGCCGTCGAGCCAGCCGCCGTTCGGGACGGAATCGAGATGGCCGCCAATCAGCAAGGATTTTTCCGAAGCGCCCGGCAGAGTGAACCAGTTGTTGCCTGCGGCGTCATAATGATGTTCAACGGGAAGGCCCTCGAGTTTCGATGCCAGCCAATTGCGGGCGGCAAGCCAGGTATCGGTCCAAGCGACGCGCTGCGCTCCGTTTACGTCAGAGGTTAGCGCGCGAAGCTCTTTAAGTTCAGAGACGGTGCGTTTAGGATTGAGGGTTGTTGGTGGCAGGGTCATAGTTTGGCTCGCAGAAAATTTGGCTAGAAATACGTTGGTTCGCGTTTGAGCATTTGGCCTCGCCCGCGTTCGCCGACGAATTGGCCATCGCGCACTTGAACCTTGCCACGAACCGTGACGACGGAAGGGCGGCCTTCGATGGGCATGCCTTCGAAACCGTTGTAGTCGTTGTTGGTGTGTTGCGTTTTCGCGGAGATCACTCCGCGGTAATTCGGATCGTAGATGACCAGGTCGGCGTCGCTGCCTCGAGCAATAGTGCCCTTACGCGGGAAAAGACCGAACAGTTTTGCGGCGCGACTGCTGGCAGCGTCGACGAAGCGATCCATGCTGATGCGGTCGGTTTTTACGCCGTAGGTATAGAGTAGATTGACGCGATCCTCTATGCCGGGAATGCCGTTGGGAATGTTGACGAAGGAATCCTTGCCAAGGAGTTTCTGCGAAATATCGAACGGGCAGTGATCGGTGCCGACGGTGTCGATGGCGGCGCTCGCGAGTGCCCTCCAGAGCACGGATTGATGGTGCCTTGCGCGAAGCGGCGGGGACATGACGTGCTTCATGCCTTCAACACCTGGGCGCTCTGCATAGGTTTTGTCGAGTAGCAGATGCGGTACGACCGATTCAATGTGAATTCTTACCCCGCGGGATTTCGCTGATGTAGCGACATCGAGCGCTTCTTCAGAGGAGAGATGGACGACGTAGCCGGTGGCACCGGTATTTTCGAGGAAAGTGCTGAAGCGGCCAGTGCCTTCGGCTTCGACCGATTGCGGGCGGCTGGGCTCATGCCATTCGGGACCGATTTTACCTTCGGCCAGGAGTTTTTTCTGCAGGCGGTCGACGAGTTCGGCGTTTTCACAGTGCCCTGTGACGATGACGCCGAGGCGCTTGGCGAGTTCGAGGGTTTGATACAGTTCGCCATCATCGACACCAAAGAAGTTTTTGTAGGAAAGAAAAATCTTGAAAGAAGCAGTGCCGTCCGCGACGATTTCACGAAGTTGCGATTCGGTTTCGGCGACGAATTTTGTGACGGACATGTGGAAAGCGTAGTCGCAGGCGCTGTTGCCGCGAGCTTTGGACTTCCAGAGCTGATAGCCGGCTAGCGCGTCATCATTGCGGTTGGGGCAGCACATTTCGATGAAGGTCGTGGTACCGCCGACGAGCGC
>Ga0074046_10004545_pt1 | contig 11300 bp, 8 predicted proteins | sample BogForMeECP23OM3_FD_94441 | JGI IMG/M metagenome (GOLD analysis project Ga0074046, IMG submission 94441) | Bog forest soil microbial communities from Calvert Island, British Columbia, Canada - Bog Forest MetaG ECP23OM3 | ecosystem: Environmental > Terrestrial > Soil > Wetlands ...
ATTTTTTGTACCTTTCATGAACCTGGTGAAAATACCATGAATCTCGGGAAATTACGAAAACTAATTCCGGTGAGGATCCTGTCGGTCGGGCTGCTGTCGCTGCTTATCCTGATCCCACTATCCTCTGCAACAGATGTACAGTACGCAAACCTCACCCCGGTCGGGAACGTCCTCTCCGACCAGCTGACAAATCAATCGCAGGGTTTCCTTTTTTCCGAGGGTTACCTTCTCTGGAGCGGGGGACGCGAGGCACTCTATCTCTATTCTCTTAAAGATAATTCCACCCGGACCCTGGTGACGGAACCGGCATCCGGTGGATGGATAAACGGGTACGCGATGTCCGATGGTACCGGTATATGGTCAGATAACCCCGGGCCTTACGACATATTGCATCAATATACCATAGCCTCGGGCAAATCCCAAAATATCCCGGACACGGACACAACCGGTTCGCAAAAGATCTATTCCTGGAATGGACTTAAAGGCATAGAACGATGGGAGCCGTCAATGTATGGGGACCGGGTTGTCTGGTTCCAGGGGTATCCTTCAGGAACTTACAGTCCTGCAGACATCGCATTTTTGAACACAACAACAAACGTGGTGACCCTTATCAGTGAATCGCCCTCCGGAAAAAACGGACTGGTGATCAACGGCGACAATGTAATCTGGTGTGCGTATGATGAGAATGTCACCGATGCCGGCACACATAACAGCCTCTTCCTTCACAATCTCGTGACCGGAAAGGATACAGTTGTTTCTTCCGACACCGGTCTCAAAGGCCAGGCAGCACTTTCTGGCAACTATGTCGGGTGGACGGATTTTGGGGACCCGCTCGCGACGCCGCGGCCTCTCACGCGGGTTCATATTTACACGATACCCTCGGGAACAACCCAGACCGTCCCTGGAACGTCAATGGACCAAGAACTGGATTTTATCGCGGGGGATTATGCATTCTATTCTGAATGCACACCTTACAACCAAAAGACCAACGAGAGATCCTGTGAATCGAAAATGTTCAATATCAAAACCGGGAGTAGCTGGCAGCTGCCTCCATCACGGTTAGACCGGCAGATCGTGGGATATTCAGACGGCCTGTTCCTGGCTGAAGATACCCGGGGGGATACACCGGAACTTTCTTTATTCAGGGCAGAAAACCTGCCCCTGGCCGAAACAATAACGGCAACACCGGCTCCGGGCATGCCGGAAGAGCACGTGACTGCCCTGGCGAGCACCGCTCTTTCGGTGCCCTCCACGCAGAAATCACCGGGATTTGCATTCCCCGGGATGGTTGTTGCACTTGTTATCCTCTGCGGGATCGCGGGGAGATCTGATAAGACCCCCTCGGGGAAGATCCTGATGGATCAACGCCCCAAGGGGTACAATTACCCGGTGAACCAGGGTATTGAGGAGAAAACAGAACCATGAATTTTTACAACCCTTGAAGATCTGGATAATGACTGGCGCTATAGGAAACCGGCATGTAAAAACGACAGGAACAAACATTCCCGGTACCAATAGTGATCCATGGCAGATCCGGACCGGCACGAAAGAGCCATATTTGCCGCAGGGTGTTTCTGGGATGTAGAGGCAGCATTCCGGAGACTTGAGGGGGTAGTCGATACCGTGACCGGCTACACAGGCGGATCAGTACCCGATCCGACCTACGGGCAGGTCGGCGAAGGTACCACCGGCCATGTCGAAGCAGTGAGGATTGTGTATGATCCCGCAGTCATTTCGTACGGGCAACTGCTCGATATGTTCTGGACCATACACGATCCAACCCGGCCGGATGGCCAGGGGGAGTATACCGGCCCCCAGTACAGGTCCGTGATCTTTTATTTCGATGAGGACCAGAAGGAGGCAGCCCTCGCATCCCGCGACCAGCTCGCTGCATCGGGAAAATACGGGGACCGTCCCCTTGTCACGGAGATCGTACCCGCGTCCACATTCTGGCCGGCCGATGAGTGCCACCAGCATTTTTACGAGAAATGTGCCCTGGGCTACTGCACAAGCCGGCAGATCTTTTGAGTGATTCCCGGAAAAACCCGTTGCTGAATTTCCCCCGCTCGTGCAACGATATTTCGGCATTTCACGGACCGGGTTTTATCAGAATAGTTCCAAAGATCCCAGGAAACTTAAATATCCTTTCCGTTGGAGGGGTTGTTCCATTGAACCTGCAGGTGCGGGAACACTACCCGGACGATTTTACGAATATAAGTGCACGTGCACAAAACCAACTGATCAGAGTGTTCGTCCCGCTAATGGCGGGACAGGTTACACTCGTACCGTATCCGTAAGTACCCGCATCCCGGCCAACGGAGGCATCCGGCAGCCCACTTTCCCTGCCGGATCCTCCCGGAAACCGGATGTGAGACCTTCAAACGAAAGGAACAAACAGACCGCTGTGCAACAACTCCCGACAGGGAAGGCTTTTGCATCCAGCGGCCAGGAGACCATGCCATGACAACGACCAGCAACCACATCACCGGAACAGATACCGGAACAGATACCGGACAAGCCCCGCACCACACCCTTGACGGATCGCACCGAAGCACGGATATGCACCCGTGCCGGATGCCGGCAGGCGGATGGCTGAAGGAGGTTGCCACGAGCGAGAACTGGCGCACGACAACGATTGTCTTACGCCACCGCGACCGGGCAGCCGCACCGTCTTCTCATTAATTCCATCCACGGGGGAACCCGCACCCTTCACCGCACATGCCGGGCGAGGATCCCGGCGTGCTGTTTCTGTTCTTAAAAACGGTTTGTTTTACTGAGTAACCCTGGTCGCAAATTACAAAAAATACTCTGTAGAAACAGGCATGAACCATTAAAGTTGACTCCGAAACTATGAAAAATTGTGAGGCTTCCCCGCCTCAGGGCCTCTCCGGGGCACAGCGGGGCTGGGAGGTTTTTTTAAAAACTGTCGTGAGGCTAACACCATGCCTCCCGCTTCACACCCGGCAGCTCCCGCCGTTCCCTTTCCGGAACCGGCGGTCCGGTCGGGCGCTGTCTTTTCCATCTGCCCGTACACCGGATTATGGTGCCGGTTCCCGCACCGGGAAGGTGATCGTGAACGAGGTCCCGTGCTCCTGTGAGATCCCAATCTCCCCCTCAAGCTGCTGCACGAGGTTCGCTACCAGCCGTAGCCCGAACGACTCTGTCTTCTCCAGGCTGAATTCGGGGTGGAGCCCGCGTCCGTTGTCGCTGATGCTCAGGACGCAATCCTTCCCTTCGCGCCGGAACCCAATCGCAATTTCCCCGTCGGCGCCCGGGGCGAACGCGTATTTCATTGCATTCGATACCAGCTCGTTGACGATGATACCGCAGGTGATGCAGTCATCCAGCGGGAGGGAGAGACCCGGGTCGATCCGGGTCAGGATCGCGATGTGTTCCGGAGGGCCAAAGGAAGTCTTAAGGAACCCGGCAAGCCTTGAGATGTATGAGTCCACGTCCACGCGGGCAAGGTCTTCTGAACCGTACAGGATCTCGTGGGCGAGCGCCATCGAGTAGATCCGGTTCCTGCTCTCCCTGAGGGCGGTCACGGGATCCCGGTTATCACCCCGGATCTCCTGCAGGTAGAGCAGGCTTGCGACCTGCTGGAGGTTGTTCTTCACCCGGTGGTGGATCTCCTTTAAGAGGATCTCCTTCTCCCGTAGGGACTCCCGGATCTTCTGTTCATCCCGCTTCTTCTCCGAGACATCGTGCAGGATCGCCCAGATCTTCTTTGGTTCCTGCTGCTCGTTCCTCAGCAGGAAGAGCCAGATCTCGAGCGCCACCTCGTCGCCAGGGAACCGCGAGATCATCTCCTCGAAATATGCTGGGGCGCCGGTCCGGACGAACTGCCCGATCGTGTCGATGACAGGCCGGGCACCCGGCAGGAGAACGAGTTCGGGGACGGTTCTGTTCAGCAGCTCATCCGACCGTTTCCCGAAGAGCCCGGCGCCCTTCGCATTGATATACTCGATCCCGTCCCTGAAATCATACACAAAGACACAGGTGTCCTTCATTGTCTCTGCAAGAGAGTAGTACCGCTCGTTGCTCTCCCGTACTGCCGAGGAGATGCTCTGGATATGCTCCTCCTCACGGGTCACGTCGCTGTTGCTGATCCGCCGGCCCCGCAGGGCCCCGGTGCCGTCGCAGATCGGTTTTGTGCTGTGCCGGATCCATCGGATGTCACCGGCCTTTGTGAGGATCCGGTAGGAGAGGTTTACGTCACGGTCGGTAAAGGCGGCCTCCTCCGCCATGCCGGCCTCCCAGGCCCTGCGATCATCGGGGTGGACCATCTCAGCAAGGAGCGCCGGGTTCCCGGCCAGTTCCGCGGGAGTATACCCGGTGATGCGCTCACAGGACGGCGATACAAAGAGGAGGTTTCCTGCGGTGTCACTCCACATCTCCCAGCTGGCGGTGTACTCGGCAATGAACCGGTAGGTCTCCAGGTTCGCCCGGGTCCGGATATCGATCGCGTGCTTGCTGAGCGCGATTTCTATGGTGGTGACGATCGTCTGCGGGTCGAAGGGTTTCGTGATATAGCCGTAGGGATCGGTCTGCTTGGCGTTCTCGAGATCGCCTTCCGTAGCGAAACTCGTGAGGTAGATGACGGGGATGTCGGCCTGTTCATGGATGCGCCGGGCGGACTCGATGCCGTCCATATCCCCGAGAAGGTGGATATCCATCAGGATGAGATCGGGCCTGTTCCGGGCGGCAGCCGCGATCGCCTCCTGCCCTGACGGGACGCTGTCGGTAACGGTATACTGGTTCCGCTCCAGCACTTCCCGTAGGTCCTCGGCAACGATCTGTTCGTCCTCAACGATAAGGATCCTGGCCCGTTCCGTCATCCTGTCCTCCATCTTTTGGCACGAATTCGATCCGGAACCCCATCCCCTCCCCCGGTATCCTCACGATGGTCCCGGCGATCTGCCGGGTGAGCATCCGTACGAGCCGGAGTCCGAGGGACTTTGCCTGATCCCAGGCAAAATCCTGCGCTATGCCGATACCGTTGTCCCGGACCGTGAGAATGTACTTCCCGTTTTCCGTGATCAGGGAAATGTCTATCTTGCCGTCGCGGGAGCCCGGGAACGCGTACTTGAGGGAGTTTGTTACCAGCTCGCTGATGATGAGGCCGAGCGGGAGTGCTGCATCGAGATTGATCCAGGTATCCTCGGAGATCGCGATCTCCAGCGCGATCTTCTGGGCAGGCGTACTGAACGTGGAGAGGAGGTTGGAGGTGAGGGACTGGACATAGTTCCGGAAGTTGATACCGGCAAACCGCCGGGTCTGGTAGAGCTGTTCGTGGACGAGCGCCATTGCCTTGACCCGGTGCTGGCTCTCCGCGATCACCGACAGCATCGCCGGGTCAGTCAGGTACCGCGACTGGAGGTTAAGGAGGCTGATGATCACCTGGAGGTTATTCTTCACCCGGTGGTGGATCTCTTTTAAGAGAAGCTGCTTCTCCGCAAGCGACTCCTGCATGGCCTGCTCTGCCGCCTTCCTCTGGGAGATGTCCCGGATGCTGGCAAGGACCGTGGGCTTGTCCTGGAAGGTGAAGAGCCGGACACTGACCTCCACGGGAAGGATACGGCCGGACTTTGTCGGGACCCCGGTCTCAAATACGGCGTGCGACGTGGTGAGGAGCTCCTCATACACGTGCCGGTAGGGCTCCTCCGACTTCAGCACCCCGAAATCCCGGAGGTTCATACGGATAAGTTCATCCCCGGTGTAACCGAACATCGTCGTGGCCATCGCGTTCACCTCGGTGATCCTGCCGGCATGGTCGCCGACCGGTTCGAAGAGTATGACGGTATCGTTGGCATTCAGCAGGAGGAGACGGTAGCGCTTCTCGTTCTCGCTGAGCGCCTGCTCTGCCTTTTTCTGGTCGGTGATGTCCCGGAGGATCTCCGTCACCGCAATGACTGCACCCGACCCGGGGTCGATAACCGGGTTCAGGACCTGGAGGAGGCTCCGCCCGTTCTCCTGCCATTCCCGGGTCAGCAGGGAACCTGACATGAACACACGGTCGATGTCCGCAAGGAAGGCCCCGGACCGGTCAGGGTCATGAAAGCTGAGGTACGACCTGCCTTTCCCGTCATCGCCGGAAATTCCCAGCCGGTCGCGGTACCGGGTGTTCATGAAGAGGTACGTGCCTGACCGGTCCATGATGCTGATGGCGTCGCTCGTGGACTCGACCACGGAATGGTACTCAGCCTCGCTCTTCTGTACGGTTTTACGCAACCGGTTGAGGATCATCTCGGAGCGGAGGACGGTCACGATGACAAGGAGCGGCAGAATGATCAGCAGGACGAACTGGATCATGGCGATCCGGTCCATGGAACCGGTAAAACCGGTGCTGTCGGCTTCGATCAGCACGATTGCCCGGATCTGCCCGTTCTCGTCGATGACGGGGGCGGAGCCGTAGAGGGGATCGCCGCGGCCGGCGGGAAGCGTGCCCCGGGGGACGCCATCGAAGAGGGCGGCGATGTCTGCCGGACCCCCTGTATAGGACGAGCCGGTGGGATGGCCAGCGGGCGTCCCCCAGTCGCTGTCAGCCAGGTACGTATACCCGGATGCGGTCTTTTCCAGCACAAGGATCTTCTGGATGTTCGGGTAGCGTTCCCGCGTTGTCTTGAGGACATCCAGCAGTTTCACGTACCGGTCCGAGCTCTCGTTGCCCGGGGAGAAGGCGGAGATATAATTCCAGTCCGTGACCGAGGCGATGCTCGCCGCCGCACTTCCGAGGTACATGCCAGTGGACGACCGGATCTCGGTCTTGGTGTCCTCGAACGAGAGGGCCGTGAGGACGAGGAGGATGCAGGCAAAAAAGACGATGAAATAGATCATGAAATGCCGGAGGGTATCCGGAATCGCAGACCTCCTCACGGGCATGCTGCACGTTCCCGGGATACCAGCACCCGCTCCCCGACGGACAGGACCGGATCCCGGTCCAGACGGGTAAGGGGTCCGGGAGTATTCATCGCCATCTTCCTCGCCACCGGGGAGACAGGTACTGTCTCCGGGTTGCCGGGATCGCACCGATGCTCTTCCGGGAGCTCTTTCTGCCGGATACTGCCGGGTTTCAGGATAGTATTCATGATTCGGGTGCGGGGAATGGTACCGTGAGATCAGGATCCCCAGGATGTCATTTAGTCGTATTTCCGGAACAGCGCCGGGTTCTGGCGCCGGATCCACCACCTGCGCAGGATCGCGATCAGGATGATGAGAATGATGATGAGGATCAGCCAGAACTGGTATTCCTGGATCGCCGGCAGGATCATGTCGAGGATCGTAGGCTGGTGGAGTACCGGGGTCACAACCGGGACCGGTGTGATCAGCAGGGCCGGGATCTGCGTGGGTATTACCGTCGTATCGAACGCACCGGGCTGCTGGAGCTGGGGTTTGGCCACAGGTTGGTCGACATGCTGCTGGATAACTGCTGAGGGTGTGCCCGGGTGTACGTACCCGTCCCCACCTCCGCCTCCGCCACCGCCGTTGAATGCCGGCACGGGCGTGGCGGTGGGAATGACGGTTACCGGGGCTGCCGAGACGGTTACAAGTACGGATTCATTATACCCGGAGGTCGAAGCATTGACCTGGATTGTCCCGGCACCCGAAGGCGTGAGGGTTGCCGACGCGGTATGACCCGAGGTCTGGACTGACGCCGTGGGGATGGTTCCCGGGCCGGAGCCAATTGTGAAAAATACCGGGATCCCGTCCGGGAGAGTGTTGGGGGAAAGCGGGTGGCCGGTCGAGTCATTCCGGAAGAACGCCTGGATGGTGCTTGTTGCGGGCAGGGTGATTGACGAGGGTGAAGCGGAGATATTCATGAACACATACGGGCGGGGGTCATTACCATTTGCGATAAACGACTGCACGGTAGCAAGATCGTTCGCCCCCCAGTAATTGTCGGTCACATCCGCGGGGTTTTGAACGTCTACCATCTTACCATTCGCGGCAGTGACATTGGCAAACGCGCAGAAGTTAACGTTACTCCCGGGAGTATTTGAGAAAATCGCCCCACCGGTGACGGACGCCCGGCAATTCACGAAGGATGATGTGGTGACATTGACCACATTGGCAGAATCATAAATGGCGCCACCACTCCCCCCTGAACACCAAGTGAATGTTGACCCGGAGACGTTTATCATCCCTGACCCGCTTGAGCCGGAAAGCGCCCCCCCGTAATGGTTGCCAGCGGTATCATTATAAAAAACCGATGAGATAACGTTGATATTACCGTAACTGGAGATTGCACCTCCACCTCCCGTATGAGATGTAGTCCCATCCCTGAATGTCAAGCCGGTAACCGTTGTGGTAAGTGAATTACCACTTATATTCCATAATATGCCCGCTGCATTTCCTCCTCCCCCCCCGATCCCGTCAATGATAGTATCCTGCGCATTGCCGCTGCTCGACTGGAAGGTGAGGGACCTGTTGAACCAGATATCGTGATAGTAATATGTTCCCGACGCAAAGGAGATCGTGTCACCGTCTGCCGTGCTATTCAGTAAATTCTGGAACGTCGACAAAGACATCGCCGTAGTTACCGGGTACACCGTTCCCGAGACCGGTACAGCTATCGCAAGACAGAGTATGATGGCAATCCATATTGCTGCAGACCACGGGGTCGGGCGGATTATCATTTCACATCTCCTTTATCGGACAAAACCAGAAACGGAATATATCCACCATGGTTACACAGTATAACCCTGAGACAAGGACGGTATATATGGATATCGTTGTTGCACACGCCATAGGATTATTGTAATGATCTCCCGTCCCGGCCTTACCGGGGCAGGCTGCACAGCATTCTTCCTTGGGGATATATCTGGTCTGGGCAGAATTTTCCGTTATGAGCCACCTCATTGCTAACAGGTCATTTACCGGAAATATATAAACAGGGCCAGAGTTTCAATTAGTGAAACTAGCGTTCCGGCAGGATCCGTATCCTTCCTGCCATGCTGTCCCGGGCAGCTGGACTCCTGTTACTTTACCGGGGTTGCCGGGGGACCTGCAGGCCCGTTCAGGAAAGCATTTCCCGGGCAAGGGCGATCGCCATACTGCGGTCATGCAGTAAAAAGAGGTGGGCATTGATCTCCACGAGCGGGTGACGGCCATCCTTCCCGTTCAGGATCATCTCGTACCGGACATGCCCGTTCTTCATAAGCTGTTCCATGAATCCCGGGAAACCCTGCCGGCAGCAGACATCGTTCAGCAGGGCGTACTCCTTCCCTACAAGTTCGTCGCGGGGAAGGCCCAGCAGGGAGAGCGCTGCGGCATTCACCTCGACTATCCGCCCGGGAGTTCCTTCAGGAGAGATCCCGTACAGGAAGCAGGCATCGCTGATGTTCTCAAACAGGGTACGGAACTGCTCCTCGCTCTCCTTCACCTTCCGGTGGAGCGCATGGTTGGAGAATGCCATGTCGATGGCGCATAACAGCTGCTGGTCGTTGAACGGCTTGATGATATACCCGTAGGAGAAGGTCTGGTGGGCCCGTTCCCGGGTCTCCTGGTCGGAATATGCCGTGATGTAAATGACCGGCATGTCCGTCTGCGAGGTGATCCGGCCGGCTGCTTCCGTCCCGTCCATGGGTCCCCGCAGGCGTATGTCCATGAGGACGAGGTCCGGGCGGTCCCGGGCGGCCGCTGCAACCGCTTCCTCACCGGTTGCCGGTGTGCCGGTGACCTCGTAACCCATGCGGTTCAGGCGTTCCGCGATCTCCATTGCTATGATCGCATCGTCCTCCACTACAAGGATTCGGGGTTTTGTCATGGTGTCCTGCCGGAGATCATAATGCGCTGGCGTGCCTGCGGGGAAGGATAGTGCCACGCCCTGCAGCCGGTGCACGGGGTTCCTGGTCCGGGGTGCCGGGAAATGCACCGGTTTTGCCGGGAGAATGGTCCCCTGCACCTTTTTCCTGAAATATGAAGTCGCTGATATTTATTGGCATGGGTTCTGTATTCAATATAATGTGTTTTTATGAGGGGAGAAACCAGTACCAAGTATCTTCCCGATCATACCGTGCCCCGGTGCCGGACCGGGGCGACACGCCCCCGGATAAATGCTGCCGGAATATATGCCGGGGCAGGTCATCGCCCGGAAACCCTGCACCGGCCGGAGGAGAAAACCATGGATCTGCCAGACGAACCCCTGATCCCGTCCCGGAAAACGGTCTTCCTGGCGGGTTCGCTCCACGAAATCTCGCTCCTTGCCTATGATCGCGATGCCAACCGGTTCGCGTTCTTCCGGCATTTCATCACCCACGGGGTCAGCGCCGGGAACCAGGTAATCTATGCGTTTTTTTCCACCAACCTTGTCGCACATTTCAGGCAGGAGATTGCCGACAGAAAGATCATCCTGTACGAGCTCCGTAACGGCCTTGACGGCCTGGCTGCTCTCGTCAGGGAACACGCACGGCCGGGACCGGGTGAGGCCGGCAGGGTCCACATTATCGCAGATTTCTCCCGTCAATGTGATCTTATACGGGTCAATGCCCTCATCAGGGATTGGAAAGATCATACAACCACCCCCGGATCAGTTTCAGGCATCGTCGCTTTCGACATTGACCTTGTGGATGACGGGTTCCTGCATGAAACGTCCGCCGTGATCCCGAGTGTCATCGTTCTTACGGGCACCACAAACCTTGCTGCGTTTCCGGCGATTTCCAAAGGACCCGGGATTGCCGGTATCGTTCCTCAGGATATCGTTGAATCCGTGGTGAAACATTCTCTCGAACAGCTGATACTCATGAGCCTGAAACAACCGATTACCGGTTTTGACATCCTCAAGGATATCTCGGACCGGTTCCACGTGGAGGTCCCGATTGCCCGGGTCTATTCGTATCTCTATGACCTCGAGAACAAAGGGCTCCTGACAACGCAGATACGGGGCAGGGCAAAGATCTATGTCCCGACAGCACCCGGGCGTCTCTTCATCGACAAGCGGTTACACGACATCCAAGCAGCACACGAATATGTGCTCGGGTACCAGCGCTAAACATGACAACTTTAAAAAAGATACGATTACTCGATCAAAGGCTGGGAAAATGCTTTCAAGAACCCTTTTTTACTGCATAAAATTTGCTAACAAGTGTCAGAGATTTTTTAAAAACCAAGCGGACTAGAGTGCATCATTTTAAAAATTCTCCATTAATGGAGCATTTCTTTAAAAATTGCTATTAGTCAGGCTCTGTAGAAAACCTAGATTCTCCGAAGTAAACAACTGACCACAAAAGCTAAGGTACGGCGTCTCCTTACCTTGTTATGGCCATAATAAGTGAGGAGACAAAATAATGTCAGCAAACCGG
>Ga0074046_10004547_pt1 | contig 11293 bp, 12 predicted proteins | sample BogForMeECP23OM3_FD_94441 | JGI IMG/M metagenome (GOLD analysis project Ga0074046, IMG submission 94441) | Bog forest soil microbial communities from Calvert Island, British Columbia, Canada - Bog Forest MetaG ECP23OM3 | ecosystem: Environmental > Terrestrial > Soil > Wetlands ...
AAACCCCGATGCCTCGCATCTACAACCTCTCCGGCCGCCCCGCCTTAGCGGCCGTTACTTAAACCATAAGGGGGTGACAGAGTCTCGTCGCAGTTAGTACGACATTTTCTCGTTGCAACAACATGCGAAGGCGATGGTCAGGCTCCGTCGCTGGGGCCCTCGGGGCGGGAAGCCGCTGCGCCGCAGGCAGGGCATTGGTAGAATTCCTCAATCGAGCCGGAGAAGAGAATCCCGGGTTTGGTAGGGGCTGATTCGGAAATGAGCTTGTCCGCGTGGTGGTTCATGGTTGCGCCGCAGTGCGGGCACTTCATGTAGCTTCTGGCCATCACAAACTCCAGAACATCTTTAGTTTTCAATTCAACTCAATGTGCTCTCGGCCGTAACGCAGGGTCTTCGCCATCCAAATGAGCTCTTTCAGGAACTTATCTACGCGGCCATAGAAGGACGTGTCGAGAAGATTGCCTTCCGCGTCAAATAGCTGCTGAACATTTGCGAGGTTGACGTCCCAGAAGGTGGTAACCAGCCCCAACTCCCGCATGACCGGCAGCAGATCCTGGATTCCGCGAGTACCGCCGAACGGGCCCGCGGAGACTCCTGCGATCCCCACCGCCTTGTGGACGTACTCGTGGAGACAACTGTCCAGCACCGTTTCAGCAGACCGGAATAGCCGTGATTGTATTCGGGAGAAACGATGACCAGGCCGTCGGCCCGGTCCATCCTGGCCGCATATCCGGGGTCTTTGATCACCTGCCCGGCGTCTCCCGTGGGCAGCGGCAAGCTCGCGATGTCGATCAGTTCCGTCTCAATCCCAGGCCGCTTCGACAACTCCTGGACCATTAGCCGCGCCGCATGCGCGCTCATCCGGCCTTGTCGCGTGGTACCCAGGATTACCGGTATGAACAGAGGACGTCCGTTTTCCATAAGCATCACAATTCAGTTCGGTCGCAGCTCTGAAATCGCCGCCATTGTTACGGCGATACGATGCCTGAGAATCGTCTTGATTGCAAGTTTCGGCGAAACCTGACTGCAAATGCGCCATGCACCGCCAGATTGACCGTGCTGTCGCCTGCGTCGCAAAAGACGTTTTTCAGCTACTACGATTGTAGTAGCGGCCCAAGGAATGTATAGTTCCATCCCAAGCACTTTCAGACTGCAGTGAGGTGGCCCAACGAGGGCATTTTAGTGCAACCGTGTGCGGCCCACTTTTGTAGTTCGCTGCTAAGTTATTACCGCAATTGACGAATCATTGGAAAGTTACGTGCATGGATGCATCTGGAAAATTCTGCTACAACGTGAGCCAGGTACTTGGGTGTACCGGTGACTACCCAGAAAGCGAAGCAGAAGCTTCTTGAACAGGTGGGCGTAATCCGGGCCTGCAGCAACACCCCGGGCGAGCGCTGCACAACCAGTCGTCTGGTATTCCCGTGGTCCTAATCGTGAAGGGCGACATCTGCAACGACCCTCACAACTTGCTTCAAAGAACGACAAGGAGACGTAAATGAAAAGAAGTTTGCTTTTGTCGATCAGCATGCTCGTTTTGCTTGCTGCCGCGCTTCCGTTGGCGGCACAGGCTCCAACTGGCAGTCACATTATGTATCCGCCCATTCGAATATCCGATTTGCCGCAGGATCCGGCTGGCCCAAGCGGTATTTTGCCGGTCCAGTTTAAGGCCGCGTATGGATTCAATCAGGTTCCCAACTTGGGCCAGGGGCAGACGATCGCCCTGGTTGACGCGTTCGATGATCCCAACATCGCATCTGACCTGGCGGTCTACGCGTCCTACTTCCACCTGACGCCCTGCAACTTCCAAAAGGTGAAAGTCGGCAATCCGGTGGGAGACTCGGGCTGGGGTCTGGAAATGTCGTTAGACGTCGAACAGGCCTGCGCGCTGGCGCCGCAAGCCAACATCATCCTGGTCGAAGCCAACAGCAACAACGACGCTGATTTGTATGCCGCAGTTCAAGTGGCCTCCTCAGCGCCGTATAACGCCACTGTGATCTCCATGAGCTGGGGTGAATCAGAGTTCCAGGGCGAACAGAGTAACGATAGCTACTTCTGCAATATCGTTAATGGCAAAGGCCAGCCCGTGACCTTCTTTGCCTCCAGCGGCGATGGCGGACACGGAACCATCTATCCTTCCGCTTCACCCTGCGTGATTGCCGTGGGCGGTACCACGCTAACCTTGAAGCAGGCAGCACCTCTGGCGAGTTTTATGCAGTTGAACTACGGTACAGAGAATGGGTGGAGGGACAGCGGCGGCGGAGTCAGTCCGTATGAGAGCCAGATGTCATGGCAAAATCCGGCTTGCGCAACTTGGTCAACCACCAAACGTTGCATTCCGGACATCGCGTCGGTCGCCCAGAACATACCTGTGTATGACACCTACGGCTACAGCGGCTGGGTCAATGTGGCGGGCACGAGTATATCGAGCCCTGACTGGGCCGCGTTTCTTACCATCGTCAACTCCTTGCGTGCGGCGCAGGGCAAAGGCACGCTCAGCCAGGCTGCCTATGACCTGTAAGGCCTACTATTCCGGCAGCTACACCACCGACTTCCACGACATTACCACGGGAAATAACGGTAATTGCGGATCGCAGTGTAACACCGGCCCCGGCTTCGATTTGGTGACCGGAATCGGTACCTACCAGGCCAACACCCTGGCTCCAGCTTTGGTTGCGGATACCAACTGACCCCACTTTGCCACGAGGCGCGCTCAAGCACTTCCCTAAGCGCGCCTCATTTTTCCCTCTCTTCCCCGAGGCGAAAATGGAAAGTAATTCAAGACGGTGATTGATTTCTCTCCCGCGCCTGGCTGGCGAAGTGTCTGTGGTACTCTCTTTCCTTCAGGAGCACTCCTGTTGCAAGGCGATCGGCGGTGTTGCCAAATCATGGTATATGGAAATCCAAACGACACGCCCAGCCGCTGATTCGCGGGGAAGCGACGAGGTTCTCGCCCCGTCCCTGAATACCATATCCGCATCGCGATTTGTGCGGGCTGGCTCTCTGTGGCTCGATCTCGCGATTGCCGCGGTGGCCGGTTTGCTCTATGCCCTGCTCGTGATGGGACCCGGGCCGCTGAATCCCCGCAATGTCAACTGGGTGACCCCAGATCCCGCCTATCACTACGTCGGATGGGAGCTGTTTCGGCAGGACCCGAAGCTTCACTGGCCACTTACTTACACCGCCAGGCTCGGCTATCCCGAAGGGGAATCTGTTGCCCTTCTGGACCTAAACCCCTTGCTCGCCATGGTCCTAAAACCACTGTCACCTCTGCTGCCTGAACCCTGTCAGTATTTCGGCCTTGAGGTGATTCTCGCCTGTGCCTTGCAGTTTTTTTTCGCGTTCAGGATTTTCGGGCTGATTCTGGGCGCGAATCTCCTGGGCATCGCATTGTGCAGCGCGTTCTTTCTGCTTTCGCCGCCGCTGAATTACCGGTTCATGGGCCATTACTCGCTGAGTAATCACTGGCTGCTGCTTGCGGCAATTCTTGTGTTCTTCTCACCCCAACAAGCGCAACTGCGGCGCTTGTCGGGGGCCCCGGTGCAGGCACAAAAAGAGTCGGGCAATGCAATCCGGCGGTTTGGGATTTCAGCGGGCGTACTCACGGCGGTGGCGGTCGGTATCAACCCGTACATCGCATTTCAGGTGTTGCTAGTGTTGACCGCCGGCGTCGTCAGCCTGCTCTGGCAGCGCAGGTTAACCCTCCCTCGGGCCGCAGGCATGATGGTCCTACTTTGTGGGGCGGGTTTCGTGATGGCTTACTCGCTGGGGCTTGTCATTGAAGGAGGACGCGGCTACGGCACCGGAGGTTATCGCGTCCTGTCGATGAATCTCCTGTCGCTCGCTGATCCTCGCGGTTGGAAATCGATCATCCTTCCTCAACAACCGGGAGTTTCCGGCCAGTATGAGGGCTACGCCTACCTGGGAATTGGCGGTCTAATTGTTGCTGGAATCGTTTTAGTAATGGCTGTGTTGCAACGGCGCAAACTGCCTTCTCTAGACTTGCACTGGCTTATACCGCTGCTGGTTTGCTGCGCCGTTCTCACCCTGATGGCGCTTTCGACCAAGGTAACGCTCGGATCAGGAACTCTCGTCGACCTGGATCCGAGGGAGAAATTATCGGCTTATCTCTCGCCGCTACGGGCAAGCGGGCGTTTGTTTTGGGCTCCTTACTATCTACTCTTAACGGCTGTGCTCGCTGGGCCGTATCTGTTCTTCCGCAGGCTGTGGGCGAACCTGCTGCTCGCGGGAGCGCTGCTGCTCCAGTTCGCTGACACGCGCACGCTTCGCCATTGGGTACACACGACCATCAGCGAGGCACATCCAACGCCTTTGAGATCGCCGATCTGGTCCACGTTGGGATCCATTCACCAGAACCTGATTGTTCTGCCAGCCTTCCAGTGCGCCAACAACGGAGCGCCAGGCGGTCCCGAGAGTTACCGGGTTTTCGGTTTCCTGGCCGTCAAACAAAGAATGCGGACCAACAGCTATCAGTCTGCCCGCTTCACGGAGGTGGCTCGGGACTGGCATTGCAACCAGTCCATCGCTGCTCTCTCGGAGCAGCCACTCTCGCCGGATTCCGCATACGTAGTAACGCCCGATCTGGCGGCTCGTATCGAGCAGGGTCCAACGGGACCGGGAAAATGCCACGACCTGGATCGCTTTATCCTGTGCTCGACGAAGACTGATTTCGGGCTCAGTTCTGTGCTGATGAGTCCGGAGGCGCGGCTTGAGAATGCCATTGCGAATTCCGGCTTCGAAGATGGTGACTTGGCACCATGGTCGCCGGTGTGGGAAGTAAATGCGAGTGTGAGTACTGCCCGCGCGCATAGTGGAACGCATAGTCTGTCCGAGAGTGGAGTGGGAAGTGTGTATCAGGATGTGACCGGCTTGGAGCCGTGGCAAGCCTACACGGTTTCGGCATGGGCGTCTGCTTCCCCAAATGCCACCGCGACAGCGCAGCTCATTACTTATGACCCCAGCGATAATGGTTCTAGCTCTTCACCATTCCTCAAGGCCGGACCGAGTTGGCAGCCTTTGTCCCACACCTTCACGGCCGGACGGGAAGGAACAGCCCGCCTTCATCTGTCGCGAGGTCCGGGCTCGGGAACCATTTACTGGGATGACATCCATATCTCTCGCGAGAAGTAGCATCAATCCTGATACGATCAGGAACGTTGCATCAGCAGGTCGTCAGGCCTGCATCTCAGCTATCAGGCGCACAGGAGAGCGTATACGAGCCCGGTGAATATCAGTCAGACAGACGCCAGAGAAGTGGGCTCGGTTTCGAACTCCCGAGGTCGGCAAATTGGGAAGAAGCTGTTATTGCTTCTGCTCTCCGTTCTCTTCTGCCTGGGAATATTTGTCGGCCTCGACTGGCTGAACACCGCCAGAGTCAAGATGGCAAGCGCCCGAAGGTATGGAAAGGGTTTGGGCTGCCTCATCTTCGCGGATCCGGTGCGCTATTTCGCGTTGAAGCCAGACTGCTCCTCCGTCCGCGGCTGGGGCGCGGACAAATACCAGTTCGTATCCAACAGCCTCGGCTTCCGGGACGAGAAAATCAGGGAAGTGCCTCTAAATGTTGCTCAACCCCGGATTCTCATGCTCGGCGATTCCTTCACGGAAGGTATGGTCGTTTGGAAAGATAGCTACGTTGGCCGAATCGCGGCCAATTTCCCGCAGTACGAATTTCTGAACGGCGGCGTCGGAGGCTACTCTCCTTCGAACTATCTCAATACGGCGCGGATAGTCTTAAGTGAGGGACTCGACTTCGACGAAGCCATTGTGTTCATTGACATCTCCGATGCCCAGGACGAGGCCGCTCTCTTCCGGGACTCAGATAAGTCAGGTTCAGTAACCCTTCCGGAGCGGCATTACTTCTACCGAAACTGGTACTCAAAGTTTCGGCTAGGTATCAGCGAGAATTTTCTCCTTACCAACTACATCTTTGAGTTCTTCGAACAGAATCTGGTGAGGTTTGGGTACTTTCATCTTGACCGTGGGAATAGCGGCAACGAGTTCGACCTGGAGCGCTCGGCATGGACCTATCGCAAAGTCTCCAACAGTGAACCATTTGAGACCGGATTTGCGCCGCTTGGGCTTGAGGGCGGCATCGCCAAAGAGAAGGCAAAGATGACTCTCCTTTGGCAGGAGCTGGCCAAGCGAAACATTCCCATCAGCGTGGTCGTCTATCCTTGGCCGGCGCAGATTCTTCACGACAGCGTGGATTCCCGGCAGGTACAGATCTGGCGCCAGTGGTGCGAGGGCAAGTGCAAGCGCTTCATCACCGTGTTCCCGGCTTTCTTCGCCGCTAAAGATCAATGCTCGCGACTGCAGCCGGGCTGCTGGTATCTGAAGTACTACATCGTCGGCGATATCCATTACAACGCCGCGGGCAACGCCGTCGTCGCCGACGTGGTCAGCAGGAGCCTCGCGGAGACACCGCCGGTGAAGCATCAAGCCCAGACCTCCAGCGCGAGTCAATGAATGTTCGGATATGGATTGGTTTGACATTGTCGTTTTTCGCTGTTCGCAATTCGCTTTTCGCTCCGCGCTTTTCTGTCACTGTCATCCCGAGCGAGAACCTCAGTTCTTCCTATGCTGTCATCCCGACCGAGGTCGCCGCGGCGACCGAGCGGAGGGACCTGCTTTTCGTACCTAGCAGTTAGCACTTAGCATTTGGCCGAAGCGAGCAGCTCAAACCGTTGACACTGACAACTGGCTACTGACTACTGACAACTGCTTGACCTCCCCTCCCCGCGCATTAACTAGAATCAACAGCTTACCAATCATTTCTATCGCAAATAATACTATCCAAAGGAGTTAAACGTAAGTAATAGATTCCTAATGACTTAGTAGAGCCAGACAAACTGACGACTGACAACTGACTATTGGCAACTGGGTACCCCCCTCCCCCCTCCCACTCTGCAAAATATTGAAAACACAGAGCAAGAAAGAATCTCTCCTCGCAAAATATTCCATCCCAAGGAGTTATATGCAAAATATTGGATCGCAAGGACTTAGCGGCACAATTGGGGATCGGGGTGGATTCCCACAGCCTGAACCTCAGGCACGAACCGCCGCTCGCCGTGGCGAGCAGCAGTGGCAGGCGGACACGCTCGTCCGGTCGAATGGGCCGCGCGACGGCTGAATGCTCCAAGGACCGGGTCGAGGAAGGGACCCGCCACTCATGCTCAATCGGCAACCCGCCGTAGCGGACGCGAGCGCGAGTGTGTGGCGCAGCCGCAGCGTGCTACCTCAACCGTAAGGACGCGGCCCTCAGCAAGTCAAGAACAAAGGTGTTAAGTAGCGTTACGAAGGCGCGATTCTTCCCGAAATGGGAATGACGATGCGTCGCCGCGGAGACGCACAGGTTTTCAGTTACGGCGTAATCTTAAACACAACACCGCAGCCAGTGAAACTGCACCCTCCCTCACCACCGGTCATCGTCGTACCATAGAGATTGCCGTTCGCGTCCAATACCAGGCTTCCCCTTGGCCATCCACCGTCCTTGCCCCCGGTGAAGTCGTAAAGATCGGTGTACGTCCAGCCGCCATTGAAAGGTGTCAGTTTGAAAATCGAACCCCACTTATGACTGCCATCGCCATTCGCCGCTCCGTATAGATTGCCAGCCTTATCCATCACCAGTGAGTCGCGGGGGCCTCCCCCCTGACCACCGGTAAGGCTGTAGAGCAGGTTGAATATCCAGGCACCGCCGGAGGGCGTCAGCTCGTAAACTGTACCCCCGCGACCCATGCCGTAAGCCGTAGTGCCACCATAGAGATTGCCCGATCCATCAAGAATAACGCCGCCTCCAGGGTCTCCACCGTCATTGCCATCTTGAAAGACGTAGAGAGACTTCTCAGCCCAGCCGGAACCAGACGGAGTCAACTCATAGACAGCGCCGCAAGCGTAGGCGCAGGAGGAGATCCCTGCCACCACGCCATAGAGATTGCCGGCATTGTCGAAGATCACTCCAGAAGTGGGAAAGGCGCCGTCGTCGCCGTTGAAGCCGTGGAGGGTATTCAACGTCCAGCTACCGTTGGACGGCATTAGCTCGTAAACCGTGCCAAACATGCCGGGACCGCCAGAGGATGACGTACCGTAGAGGTCACCAGCTTTGTCGAAAATGAGATCCGCATATTGAGGCTGGCCACCATCAGTACCTTGGAAACGGTAAAGCACGGTTTCAATCCAACCGCCCAGGGCGTTGGGTTGGACGTTCGCCGTGGGCTTCAGATTGAAAACGATGCCGCAACCCGGCTGATTGTTGTCGAAGCATGGTCCAATTCCCCCGGCGATGGTTGTGCCATACAGAGTACCGTCGGGGCCGATGGTCACTCTGGCCGAGGGATAAGCTCCATCATCGCCTCCCTTGAAGGCATAAAGCGGCTTTACTATCCACCCCGAGCCTGTATTGGTGAGCTTGAAGACCGTGCCGCAACCGGAGTCACAGTTGGGCAAGCCACCGTTATAGGCCGTCCCATAGAGATTTCCGGCAGCGTCCATGATCACGCCAGCAGTAGGAACTCCCCCATCCGGCCCGCCCGTGAAGCTGTGGATTACGGTAAACGTCTGCGCCTGCGCCGCCTGGGTCGCGACGACTGTCAGAGCAAACAGAATTGCAATTGCAGTAACTGCCGCTCGCAACCCTGTACCTTGAATCGAATGTTGAACTTGTCTTGAGTACGTCATGAACCTTCTCCTCTCTTCAAGCGGATGAGCTGGCGATTTACTTTTCTCCTTGACGGTTAATCTCCTTGGCCACTGACAACCGGCAACTGAGAACTGATAACTGCTTACGGAGTGATCTCCCAGACGATACCGCAGCCAGCCCCACTGCCGATGCAATTACGATCGCCGCCAAAGATGGTGGTGCCGTAGAGGTTACCGTCCGCGTCGAATACCACGGTACAAAACGGAGATTCCCCGTCGCTGCCGCCAGCAAAGTCGTGCAGCGAGGTGTACGTCCAACTACCTCCTGAGAGTGTCAGCTTCCAAACGCTGCCAGCGTTATGCACGCCGTCGCACTGCGTTGTGCCGTAGAGATTACCCGCCCCGTCCATGACCAGAGTGCCCCACGGCCCACACTGGTGGCCTGCGGGTCCAGTAAAGCTGTAAAGGGTTTTCAGTGTCCAAGTGCAATTGCCGGAGGGCGTCAGCTCGAAAACCGTGCCGCCGCCACCCGAGCCGCCGTCAGTGGTGGCGCCGTAGAGGTTGCCCGACTGGTCAAATATCAGGCCGGCGGTGGGATACGTTCCGTCGTTTCCGTTCCGAAAACTGTAGAGGGTACAGGCTGTCCAGCCTCCCCTTACGGGCATCAACTCGAAAATCACGCCGTCGTTATCCAAGCCGCCTTGTTCTGTCGTACCGTAGAGGTTGCCGGCGTTGTCGAAGATCACGCCGTTTTGCGGATATGCTCCGTCATTGCCCGAGAATGCGTAAAGAACGCTCTCTGTATTCCAGCTACCCGGAGGCGTCAGTTCGTAAACAAGGCCATAGCCATTACCCCCGGCAGAAGTGGTGCCGTAGATGTTACCTGGCTTGTCGAAAAGGAGGTCGCCATATGCGGGGTAAGATCCGTCACCACCGCCGAAGTTGAAAAGCACGGTTTCCATCCAGGGGCAGAGGACGGTTTTGCAAACTGACGGGAAGGGTCTCAGATTGAAAACCGTACCCAAGACGGGGTTTCCGTAAGTTGTGCCGAAAAGAGTGCCGTTCGGGCCGAAGATCACTCTGGCCTCTAGACGGGCGCCGTCGCTGCCATTAAAGCTGTAGAGCGGGTTGAAGGTCCAGTTGGAGTTCTTGTACTTCAATTGGTACGCCGTGCCATAACCGCCGGCGCCGCCGGAATATGCCGTGCCGTAGAGATTTCCTGCTTTATCCAACGTCACGCCCGCAAAAGGGGATGACCCATCCTCTCCGTCGGTGAAGGCGTGAAGTATCTTCAACGTTTGCGCCTGCGCTGCTTGGGTCGCGACGACTGTCAGGACATACAGAATTGCAATAGCCAGCGCAGCAATTGTCGCGCGCGAGCTTGTGTGGAAGATCAAACTCCGAGATTGCTCTTTGCCTGGCATTGGCTTCGCCTCCTTGCCATCTGGCTCGAAACGAAGTGGCGCTCGAGACCCGCAGAACTTCAGTTAAGGCGTGATCTCCCAGACGATGCCGCCGCTGCCGGTTCCGCCGAGTTCGGCCGTGCCATAGAGATTTCCCGTTGCGTCCAGTAGCACGCTGCCGTGCGGGTAGCAGCCAACGTCACACGTGAAGGTGTAAAGGTCGGTTTCGGTCCACCCGCCATGGAAGGGAGTCAACTTGAAGACCGAACCGGTCAAGTAAGCTCCGGCGCTGGCCGTCGTGCCGTAGAGATCACCGGCTGCGTCCATAATCAGGCTGTCGGAGGGCCCCGGCGAGCTCCCAGACCCGGTAAAGGTGTGAGCCACGCTGAACGTCCAGTTGCCATTGGAAGGCTTCAGCATGAAAACCGTGCCGCCTCCGCCCGGACCTCCTGCGCTGGTGGTGCCATAGAGATTGCCTGACTGGTCAAAGATCAGGCCGCCTGTAGGATTCACTCCATCGTCCCCGCCATGAAAAGCGTAAAGAATACTCTCTACCCAACCGGACCCTGAGGGCGTCAACTGATAGACCGTTCCATTGCCATACTGGCCGCCGAGTGCGGTCGTGCCGTAGAGATTGCCGGCCGCATCGAAGATTACGCCGGCATAGGGGTTTCCTCCGTCGCTTCCTCCCGCGAAGCTGTAAAGAACGCTCTCCGTCCAGCCGCCATTTGAAGGCGTTAACTTGTAAACCACACCGCAGGTTTCGCTGGGGCTGTTGCAGTTTCCCACGCCGCCGGTGATCGTGGTGCCGTAGAGGTTGCCCGCCTGGTCGAAAACGAGGTCGCCATATCCGGGTTCACCTCCATCGCCGGCCCCGGTGAAGCCGTAGAGCACGTTCTCATTTCAGCCGCAAAGTGCGGTTTTGCAGGCGGTCGGCGGCGGACTCAGCTTGAAAACCGTGCCACAGCCGTCGATCGAATTGCAATCAGTTCCTGGGCCTCCGTTCATCGTCGTGCCGTACAGACTGCCGTCCGGCCCAATGATTACGCGGGCCGCAGGAAAGGCCCCGCTATTGTTGCCTGCGACAAAACTGTAGAGCGGGTTGAACACCCAGCCGGAACCCTTGTGCGTCAGCTTGAAGACCGTGCCGCAGCACTGGCTGCTGTCGCCTCCGAACATCGTCGTGCCATAGAGATTTCCTGCTCTATCCATGGTCAGGCCGGCGAAGGGAAGGT
>Ga0074046_10004548_pt1 | contig 11291 bp, 13 predicted proteins | sample BogForMeECP23OM3_FD_94441 | JGI IMG/M metagenome (GOLD analysis project Ga0074046, IMG submission 94441) | Bog forest soil microbial communities from Calvert Island, British Columbia, Canada - Bog Forest MetaG ECP23OM3 | ecosystem: Environmental > Terrestrial > Soil > Wetlands ...
ATTTTTCCATCCCAGATGAGAGATGGCGTGGTGCGGATCTGCATGATACCCGCCCGACTTGTTGATACACGTGATCTGGATTGCCATTTTTCCTCCTTCCATTAGCCCCAGCGACCTAGCAGCGGTAAACTCTTCGGGGTAAGCGAGTCTGCGATCAAGTGAGCAAGATATGAGACGTTGGCGACGGCCACCGCAATCTTCAAAAACTCCTCCCAGTTGCCGTTCTCGCAGCTGCAGTTCGTGATCGCGAACTTGGTCAGACCAATGCCGAGCGCAACACTATGCCCTAACGCACGGTGGTGGGGATTGGTAGCCGGCTCAAAAATATCGGGAGCGACGCCAGCTGCAATTCCGATGCCCTCACAAGCTAGAAGCTCCCTGAGAGCTGGCTGGCGGCCGTAGTATCGGCACATCCCGAGATACATCCCAGCGCTCACAACAGCGCTTAGCCCGAGGTGTTCCCTAAAGTTCGGCATTTGTGGACTCTCCGTGTGTTGAAGGACAGCCCGAGCGGAACGCGATGGGTTTGCATCTCTCCGACGAGTCATCCAGGCGGTATGGGCCCTGATACGACTTTAAAGGTGGTGGCTATTCCTAACGACGGCGGCGGTGTGTCGGAAACTCTTTAGAGTTTCCTTCAGACTTTTTGGCGGGGCCCGGCGGTGGATTCTGAAGTAGTTTAGCGAGGTCTGATATCGTTTTGTCGCCGATCTCCAGTAGCTTGTCGACGGCACATTCGCCGACCGTCACACGAGACTCGAACCAGTAGTTTCCATGATAATCATTGCAGATGATCTCAATATCACCTAGGACCGGCCTGAGCTCATTGCGGAGGTTGGAGATCCCCTTGAACCCTTGCTCTGCTTTAGCGCCCAAATCCACCTTGTGCACGGAAGCCCCTTTGCGCTGAGCAACTATCAGATGCAAAAGGATCTTCAATGAAGCTTCAGTGAGATTTACCGGTGTGGACGCAAGTGTTATACGGGTACGGTGTCGAATCCTGTCCCCTGGAATCGCGATCACGACACCATCCTTCAGGTTGGGGCGCTGTGTAGGCGGCGGCTCATGGCAACGCTCATGTTTTTCGCGCCCACTGGCTTTCAGCGCTTGTCGTATTCCTTCGGATACCGTTGTAGGGGTAGTGGGACTCCATGTATTCGGGCTCGACCGTGGACAGCGATGAGAGCCCACTTGCACCGCACAGAGCCTTCCTCTTGTCCCTATTCATGCCGCAGCGAGTTGCAATGTGGACTGGACGTTCCGAGTAAAGGACCACAGGACGGGGGTCGGTCGTCTCTGGCTTCGTGACCTTTGCTTTCCGCTTGGCGACAGGCTTCACTGGCACTGGCTGCGTTACCTTTGCCAAACACCGAGCGCATGTGGGCTCTACGCCGCCCTCCACAAAAAAGAGGCAGCCTTTATTCCGTTTGCCGCACAGCAGCCGTGACGAGTCGCTGGGGTCGATGACGTGGGACGGCTTCATGCCGTAACCGAGCTTGGGTGCGGCGACTGGCGACGTGATCGGCGTCGTGACCTTTGCGGCTCGATGTTTGGCGATTTCCGCACAGGCGCATTTCTTGTAGCCGCAACCGTGGCAAGCGGTCTTGCTTTCTTCCATGTCCGCTTTGCGGGCACGGGCAGCCCAGAGCATGTCCCAGCCGTGGTTGCCTTCGGTCTCGGGCGCGGGCTTGTCGCCCGCAGCGATGTGCGCTCGATACTCTGCACAGGTCATGCCGAGCTTCTTGGCTTCTCGGTACTCCGCTTGCTTGGCGGCTTTGTCTTTGTAGATGCGAGGATTCATGTTGAGTTATACCCAAAACTGTTTCCTTTCGGTTAGGAATTTTCTCTGGTTACCATTTAATTGTGGGATGTTACTAAGGTCATCGCTCGGTGGAGCGGCTGCCGTCTACAAATTTGTAAAACCGATCAACCGACATGTTCGTTCTCCACTTGCATTTATTACTTGGATTCGCCGTTGCAGGACTCGAAGACCATGACCAGCCCGATGTGCCGGCACGCCTTCGACATATCGTCCATGCTGGTCATGTACGCCGTAATGCCGCGCATCTCAGGGTTCGGCGCCTGGCCGCACGGGCAGGCGTACAGCCGCGAGCCGGAATCCTTGAAGTGGCCAACGCGCACGCGGTATGTATTTGGCTCGTCCGGCCATTTCACGTCGTAAACATCCGGCGCAATAATCGTGGTCGTTGGATTGAACTCCGGATGCGCAGCGACATACTCGGCACATTTCCGCGAGCAGATATAAAGGCCAGGGACCATGTCCACAGGCGTCTCGGTTTCAGCGATGCCGCACGCGCGGCACTTTTCCTTATTCACACGGCGTTCCTGGTGTCCATTGCTTTTCTCCCATGGGTACGTCGTATTCCAGGAGCCGCTCCACCCGGCCCATTTCCTTCCGCTTGCCGGGTCCTTCAGCGCTTCCAGTTCCTCCGGCGTGCACAATATTCGCGCGCCTGTAAAACCCTGCTCCCGAAGGCGCTTCTCGAACCCGGCGCGTCCACCAAACAAGTCGCCCAGTGCGAAGTCATTTAGGAGGATGATCCCGGCCTCACCTTCGTGTTCTGCCACCCAGGTGGTGATCAGCATCGTGCTGTTGCCCACGCGCACTAGCCCGCCTGGGAGCCGGTGCTCGTCGCACAAGTTGTTTGCGCCTGAGATCGGTAAAGTGCATCCGCCCACCGCGCATGTTGTCCTTCCTTCCATTGCCATTGTTCACTCCTCCTTACTTCTTACAGGTAACTTAAGGAGACCGTGCCCGCCCAGTGTTTTAAGGGCACGGCAACAGTTCCCCATGCTTCTAAATACTCAGTTACAGGTCGGTCCATCACTTTCATGAAACAGTGAGCCACAGTCTTCTAATGCCCTCACTCGTTACACCGTCGCAACCAATGGTTCTGGTTGCAACGACCCGCCGGGCGCATCGACGACGATCGCTTTCTCGGCGAGAGGCGTAGCGGCAATGTGCGCGCCCGCGACAACGTCATTGGCAGGCGCCTTGTACTTCGTCGTGAGCCGTTCGACTTCTGCGGCGGCCTCAGGCTCGGTCGCATAGCGGGACAGGATCTCGCCCTTGTTGTTGCTCACGGCGTATGGTTTCGAGTCGGTCGAACCTTTAATCAAGTTCCACTGGAACGTGCGGTGCGATTGGGACAAAGTCCCATTTGTCTTCTGGAGTCCCGCTTTCGCAGAGCATTTCGCTTCACGCTTCGCTTTGGCAGCTTCAACCTTCGCCAACTTCTTACGAGCGGCTTCAGCTTTACGTGCCCTCTTCTCTTCTTCTGTACGGAGACGGGCAGCTTCGCGCTTCGCCCTAGCAGCTTCACGTTTGGCCTTGGCGGCTTCAAGCTTCGCCTTGGCGGCTTCGATCTTCGACAAGTCCCTACGAGCAGCTTCAGCCTTGCGCTCCTTTTTCTCTTCTTCTTTATGGAGACGGGCGGCTTCACACTCTGCCTTCAGCTTTGCGATGGCGTCCTGTTTGATTTCCTTGCGAGATGGCATCTTACTCAGAGAAAACTCGCCATCGGCGAAAGTCCACTTTTTGCCAGTAGCGGGCTCGATGAGCAGTTCGCCTTCAACAAGGACGTGCTCTTTCTGCTTCACGATCTTGCCACCGATGACGGCAACGCCGTTGAGCATCGTCACGGCTTTGGGGTCAACATTGGCGACAGTCTCTTCACTCTCCGCTAGGACGACATCGATCTTGCCCGTCGTTTGGTGGACTTGTTCGATAACACCGTCGCCGTCGGACACCGTCACTTCATCACCTATGTTGAAGATAGATGTCGTGGTGGATGTGGACGTGGGGGCTGGCGGAAGATGCAGGCTTGCAGCTATCGCTTCAAGTTCCCGTTTTTTATCGTCACGGTATACCAGCTTGCGTGCCGCTTCGTAGTTGACACCGATAGATGCGAACGCTTCTTGCACGGTCGCTTGCGTCGGGCAGTTGGATTTACGTCCGTCGTAGCGATACATTATTTCTTTGAAGCACGCTACGATGGCGTCGTGTGCCGAGCGACCTAGCATCCAGATATTCTTGGATGCCGCCATTAGGTCACCTGGCGGTAGAGTGGTTAGATCTGGCACCGTGATAGTTGGGACATTTGTCCCATTTATCGCCAGCTCCGTTGTTGTTTCTGCCTTGGTCATGCTTTCTCCTTTGGAAGGTATAGTCAGCGAGATCATTGCCATGGTTCTTACTCCCTTTTGTGTGGCGTATCGGCCACTAACTTGATCCTATCGTTGATGTGTGACATAATCATGTCAGTAAGCATGTCACAACGAACCGCCAACTTCGCTCTCCCGGTCAGCCTAGGATTCATTCCGATCTCTGGAACTTGGGAACGGATAGAGGGATTGGAAGATCAGGAAGTGGCGTGGGAGTTCACTCCGGAGCCCACACGCAGTCCGACAGAATTAGATCCCTGGAGCGTGCGAAAGGAATTTCTGGAATTGAAGCGTGACCAGCGCGCGAATTTGGAACAATTCCTGAAGAGTACCGGTGCCTTTTGTTGGATCAACGACTACCGGCCACTTAGCGAGGAGGAAATCTGGGTAATCCAAGGGATTCTCCAAAAAGAGTTGCTAACCCCCCGCGCGGCGGACCCAGCTAGGTCCTTGGATCCATGGTCCTGGTCATTCGCCGACACAATTCGAAAGCGCATCTCGGCCTATGAACTCAACGCTGTAATTCGGTTACAAGATGGAGAGCTTGTCGGCCTCATGCAGGAATCCACCACTTTGGATGCCATACTTTGCACTATCGTTGTTGACCGAGTGAGGAAGTTCCGATTCAAAATCTGTGCCCGTTCCGAATGCGGGAAAATCTACGAACTGACGTCGCGCCACCGGCGGAAGTACTGCTCGTTCGCTTGTGCGCACCTAGTCGCCGTCCGATCGAGCAGAACGAGGTTGAAGCGATCCTCGAGTAAGGAAAGTAAAACGAGTCCCAGGCTCTTCGACCGTGCGAAAATCGTTCAACGAACCAGGTAAGCGTGGAACGCATCTCCGCGGGCCCGCCTGATAAAACGCAGTCGTGGTCATTGTTTATTGACACCGACGAACGGAAACAGTCGAGGATATTCGGTAATGAAGCGAGTGTTTATGAGTTCCTGATCCGTGGGACGGCTCATTTCAGCACGTCCATGGCGCCACTCGCCGGATAAGGTCGTATCTACTAAGAATGCACTCTGTTCCAAAATATTCTGGAGCAACGGCGCTCATCAGTAACATTTCGTCTTTCCCGTCGTGATGCCCGAAAATCACTGGATTCTAGCTACTCCGGGCGCGGGATTAAGAAAGTTAGTTATGACCGCGGGATCGTGCCCCGGAATGATGAGTCCAGGGCTGGCGGCGACTTGTTTCATGCGGTTCTGCGCGCGCATTCGAAGCGGCGTCGAGTGTCGCCGCGATGGGTGCATGCTTCTCCAGGTTCTCTTTTGGGTACATGTTGTCGCTGGCCAGCACAACCGTTCCCGCCGCAGTGTTCACGCCCACATATTGCGAGGCGTAGGTATGCCGTCCATCGATATAGCAAGTCACGCCGCGAATAATCTCTTGCGTGTCATCGTCGACCAGTCCGACCACGCCCTGGATGTCCAGTTTGACCAGGTGAGCACATCGTCCGGATCGATGCCGCCGTGGTTATTCGCGGCTGCCATGCCTCTCCCGGCTAGTATTGCAACTCTCTCTAGATCCATACGCAAGCTTTGGGAAAGAGGTCCATGCCATCGGCGTGCTCCCAGTGCATGTGGCTGATAACGACATCGGTGATGTCGTCGGGCTTCAGATCAAGCTTGCCGATTGCCTCCGAAGGCCTGATGAAGTCGTTCACGTGCCCGTCGTGGAAGAAGCGATTGTGGTAGGAACCGGTGTCGACGAGGATATTGCGCCCGTTACCCTTCACCCGCCAGATCCACATAGCGATATCGAGTTTGCGGGCTGGGTCGGCGCCCGCCCTCAGATTCGTTAAGCCAACTTTTTTCCAACAACGCCCGAGATTCGTGAGAAAGTTTCCCCAGATTGGGTATTTGAATAGTAGCGGGCTTCGGAGTTCGGCTCACGTAGACGGTTTTCGTTCGCCTCAGATTCTCGTCATCCAACTTCGCGGTTGTAGGACAAAGACTGGCATGACAAAACCGACCACATTCTCGAAGGACAAGTCGATTGGAACAGTGCCTCCAAGTTTCGGTTTCGGGATCGATACCCACTACCCGTGTGGATTTCCTCCTTTCCGCCGTGCCTTTCGCCGCCTCCGCGGAGGTCCCCCTCCAAGGACGCCCAGTAAAGATTCCAGTCGGCAGACCGCAACCCAAGCTGTTGCAATTTCCTTCCAGCGATACTAAGGTTCTTACCGCGACACCGGTGAAGCGGAGAGGAAAGTCTATGTCCCGCCGAACTGGTCAAGATGGCTACATCGAACCTAGTGGTTGTTGGTGGGTTGTGCGGTGGTGGATGGATGTTCAAGGACAGGAAAAGAGAAGGCACATGCGAGCGAAAATCTGCCCGATCTCAGGCCCCGGTAGCCTGTCCAAGTCCGCAAGGGAACGCCGTGCTAGTGAAATTATCACGGCGAGCGGAGCCGACACTGTGGAGTATTTCAGTCAGGTCGTGAAGCAAGAACACGGTGTCAGGTTCCGAGAACAAGCGAAGTGGTGGCTCAACCACGTGAAGGAGAGGAGGCGGAAACCTGTTGCGGCTTCAACTCTGGAAACGTGGGAGGCCTGCATTGACAACTGGCTCAACCCGAACATCGGAGACTTACGTTTGTCCGAAATCAACAACGCGGTTTTGAAGACCGTCGTTGCCAAGATGTCGGAAGGAGGTCTGTCTCCAAAAACCATCACCGATAATTACGCTCCCGTTGTAAAGATGGTCGTGGCCTCTGCCGTCGATGAACAAGGCGAAGAAATCTATCCTCGAAAGTGGAACGCCGAGTTTATCGACCTGCCTGTGGTGGAGAAGGAAAAACAGAACACGCCTTCCTTCTCCTCCGAAGTGATGACGGGTTTAGCACGGTGGAAGAGGGGCCGGGAAAGGACGGTTTTCATTCTGTCGGGTGCGACTGGCCTTAGAATCGGAGAGACACTTGGTATCGAGATCGACAAGCACATCTCTCCCGACTTCCAGACCCTCTACATCAAGCAGAAAGTTCGTCATGGCAAGGTCGAGCAGCGGCTCAAGACGAAGAACGGCGTTCGTCAGGTTGACCTTCACCCTGCGATTGCCGCTCTCCTCAGAGAGTTCGTTGGCGACCGAAAGAAGGGCTTCCTCTTCTGCACTCGATTGGGAAAGCCTCTCTCCCCCACGAATATAATCCGTCGCCATCTGCACGCGGCACTGAAGCAGCTGAACTATGTGAACCCGTTCAAGGGAACACATAAAGCTGGAAACCATGCGTTCCGTCGCTTCAGAAACACGTACCTGCGGAACAAGACCGAGTGCCCAGAAGGGCTTCGGAATTACTGGATGGCACACGCAGGGAATTCCATGGATGACCTCTACGACAAAATCAAAGAGGACGTTCAGTTCCGTAAGATGTGGGCAGAAAAGTGTGGTTTCGGCTTCGAATTGCCTTCAGTTGTACCGAATGTACCGAAAATCGTCGAAAAAACTGAAGTAGCAAAAGCTGCGTAAACAATTGAAAGAGCGAGAGAAAAAATGGTCGGGGAGAGAGGATTTGAACCTCCGACCCCCTGGTCCCGAACCAGGTGCTCTACCAGGCTGAGCCACTCCCCGACTGACGATTGGATCTCGGTCACCATGGGAACTACGTGGCGACCCGAACTCAGACAGTATAGCATTCTGCAGTTCGGTGATTTGCTCGCGCGGGCTGCACTGCTGGCGGGAATGGACACTGATTTCTGCGCTGCGATTGCAGGCAGTGATTTCAGGAAGTGCGGAGTTTTTGATGGTCCATGGTTGTGCGGGTTGTACGGTGCCATGGTTGTACGGTGCCATGCTGCAGCGTTCCTCGGAACATCGGATCTTCGGAACGTTGGATCGTTCCGCCGGAGTGAGATCGCTGACGACGCATCCCGTCGTGTGTGCAAAGGCTGCTACAATCTTGGTCACGGTCGTCTTTCGCCACTATTAAAACGTTTCTATGCTGGCTTTTACTGCTGGAAGGCTGTTCACTCCGACGGACGTCTTCGAGCATCCTCTCGTGCTCGTCGAGCAGGGCCGCATCCTGGAAATCTCCCCTCGGAACAGCCGCGAGGTACCCGCCGGAGTTTCTGTGTCCGACTTCGGCGACCGCGTGATGGCGCCAGGGTACGTTGATCTGCACATTCACGGCAGCGCTGGATACGACGTAATGGACGATCGCACCGAGGCGCTGCCGGCCATCGAACAACTACTGGTGCGGCATGGGGTCACGAGTTATTTCCCCACCACCGTTAGCGCTCCGATGGATGTGACTTTGCGCGCCCTCGAACGGCTGGCGGATGCGATCGAAGATCGCGAGCATCAGAACGAACGACAGAACGAACGACGGAATTCAGATGGCAAGATTCGGGCCTTCCCGCTCGGCATTCATCTTGAGGGTCCATTCATCAGCCACGCCCGGCGCGGCGTTCATCCGCCGGAAAGTCTGCTGGCTCCGACGCTGACCTCATTCGACCGGTTCTGGAAGGCGGCGCGTGGCCGTATTCGCATGATGACGATCGCTCCCGAATTAGAGGGCGCGCCCGAGGTCATTGCCGAAGCGGCGCGGCGCGGCGTTTGCGTGAGCCTGGGACATTCCGACGCCGATTTTGCGGCGGCCGAACGCGGAATTGCGGCGGGAGCCCGACACGCGACGCATACCTTCAATGCCATGCGTCCACTGGGTCATCGTACGTTGGATCATCGCACTTTGGATCATCGCACGCTAAATCATCGCAGTCCCGGCATCTTGGGTGCAGTGCTTACAGATGGTCGCGTGAGCGCGGACATCATCGCCGATGGCGTGCATCTCGATCCGTCAATCGTGAAGCTCGTTGCTCAGGCCAAAGGCCGCGAGCAAACTGTGCTGATCACGGATGCTACCTCCGCGACCGGCATGCCGGATGGCCGATACCGGCTTGGATCTTTCGAAGTGGAGGTTCGCGACGGCGAGTGTATGTCGGACGGCAAACTGGCAGGAAGCGTCTTGACCATGGACCGAGCCGTGCGCAATCTGGCGCGTTTCGCAGAATGGGATCTGCCGCAGGCGGTGGCCGCCGCCAGCCGCAATCCAGCGCGAGTAGCGCATATCGCCAAGAAGGGTGCACTCACGGTGGGAGCCGATGCGGACTTCGTTGTCCTGAACCAGGAGGGCGAAGTGCTGCGGACTTTTATAGGCGGCATGGAATGCTCTGGGTAGTTCTCAGTTCCCGGTTCTCAGTTCTCAGTACGCCGTTCTCAGTGTACTTTGAGAATCCAGGATGACTGCCTATCACCCGATCCTCTGAGAATGAGAACCGAGAACTGAGAACTTTTTGCTGAACTTCACTGGCGAAGGGACTTAAGAGCAATGGCTGAACCCCGCAAATTTCCTCATCATCTGATTCGAGAGATTTTTGAGCAGCCCGACGCCTTGCGCCGCGCCATTGCACCTCGCGTCTCGCTGACCGAGGGCCTGGTTCGCTTAGACGAAATCCACATCTCGCGCGAGGAGTTGCGCGCCTTGCGGCGGATCAACATCGTGGCTTCGGGAACCAGTCGTCATGCGGGTATGACGGGTCAATACATGATGCAGGAACTGGCTGCGGTACCGGTCGATGTGGACTACGCGAGCGAGTTTGAATACCGCAATCCGATGATTGGGCGGGGTGAACTCAGCATCTTTATTACTCAGTCGGGAGAAACCGCCGACACCACCGCAGCCCAGCGCGAAGCCCGGCAGAAGGGGTCGCGCACCATCGCCATTTCGAACGTCGAAGGCTCTACGATTGCGCGCGAAGCCGACGGCTTCATTTACACGCACGCCGGTCCAGAGATCAGCATCGCCTCGACCAAGGCATTCACTGCGCAGATGGCATGTTTGTTTCTGTTCGCGCTCTATCTCGGCGAGATCAAGGAGAAGGTTTCGAGGACGCTGGCCCAGCACTACATCGGCGAACTTCTCGCGCTACCGCAAAAGACGGAAACGATCCTCGCGGCGGCCGATCAAGTGGAGAAGCTCGCAGAGCTTTATTATCGCGTCGATGATTTCATGTTTCTCGGCCGCGCCATCCACTACCCAATCGCGATGGATGGCGCTCTCAAGCTGAAAGAAGTTTCCTATATCCACGCCGAAGGTTATCCCACCGGAGAAGCCAAACACGGGCCGAATGCGCTGATCGATTTCCGCCTGCCGCTGGTCATGATCGCGACCTGCGATCGTAATGCGGACCGTAATGACGACCGCAGTAATAAGGATGCGGGCTCCGTGCTGCGCTACGAGAAAAACGTCAGCAACATGGAAAGTTTCAAGAAGCAGGGCGCGACCGTGATCGCGCTGGCGACGGAAGGGGACACAACCATTCCGCAGTTAGCGGACCACACCATCTTTATTCCCGCGGCGCCGGAACTGCTGTCGCCCATTCTCGAGATCGTTCCGCTGCAACTATTCGCTTATTATGTCGCGGCCAAGCGCGGGCTCGATGTGGATCGTCCGCGGAATTTGGTCAAGGCGGTGACGTTGGAATAAACCAGTTGTCAGTTCTCAGTCCCGGAAGCCCGTTTCTGGATAGTTTCCGGTTGGCCGACCAACCGGGACCTACCCGTGGACACAAGGGCGTTCCCAGGGGCTAACCCGCGGGAAGCGGGTTCCCGGGCTTAGGACTTGCGCTGGATGAGCGCATTGAGCTGATCGCAGCGGAGCAGAGATCCGCGCTGTTCGGTTGCGAGGGCCATTCCCCATCACAGAATCCCCCCCTTTTACGCAACGATCGAGTCTTGACATGATATATGCACGATGATACATATGTACTGCGATGCATGTAGAGGTACTCCAAACCCTGGGAGATCCGACTCGGCTCCGCATCGTGGAAATCCTGCGGGGAGGCGAGCATTCGGTCAACGACATTGTCGAGAACGTGGATATTGACCAGTCCGGCGTATCGCGGCACCTCCGCATCCTGCAGAAGGCTGGGTTCGTGCGCGTCCGCCCCGAGGGACAGAAGCGCTTCTACTCACTTTGCCCCGATCCCTTCAGAGATCTCGATGCCTGGGTAAGCCAGTATCGGCAACTGTGGGAAGGTCGTCTCGACAAGTTCGTCGAAGCCCTCGCGCGCAAACGCGACGCTAAAAAGTCCGGCCTTGAAACAAGA
>Ga0074046_10004550_pt1 | contig 11287 bp, 8 predicted proteins | sample BogForMeECP23OM3_FD_94441 | JGI IMG/M metagenome (GOLD analysis project Ga0074046, IMG submission 94441) | Bog forest soil microbial communities from Calvert Island, British Columbia, Canada - Bog Forest MetaG ECP23OM3 | ecosystem: Environmental > Terrestrial > Soil > Wetlands ...
CCTGCTCCGCGATCGGCGGTTAATGGTTGAGGTGAACCAGAGAACATGGTGCATCGACTCGGTGGCTGAACGTGTTCCGGCGCGGTTCTTCCGTCGTTCCAGGGAGACGAACTCTCAGAGGCAGGGCGGCGCATTCTCGAGAGCCATACTCAAGACATTGTAACACCAGAATCGAATCTCGCTCGGGGAATTGCCAAGCCAGGAACATTTTTCCCAGGCGTTCGATCTTGTGGTTCCGAGAGCAACGGAGAACAAGAATAACGATCTTGAGGGGGACTATTGTTCAGGTTGGCTTGGCGGGATCATCGCTTCAGGGGCAGGAGAAAGGTGTCGGTAACCGAAAACGCCTTTCTCACACCAATCTGCCCGATCTGGGTTCCCGACATCGTATCCGCCCCCACGATCATTCCTCCGGGCTGCTTCTCAAGTCTTTTGACCGCTCCTACAGGGCCGCAGGCCGGGCCGAGATTGCGGGGCAGGCTGTCCTCGGTGAGTCGGAAGTCGAGCGCCGCGCGATTCACGAACTTGGGGTCGGCGACAATCGAGTGCGTATCGAGCCGGGCCTGCTTCTGGTACTCCGTGAACTGCGTTGCTACAAATTGCGTCCGCAGGAACTGCATGAGTACACCGGTCGTCTGAGACCAGCAGTTGCGGTCGAGGGAGAGCCCATCGGTCCAGTCATTGTCGATCCGCAGACAGCTCTCCGTCGCGTTGTAGAAGATGTTCTCGCGGACGGAAAACTCGGAAGTTCTTGCCGTGTTGGCGTAGAACATGAGATGGCGGCCGTTCGGGTCCGGACGCTGTGCGTGGCCCCAGCCAAAACCGGCATTGACGCAGGTATTGTGCTCGAAGCGGATGTTCCGCGTCGTTGATTCCGGCCCACAGTTCCAGTACTCGAACGAATATTCGGAATTCCAGATGACATTGTTTCGGTACGTGATATTGATCTGGGAGTTGCTTCGGCTGCCCTGGTTGGTGAGCGCGGCATCATAGATCTCCCAGATCCGGCAGCCTTCGACGAGGTTGTCGTGCGCGTTCTCCCAGAACTCGATGCCGTTGCCGAACCGGACTGGCTTTCCGTCCGGCCCCGTGAGCTGGTGGCCGCCACCGATCCACGCAATATCACAATTGCGAATGACGACGTCGTGAGTTTCCCCCAGCAGGACCGGCCTTGCGCCTTGACCGTAGGCTCCGTAAGTGATCGGCGCACCCTCACGACCGCTTTGCGAGACCAGTTGCCCGCGCCACGTGTCACCGCGCTTGAAGAGGACTCTGTCTCCGGGTCGCAGTTCGGCGGCATTGACCTTGGCAAGGCTGAGCCAAGGGCTCTGCGACGAGAGTCCGTCTTTCGCGTCCAGTCCCGATGTCGCACTGACGAAAATGGTCCGGCGGCTCTCCGCAGCACGCCCCGTGCCCAAGAGTGTGCACTCCATCATCCCGACCAGCAAGCTGGCCACCAGCTTGAACCTCAATGGCATCTTCGTTTCTCCACTGGTCCGGGCTCGCCGAGCAATGTGTTCCCGACATTGATCTGCGGCGCAATCACAGCCCTGGTTCGGTCTTCCCGGCCGGCTCGGTGAGGGAGTAGCTGGTGCTCCGGCCTCCAGCAGCGTCCTTCGCCAGGATGCCCCGGTTGACCAGGTCGACGATGTCGCGGTGTGCCGTGTCCTGCGAACATTTGGCGAGCTTCGCCCACTTCGACGAGGTGAGCTTGCCCGCGAACCCGTCCAGCAGCCGATTGACGACCTTGCGCTGCCGGTCGTTGAGCGGCTCCTCGGCGTGTGCTTCCCAGAACCGGGCTTTCCGCAGCACGCTCGCCAAGGTGGCATTCGCGCCGTCGAAGGCGCGGTCCAGGCACCCGAGGAACCACTGCATCCACGGGGTGACCTTCAGAGTGCCCTTCTGAGTCCGCTCCAGGATGTCGTAATAAGCGTTTCGCTCGAGCCGGATCTGGGCAGACATGCTGTAGAAGCGTTGCGGGCTCTGCTCGGAGCGAGCCAGCGCCAGGTCCGCGATCGCGCGGGCAATCCGCCCGTTGCCGTCGTCGAAGGGATGGATGGTCACGAACCATAGATGCGCCAGGGCAGCTTTCAGCACCGGATCGATCGGGGCCGTCCCGTTGAACCATCCCAGGAACAGTGACATCTCCGCCGGGAGCCGGTCGACCGGCGGCGCCTGGTAGTGAACTCGCTCCTTGCCGATCGGCCCCGAGACGACCTGCATGGGGCCTGAGCTATCGTCCCGCAAGGCTCCAACCCTGATCTTCCGCATGCCGCTACGCCCGGTCGGGAACAGGGCGGCGTGCCAGCCGAACATGCGTTCCTCTGTCAGCGGGTCTTGATATTTCTGGGTGGCGTCGAGCATCATCTCGACGACGCCTTCGACATGCCGGTCGGCCGCTGTCAGTGCCCCGATATCGACGCCAAGGCGGCGTGCGAGGGAGGAGCGTACCTGGTCGATGTCGAGTAGTTCCCCTTCGATCTCACTCGACTTCAGGACGTCCTGGGTCAGGGTGTTGAAAACGGCCTCCTCGCGGAGCCGGAAGCCGAGGACCTCCATCCGGCCGATGAGCCGGCCTTGCCGATGGCGCACCTCGGCGAGCTGATTCGCAAGCCCATCCTGATCCCAATGGAACCGGGGCCAATCGTCTCTCTGGTGGAGGTACACTCCTATTCTCCGCATTCCATGCGGAAATAATAGCAGCGATTCTCCGCAACGGCAAGCTCTTTCTCCGCACGCCAGGCGGAGAAAAACGACATCGACCTCCGCTAGGAGCCGAGTGTCGAGCTGGCCTGGAACTCACACTTGACGGCGAAGAACTGGCCGAGCACCTTCGTCCGGGATAAATCGGAGGTCTGGGATGCCAACTTGCTCTTTTGATGGCGTCGCCAAGACGCCGACAGATACCTCAGATCCCTGGTCTTTCCCGATCTTGAGTGCCTGGCCAAACCTTTCCCTGGCCAAAACGTTCAAACCTTTTCAAATGTGCCCGATATCGGTTCCCGACACTTATCTGCCCCCCCAAGGATTGCCCGGCGATGATATAATGTGCAGCATCGCGTTCAGGAGGGAAAACGTGGCGAGCGAATCGGGCGGAAGAGCCGACAAACTGGGGAACGAGTTCGAGCGACTGTGGGCCGTGCGGCATCTCATCGAGTTGATCGCCGGAAGAGCGACGACGTTCAGGCTCGAGGCCCTCGGGGACGACGAGAAGGGAACCGAATTCTGGGTGGGCCGCCGCGACGGTACTCGTGAGGCTCACCAGTGCAAGCGAGAGAACGGGACGGTCGGTAAGTGGTCCGTGGCCGATCTGGAAGCGAAGCGAATCATTTCGAACGCGAAGTTTCAACTCTACCGGGACCCCTCGCATCGCTTCGTTTTCGTGTCCGGCGACAAGGTGAACCACCTATCGGATCTCGCCGAACGAGCCGAGAGATGCGACACTCCAGCCGATTTCGTCACCTATCTGACCACCACCTCGAGCAACCTAAAGAGTGAATTCGGCACCTTGTGCCGTCAACTTGGTCTCGACCCCGTGTCGCCTGAGGGCGCGTCAAAGGTCGTCGACTTCCTCCGACGTTTCCGCCCCGAGGTCATTGACAAGAACAGGCTGCACTACCACGTCGAAGAGCTTTCGGCACGCTGGATCACCGGCGAGCCCGAGGACGTGGTGGCCGCCCTGAAGGACCTCTTAGACAAGTCCATTGGGAAGACCTTGAGCGAACCGGATGTCGTCGCCTGTCTTCCGGACGGTGCGCGGCCTCGTGATCTCGCCAAAGACCCGACGCTCCATTCCGCTCTCGCTGAGTTGCGGGCGAGGTTCGATCGCTCGTACCGCCACCTGCTCATCGGCGGCCAATCTCTCGGCCGAAGGGAGGCCGCGGACCTCATCGCGATATTGACCTCCGATGACGGGCCCCGACTTGTTCTTCTTCACGGTCTCGGCGGTGACGGCAAGAGCGGCGTCGCCTTCGAGGTCGTCGAGCAACTCGCCCGACGCGGCATCCCTTGCTTGCCGCTTCGACTGGATCGGGATCGGCCCGAGGACTCGCCTCTCAAGTTCGGAAGATCGCTTGGCCTTCCCGGCTCCCCCGCCAACAGCCTGGCGGCGGCGGCCGGGAGCGGAGTCGGCGTCCTGATTCTCGACCAAGTTGACGCCATTCGCTGGACGGCGGCTCATTCGTCTCACACCTGGGATACATGCGAACGCACGGTCTCCGAAGCCCTCGGGCATCCCAACCTTCGCGTGGTTGTTGTCTGCCGCTCGTTCGACTTGGACGACGATCCGAGGATCAAGGCATGGAAGAAGGAGAGTAAGGCGACCGAACTCAAGGTTGGACCGCTCGATGACGCAACTGTTGATGCCGTGGTGTTCTCAGGCGGTGTCACGCCTACGACCCTCGACTCCAAACAGCGGAAGGTTCTCCGGTCTCCCCAGGGGCTATACCTCTGGCTCGCTCTCCATGAAGGGGACAAACGCCCGCCCGCGTTCCGCGCGATGACCGACTTGATGCGGAAATTCTGGGAGACGACCCGTCGGAGACTGACGGAGCTCAAGGCAGGTCAGTACCAGGCGGCACTGGAGGCCCTGGTCACGCACATGGATCGCCGAGGCGCACTAGCCGCCCCCCGTACGGTCGTGGAGCTGTGGCCGAAGGAAGTGGCCGCACTTCTCTCACTGAACGTGCTAATGGAAGGCCCGGGAGAGCGGTTGCTCTTCAGCCATCAATCTTTTCTCGACTACCTCACGGCTGTTCGTGTCCTCCGGCAGGTTCGCGCGGGCACGGGAACCGTCCTGGGCTGGCTCGCGGAGGACGACCAGTCACTGTTCCGCCGAGGTCAGCTGCGACAACTCCTCACCCTGCTCCGGGACGACGACCCAGAACAATTCCTGAACTCCATGCAGGACCTTCTTCACGGCAACGGGGTGCGGTTTCACCTCAAGCAACTTGCGGTCCAGATGCTCGGCAACTCGGAAGCTCCAACGGACGAAGAGGTTGAACTGGTGCTCGGCATGCTTGAGCGGCCCGAGTGGGTCGATCACGTCTTCTTCCAAGTCCTTGCCGGCCGTGAGGCATGGTTCGACGCCCTCCACCATCGCGGGATACTTCGACAATGGTTCGAAAGCCCGGACGAGCGCAAGGTTAACCTCGCCATATTCGTCGTGGAACGCGTCGTCGAGACGCGTGGCGCGACGGTCGAGTCTCTCTTGCTTGATGGTGGCCGGGAGCGATGGCCGGGTCGGCTCGTCTCCGCAGTCTGGAGGACTTCCCCAGAGCTACTAACCGATAGGTTGTTCGATGCCGTCCTCGACTTGAGGAGGCGGGGGGAGTGGAATGCGCACGACTTTGTGAACTGGGAGGCGTTGGCACAGAAATCCCCGGTGCGGTGCCTGCGAATGCTGGAGGCCAAGATCGGTCGGGACCTTGATGAGCTTGAGTCGGCACTCGGTGAAGGGACGGCCAACCGCCGGGATCGCGACGATTCTTCGATGCTCGTTGATCTGGCGTCAATGGCCGGTTCGGCGGCAGCCATTCCGGTTGATTCGTGGGACAGGTTCGTGCCTTGTTACCTCCGAACAGTGAGGTTGTTAGGCCTCGTGAAGCGTCGTTCCCGCCATACTGGATGGGACCCTATCGTATCCAACTTCGACAACTCCGCCCGGCGAATCAGGCGCGTTTTGCGTCAGGTACTTACTGCGGCCGGGAGGACAATGGCTCAAGATCAGCCCGAACTCTTCTGGAATCGCGTGGTGTCCGAGTCTCAAGGTACCAAGTCGCTTCAGCGTTTAATCGACCGCTGCGTACCTCAAGGGCCGGACGATCGGGCGGACGTTGCAATCCGCCGGTTGCTCAGCGATTCCTCGCGGTTTCGTTCAGGTCATGGCGACCGGGGTGCGGTCTATCGCCCTGCTTGGAGGGTTCTCCGGCGCTACTCGGGCGGCTGCTCCGACGAACTCTTTTCCGAGCTGCAATCGGCCGTACTGGCACATTGGCCGACGGCGGAGCGGGACGCCTATCGGTTCTACCACGACCGCGAGCGGCGCGAGTGTTTCTGGGGCCAACAGAAGATCGACGTTCTCGAGTGCAATGACCTCGGCCTCGGTCAATATCTGCTGCTATCGGGGATGCCGAAGAGGCGACTTAGCGCGGATGCAAGGGATCGGCTGGGAGTTTTCCAGCGAAAATTCGGCGCAATCAAGCCCTTGCTCAAGGGGAGCCCGACGCGGGGCGGAGGCTGGGTCGGTTCGACGATCCCGGACAATCGAATCCCCAAGGTCTCCGACCGTAACTGGCTTGGAATCATCCGACGCGACTGGTCGCAGCAGTCACGCCTCCCGAAGCAGATGGGGCCGGACCGCCTGGGGGAAGTGAGCGTCGAATCGTTCGCTCGTGAACTCGGCCGCATGGCCGCGCTCCAGCCGGCCCGGTTCGCGCGTCTGGCATTGCGGATGCCCGTCGACACCGACCCGCGATATCCCGTCGCGATCCTTCGTGCCCTCGCCGAGCGTGACCCCCCAAGCCGAATCCCCGAGGGGCAGGTCAGCGAGCAAGCCACCGTCGCTCAAATCGAAGCGGTCATCCGTCGGTTTGCGGCACTGGAGGGGGATCGAGAGTTTGCCATGTCCGTCTGTCGAGCGATCGAGCGACGGCACGACGCTACATGGAGCGATGACACCGTCGATCTTTTATCCAGATTCGCGACCTGCCACCCCGACCCTCAGCCAGGCCAATACGCCATCTCACGGCCGAGAAACCCAGACCGGGACGGCGACAGCGGGGATCGGCCGGACGTGGCGATGTCTTCGATCAACTGTGTGCGCGGTGCGGCGGCAGGGGCGATCAAGGCGGTCTTGTTCAACCATCCGGAACGCCTCGGTATGCTGCAATCCGCGGTTGACTCCCTCCTCATTGACGCCCACGCGGCTGTCAGGGCGGCGGCGGTCGGTCTAGCCTTGCCGCTCTATAACATCGACCGAAAGGTTGCGGTCGAGGCTTTCCTCACAGCGTGTTCGCATCCGGAAGATGCAGTGCTCTGTTCCTACGACCTCAACCACTTCCTCAGTTATACCATCCTCGACCACAGTGAACGTCTCAAGCCCCTGATCGAACGCATGGTGGCTTCGAGAATCAGCAAGGTCGCGAAGACCGGGGCCGCTCGGGCCGCCGTCGCCTGGTCGCACAAAGGTATGACGGGCGACATCGCAAGCGTTTGCGTGGAAGGGACTCGTTGGCAGCGGATGGGCGTCGCCGATGCGCTCTCAAACGCTATCGCGAGGGGACACGACCGTCCAGCAGTTCTCGACCGTCTCCGGTCGCTATTCGACGACCCGGAAAAGGATGTGAGGGACGTGGCCTCCGGGGTCTTCCGACTGCCGGGGTTCTTCGATCAGTCATCAGCGATCTCGCTTGCCGAGGCCTTCCTTCAGAGTCTTGCGATTAATGACAACATGGACGATTTGTTGCACGGCTTGGAGGTGCTCACAGGGCTCTTGAAGCCCTATGCGCCGGTGATCTGTAGTCTCGCCGACCGCTTCGTCGGTCCGCTGGCCTCCGAGGCGCGGGACATCCGAACTCGCCGGCCGCTCGACGCCGGACTGCTCGCGAAGGTGATGCTTCGTCTGTACGAACAATCTGAGTACGACCGAGCGTTGCGTCGAAGGTGCCTCGACGCTTGGGACGGCCTGCTACGCGAAGGCATCGGATACGACGTACTCAGGAACATTGATGCTTGAGTAATGCGCGGGGGGGAACCCGAAAAGGTGTCAGGAAGCGAACAACGATTCTGTTCCATCAGAGTGGCCGGAAATGGTTCCTGACACCCTTATCTCCGCGCCCTTTGCTCACAAGCGAAGCGACCGTCTCTCCACCAGGCAACGACTCCTCGCGCTTCAGCTCCCCGCGTTCCACCTTGAGCGAGGCCACGCACCGGGCGATCTCGGTGCGCGCGGCACGGATGATGACGGCTTTGTTTGAGTTCTCCCAGGCAACCATTTCCTCGATCAGCCGGTGCAGCCGGGATCGCTCCTGACCGATCCATTGCTCGCGCGTCTCGCCCGAGAGCTTGGCCGCGTCCGGATCGCTCTCGGGGTCATCCACCAGCGACGCAAACAGCACCGCGCGGCAGGCCGCCAGCGGCCGCCTGGCCCACCAGAGATGCAGCGTGCTCGGATGCCCATGCCGGATCGACTTCTCCTTCGCCGAGGCCTTGTTGATCGCCTCGAGGGGGAGGGAGACTTCGATCAGCTTCTTGCGGTAATTCGTCATTTTCGCTTCTTGGTTTTCGCTTCGGTTCTGGGGTCCGGCAGCGGCGCATTCTGTCTCGCCAGCTCATAGAATTCGTGGAGCTTGGCTTGCAGGAGCTTCTTGTCGGGCAAGCGGGTCTGGTACTCCGCGACGAGCGCAGGCGACATCGCCCGGCTCAGGGCATATTCGACGACCTCATGGTTCTTGGTGGCGCAGAGGAGCACGCCGATCGACGGCTGTTCGTGCGGCTTCTTCACGTCGCGGTCGAGGGCCTCCAGGTAGAACTGGAGTTTACCGAGATGCTCGGGCTCGAACTCGACGACCTTCAATTCGAACGCGACCAGGCAGTTGAGGGCGCGGTTGAAAAAGAGCAGGTCGAGAGCAAAATCCCGCCCGCCAACCTGGATCGAGTAGTGGCTGCCAACGTAGCAGAAGTCGCGGCCCAGCTCGATCAGGAACTGCTTGAGCTGCTCGACCAGGCCCCGCTGCAGATCGGTCTCGGAATGCCTGGGTGGAAGGTCGAGAAACTCCACGAGATAGGCATCCTTGAAGACCTCGGCGGCGCCCGGATGCAATTCTCTCAGCGGTGCTGAGAGTTTTGCCGGCGAGAGAACCACGCGCTCGAAGAGAGCGCTGTTGATCTGCCGTTCGAGTTCCCGGCTCGACCACTTCTGGGAGCAGGCCAGCCGGAGGTAGAATTCACGCTCTTCCTCCCGCTTGCACTTGCCCAGGATCATCATGTTGTGGGTCCAGGTCAATTCTCTCAGCAGTGCTGCGAGTTTTGGTTGATCACGATAGGTCTCGTGGAACTGCCGCATTCTCCAGAGGTTTTGCACGGAAAAGCCCCTCATCGTGGGGTAGCGCTGCCGGATGGTCTCGGCCAGCTCCTCGACCGTTCCCTGACCCCAGCCTTCCTCGGCGGTCTTCCGGCTGAGATGCTGGCCGAAGCTCCAGTAGAGCTCAATCAAGGTCGTGTTGACGGCGGCGACGGCCCGTACCTTTGCGGCGTCGATGAGGCTCAGCACCTCCTCGAAGCCGGCCTGCGGCGTGTGATTGATCCCGGCTCGTTCGACGATGGCCTTGCCGGGCGTTTTCTTGGGCATCTTGCTCATGTCGGCTCCTGGGATTGCGCTGGCAGGGCGGGCAGTTTGTATTTCGCGCTCGTTGCGCCGAAGTCCGGCTGGAGTGTGGGTTCCTCGTTCTCCACCGGCGATGAGCAGAGCAACCGGCAAACCGCCTGCGGACGCCTCAACCAGCACAAGCTCAGCACGCTCGGGTGCTCACCAGATCGACTCTCCTTCGCCGACGCCTTGTTGATCGCCTGAAGGGGGAGGGAGACTTCGATCAGCTTCTTGCGAGGAGTCAAATCAGGAGCCTCCGTGGATGAGTCGTTTCAGGGCATTCCGGCAGCGCCCGAGGCTCCGCGAATTCTCGGCAGCCACCTCGGGTCTCCATCGACCTGAGTCCGTCGCGAACTCGATCATACGAGAGGTATAGGCCGGTCCGACCGAGCGTCCGCTCCCCAGCCGAGGCACCATGTCCTCGCGGATGTCGCGCCGGCGTGACTGGCGAGCCAGGTCAACCATGGTCCGCTTGGGATCATCAAGTGTCTCAGGATCTCTCGGCACTTTGACAGTACCGATGCCGATGAGAATCGCACCTTGGGAAGACACCGCATCAGGTTCCGAAGAATGTCATTTGGTGGACCTTCTCTGGACGAGTCCGAGGGATAACCGCGTCGGCCATGCTGACTCCACCTTCCAGCATCAAACGGATATCTTTGATGGAATCAGCCGAGTGAACGAGCGATCCCTCGGCGCCCGGTTCGAGAAGCAAAACCTCATCGAGTCCAATCCCCTCGTCTTGAAGCAAGTTGTACGAATGCGTGCTCACCAGAATCTGGCGTCCACTGTGGCGTTGCACCCTGGCGAACATCTGGGCGACATGACGAACCACTTCGGGATGGAGCGAGAGTTCCGGTTCCTCCAGCAAGAGAAGTCCAGACCCCTGCAGCAAGGCCCAGAGAAGTCCCATGAGACGTAAGGTACCATCCGAAAATTGTTCCTCGGTTTGCCAAGCTCCCGTGGGTCGCCAGTGAGAATACTTTCCCCGCAGATGTGGGGTACCGCGGGGATCCCTGACCATCTCAAGTTCTTTGAGCTGTGGAACGGCAACCGTAAGTGCCTCTTTGATTCTCCTCAACCAGGCATTCCTCGTCTTTTCCGGGGTTCGTGCGATCTGCTCGAGAAAATCTCCCCCAAAAGAGTCGTTCCTTCTGCCTGAGGACCGCTCTGGCTCACGTACAAGCTGTGGCACTATGTGGAGATAGCGAATGGATTCGAAGAAATCGACGATCTCACGGAAATCCTTGTTGACGTTGACCTGTTCGAGAAATGTCTGGGTCAATCGCTCGGTGTCAAGCTTGTCCTGTGTATCAGGGCGTTCCAGCACAACCCGGCCTTCATGCATCACTCGTTCAGTCCGTATCGTTGGCCGCTGACGATTGTCTTGCGTGAATCGAATCTCGTAATCCCAGGTCGCGGTCGAATTCTCGCTGCCGATCGCGACTTGAATGACAATTTCTGGGTAGCGTCGGGCCGCAAGACAACGTAGGCGCGAAACGCCTCCACGTTTTCGCACTGCCTCTTGAAATCCCCCGCCCACCGAGACGATGTCATGGAGGAAGCGGAAGACATCCAAAAAGTTAGATTTTCCAGATGCATTCGGGCCGACCAGGAAAACCCTGCTCTGGAGTGCGACTTCGACATGAGTGAAGTTTCGCCAGTTGTTGAGCTCGATCTGGGTAAACCATTTGGTCGTCGGCCTGGTTTTTTTCATCTCGGCTCTTCCGCGCGGGCGAGTAGATCCGCCAATACATAGTTCACGCTGGTCACCCCAAAGTCAGGCTCGCGCTGAAAAGGGCAGGGCCAGCGCCCACTAAAGCGTTGCTCCGGTAAGGACTTCCAGCAGGAAGTTTTCGTTCCAACCACAACTGCGGCGTTTCATGGCAAGGCTGTCGCGGTCGGGATGCTGCTTCAGGA
>Ga0074046_10004551_pt1 | contig 11287 bp, 12 predicted proteins | sample BogForMeECP23OM3_FD_94441 | JGI IMG/M metagenome (GOLD analysis project Ga0074046, IMG submission 94441) | Bog forest soil microbial communities from Calvert Island, British Columbia, Canada - Bog Forest MetaG ECP23OM3 | ecosystem: Environmental > Terrestrial > Soil > Wetlands ...
GCCCCAGTTCGCGCTGCTTCTCGTTCTCACGCTGCTCCCCATGCAATTGCTGTCGGGCGCAGCGACGCCGCGGGAAAGCATGCCGCAGATCGTTCAGACCATCATGCTGGCCGCGCCGGACACTTACTTCGTCATGCTGGCGCAGGCGATCGTCTTTCGCGGCGCCGGCGTCGACATCGTCTGGCCCCAGTTTCTTGCCCTCTTCGGCCTCGGAACGGTGCTGTTTGCTTTCGCATTGTGGCGCTTTCGCAAGGTTCTGAGGTGACGACCCGGCAGTCCGCCGCACGTCGGGCTCGACGCTGGAAAAGGCGTAGTCTATGGCTGGGCTCGCCATGAATGACCTCGCCCAATCCATCCGCACCATCCCGGACTACCCGAAGCCCGGAATCCTGTTTCGCGACATCACCACCTTGCTTGGCGATGCGCGCGCCTTCCGGCGAGCGGTGGACGAGCTCGTCCAGCCCTGGGCGGGGGAGAAGATCGAGAAGGTGGCGGGCATCGAGGCGCGCGGCTTCATCCTCGGCGGCGCGGTCGCCCATCAGCTCTCGGCCGGCTTCGTGCCGGTGCGCAAGAAGGGCAAGCTGCCGCACGTCACCGTGTCGATCGCCTATTCGCTCGAATACGGCGTCGACCAGATGGAGATGCACCAGGACGCGGTGAAGCCCGGGGAGCGGGTGATTCTGGTCGACGACCTGATCGCCACCGGCGGCACGGCGGTCGGCGCCGTGAAGCTTCTGCGCAAGCTCGGCGCGGACGTGGTCGCCGCCTGCTTCGTCATCGACCTTCCCGATCTCGGGGGCGCGAAGAAACTCGCCGAGCTGAATGTGCCCGTGCGCGCGCTGATGGCGTTCGAGGGGCATTGAGGCGTTCCAGACGCGGTCCGCGATCGCGGCTACAGTGGGCCGCGTCGACCCAAACACAATCTGAACGACCAGCGGCCCGAGCGGGCAGGCGTTCCCGCGTCGCGTTCGGCGAACCGAAGGGCTCGTATCGTTGGCGGCGAATCCCCTCGTTTCGGCGATGGAATCGACGGCCGAAAACAATGTCGCAGTCGCTCCAATCCGACGGTTTTCGCCGAGGAAGAAGGCGCGCGCGATCGAGACCGCCTGATCACGTTTCGAGGGTTCGGATTGAGTTTCCTGCTCGATACTCACGTCTTTCTCTGGTTGGACGCCGGCTCGCCTCGCATGTCATACAGGACCCGCGCCTCGTATTGGGCGCCGATGAAGACGCCTATATCAGCACCGCATCGTTCTGAGAGATCGCGATCAAACGGCGCGATGGGAAACGGATCTACGACGGCGCCGGGCGAACGGCGGTCGCCGACGCCGGATTCGTCGAACTCGACATGAACGCCGCCGACGCCGAAACGGCCGGCGGACTCGAGCCGTCGCGATCCCTTCGATCGCATGCTGGTCGCGCAATGCCGGAACCGTTCGATGACCCTTGTGACGGCCGACGCGAAGCTGCGGACACGAGACGATATCGCCATCTTGTGGGCGGGATGATCGCCGAACGTGGGCGAGGCCCAAACCAACAGACGGCGCGTCGCCTCTGCCCGGTCCTGCGGAACGGGCAGAGGCGCCATTGACAAGCCGGCCACTGGCGGGACAAACCCTCGCGCCCCGCAAGAACCTCAGGGAACTCCATGACCGACGTTAAGCTTCAGACGCTGATCGAACAGGCCTGGGAGAAACGCGCCGCGATCAATCCGCAGACGACCGGGGACGTGCGCGAGGCGGTTGAGATGGCGCTCGAGGCGCTCGACGCCGGCAAGGCGCGGGTGGCGGAGAAGATCCCCGGCGCTACGGGTCCGAACTCCTGGAAGGTCAACCAGTGGCTGAAGAAGGCGGTGCTGCTCTCCTTCCGCCTCAACGACAACGTGATCATCGGCGGCGGCCCGGGCGAGGCCACCTGGTGGGACAAGATCCCGTCAAAGTTCGCCGGCTGGGGCGAAAACCGCTTTCGCGAGGCGGGCTTCCGCGCCGTGCCGGGCGCGATCGTGCGCCGCTCGGCCTTCGTCGCCCGCGACGTCGTGCTGATGCCGAGCTTCGTCAACATCGGCGCCTACGTCGATTCCAAGACCATGGTCGACACCTGGGTGACCGTCGGCTCCTGCGCCCAGATCGGCAAGAGCGTGCATCTGTCCGGCGGCGTCGGGATCGGCGGCGTGCTCGAGCCGCTGCAGGCCAATCCGACCATCATCGAGGACGACTGCTTCATCGGCGCGCGCTCCGAGATCGTCGAAGGGGTCATTGTCGGCGAGGGCTCGGTGGTGTCGATGGGCGTGTTCATCGGCGCCTCGACCAAGGTTGTCGACCGGGCGACCGGCAAGGTCTACGTCGGCTATGTGCCGCCCTATTCGGTGGTGGTCTCCGGCTCCCTGCCGGGAAAGCCGCTGCCCGATGGCAGCCCCGGCCCGTCGCTCTACTGCGCCGTGATCGTGAAGACAGTCGACGCCCAGACGCGGGCCAAGACGGGGATTAACGAGCTTTTGAGGGAGTGAGCGGTCCTTCGCCCTGCGAAGCGGGGCGAAGGTGACCGACGAAGTCGGCCCGATGAGGGGCGGCGCTAACGATTAAAGGTTGGCGCAGCCCCTCACCCCAACCCTCTCCCCGCAAGCGGGGCGCGGGAGTCGCGCGCCGCGTAATCAATTGATTTTCGTTCGTTTTTTCAATATTTCTCTTTTCCAGAAACAAATCCTTGCGCTCTTCCGCCGGATAGGGCATTGTTGGTCAATGTCGAGGAATGCGCATCAGGGCGCCCTCGGCCTCTCCCCGCGCCGACGTCTTCGAACTCCGCCGCTCGCCCATGCGCCGGAGCGATCCCGCGCGTCCCCTCCCCTTTTCCCGAGAGCGCTCCCATGATCGAATCCGACGCGGCCCCGAAAATCCCGCTCCATCGCGCCCGGCGCATGCTCGCCGCCCTGCTCGGCGGCGTCAGTCCCGACGCCATCGGCGCCGAGGAGAACCTTCCGACCCAGGCGGTCGAGCAGGCGCTCGGCGACGAGCTTGGCCGGCGCTGGGCGCCCACCGTCGCCCAGTTTGCAAAGATCCAGATCGCCCGCCTCGAAAGCTACCGCCTGCCGCTCATGGACCGGGTCGAGGCCGGAGAGCTCGCGGCCGTCGACCGCGCGCTGAAAATTCTCGACCGGCTCGACCGCTACCACGGGTTCCATCGCGCGAGCCCCGCGCCCGAGCCCTACGGCGAAGCGCACCGCGAGCGGCTGCTCGCCAAACTCAACGCCGCCGCCGCCAACCTCGCCGGCGACGACGCCGAAGACCGCCGCGACACATGACCGGCGCGGCGACGGAGGCCCCGGACGGAGAGGTTCGGGCGCCGATCCGACGGATCGGCGACCTCCTCAGGCTCAGCCTCGACGAACGCGCGCGCATCCTCGCGACGATGACGGACAGGGACTGCGAGCAGATTCTCTGCGACTGGAACCTCTGGGCCCGTCCCGACCAGGAGCCGCCGCCGGGCGACTGGATCGTCTGGCTGATCCTCGCCGGACGCGGCGCGGGCAAGACGCGCGCCGGCGCCGAGGCGGTGCGGCGCTGGTCGTGGAGTTTTCCGTTCGTGAACCTGATCGGCCCGACCGCCGACGACGTGCGCGACGTGATGGTGCTCGGCGAGTCGGGCATCCTCGGCTGTTGCCGCAGCGAGGAGCGCCCGCGCTACCTCGCCTCGGCGGGACGGCTCGAATGGCCGAACGGCGCGGTCAGCCAACTCTTCTCCGCCGAGGAGCCCGACCGCTTGCGGGGCAAGCAGCACATGAAGCTGTGGTGCGACGAGCTGGCCGCGTGGCGCCGCGCCGAGGCGTTCGACCAGGCGATGCTCGGCCTCAGGCTCGGCGCCCGGCCGCAGATGATCGTCACCACCACGCCGCGCCCGACGCGGATCGTCAAGGCGCTCGCCGCGGACAACGATACGATCGTCACCCGCGGCTCGACCTTCGACAACCGCGGACACCTCGCGCGCGCTTTCTTGAAGCGCATCGCCAGGCGCTACGAGGGCCGCGTCATCGGGCGGCAGGAGCTGTTCGCCGAGATCGTCGAGGAGACGCCCGGCGCCTTGTGGACGCGGGCGCTGATCGAGCGCCAGCGCGTCGCCCCCGAGGCGAGCCCACGGGAATTCGTCGAGGTCGTGGTCGCCATCGATCCGCCGGCGCGCTCGGGCGCCAAAGCCGACGAATGCGGCCTCGTCGTCGCGGGCAAAGCGGCCGACGGACGGCTCTACGTGCTCGCGGACCTCACGAGCCAGGGCGACAGCCCGGCCGGCTGGGCGGCTCGCGCGGGCGCCGCCTATCGCGGCTTCGGCGCGAACCGCGTCGTGGCCGAGATCAACAACGGCGGCGAGATGGTGACGGAGGTGTTGCGCCAGGCCGAGCCGCACCTGCCGGTGCGCACGGTGACCGCGACGCGCGGCAAATTCCTGCGCGCCGAGCCGGTCGCCGCGGCCTACGAACGCGGGCTCGTGTTCCACGCCGGCGTGTTTCCCAAGCTCGAGGACCAGCTCTGCGCGCTGACCCCGGACTTCGACCGCCGCTCTGGCCCCTCCCCCGACCGCGCCGACGCCCTGGTCTGGGCGGTCGCCGACCTTTTGGGGCTCGACCGGCCGAGTTCGTGCATGATGGATTACTCACCACCGTCCGACACGAAGTCGGCAGCCGGGCAGACAGTGACGTAGGCCGGCAGCGTGACGCCGGACGATTGGGGAACAGGCGTCGGGACCGAAAACTGGTTCGAGAACGTCGTTTGCGCTCCAGCCGTGACCGCGGTGTCGCCGTATGGAATGAACTTCAGCTCGCCGCCGCTCCAGACGGGCGCGCAGCTCAGGAGTTGAAGCCAGCGCGACAGGATGCTCGATCCCTGCTCCTGGCTGGTTAGGGCCGGCGAGAAGGCGAAGCCCATCGCCTTGCAATAGGTCTGCAAAGAGGCGTCGCCTCCGGTACCAAAGAGCGTGGTCGCGTTGATGCTGGCCGGATTGAATCCGGCGCCGTATTGCGGGTTGGTCAGAAAGTCGCTGATGACGAGAGCGGGGTCGGCGTCCGTTCCGTTGACGCCGGATCCGGCGAAGATTCCGATGATCTCGAAGTTGTGGTTCGAAATCGCCGCCGCATCGCCGAGATTGTAGGACGCGGCGCAGACGTACGCCGTCCCCTGGTAGGCGAGCGCCTGACCTGGATACAGGGCTGAGAGATAAGGCCAGGTCGTCTGTGGAGTGGAGCCATTATAGAGAATGAGGCCGAGCATCGGCAGCGTGTAGATCGACTCGTCTTTCCAGATGATCCCGATGCCGTCGATCGGCCCCTCGCAAAGGGCGAGAATGAGGTCGGCCGAGTAGCTGTAGGAATTTGAGGCTGCGCCTCCGCCGCCGAACATGCCGCCCTTGGCGCCGCCGCCCTTGCCGCCGCCGCCGCCCGCGTGCGCCTGGAAGTTTTGGTACCAGACGACGTTCGCTGCGATCTTGGTTTGCCCCCACACGATCGGGATCGGCAGAGTCGAGACGGACGTCTGCAGCTGGAGCCCGGTGTAGTCAGGTTTGCCGTTTTTCGAGCGAAGCCAGCTCATTGACCACATCCCCAATAGCTTGCGAATCTGGCGTTTCCCAGCCGCTCGGCGAGCTCCGCGTTGCGTTCGACCTCCTCCTCGAGGACGACGCGGGCCGGCGCGAAGGCGTGTACGATCGTCAAGGGAGTGCGTACGGTGATGATGCCGCCATGCGCGAAGCAGCGCCCGAAACGGAACAGGATGACGTCGCCGGCGTCGGGCGCCGGAACCTCGCGGGCGCGCGCGAGGAGAAAGCCAAGGTAGCGCTCGTCGTCGCGGTGCAGCATCCAGTCTCGCGTGTATGGCCGCGGGTCGAACGGCTCGACCAGGCCGAGGTCGCAGAACACGCGCACCAGGATCAAGGCGCAGTCGACGCCAACTCCCTTCACGTCGGCTGCGTGGTGGTAAGGCGTGCCGATCCAAGAGCGGGCTTCGCCGACGACGGCCGCGCGCTGGTCCGCCTCACTCCGTGAAGCGGCGAGAGGGCAGAGCCTGTCGTCAGACGGGCGTCTTTCGACGTCCTTTGGGTGAGGGGCGGCGCTGATGGTCAACGAGAATGGCTCCAGATGTCGACGCGGCCCCTCACCTGGCGTGACTGAGGGTCAGTAGGCCACTTGCGGCGGCGGCACGTACGGGAAGCCCCGGAAGGCCGCGAGATTCGAGAACCGCGCGGCGCAGGTGTTCTGCGTATGATCGCAGCCGGCGTAGACCGTGAAGGCGTCGCCGACGGCGGGCGCGAAGGGAAGCGGATAGATGAGATTCAGCGCCGAACCCGCAGCGACAGTTTTCACTGTGGCGCGCACGTTGGCGTTGGCGCCCGACGAAAACACGATGGCGCCTTGCGCATGGTTCGAGGCCGCGCCGGAAAAGGCGATTGCGCTCGACGTCGACCCGGCGCCGGCGGTCCCGACCGCGGCATAGGCGCCGCGGACGACGCCGCAACCCGAGTCATAGAGCGTATGCACGCAAGTCGGAGAGTAGAGGTTGCGCGGCATGTCGTAGTCGAGGATGACAAGATCGCTCGCAATCGTCAGCGTCGCCGACGTGCGCCCGACCTGATCGACAGTCGATACGCGTCCCTTGAACAACGTCACTCCGCTGACGACGGAGCCGCCCGGGGCCATCAGAAAAACCCGGTCGCGCCGGACGGAAGCGCCGTCGAACGCGCCGTCCCGCAGGGCGACGAGCAAGGGCGCGCCGTTGATGAGGTCGGTCGGCCGCGCGGCGATTATGATCTGCTGCTTGTCGACCTCGAGGCCGACCGAAGCCTTGTATTTCAGCCCCTGCACGAGCGGTCCGCTCGCGAGGAATGTCGCGCCGTTATAGACGACGGGGAAGTCGACGTTTGTCCACGTATAGGCCGTCCCGATCGATAGCGTGAAGGTGAAGCAATCGGCGAAGGCGATCGTCGAATCCGGCGCAGTCCGGGCCGCGTTGATGAGACTGACGAGGGCGGTCGAGGCCGTTTTCATGACGTGCGCACCGAGCGGAATTTGAGCGAGTCGACCCGCCAGAGATTCTGCATGAACTGCTCGAAATCGACCGAGTCGTCCTCGAACCGGCACTGAAAGGCGTAGGAGAACGAGGCGCCGATCAGCGCTCCGCTCGCCGGCGCCGTCGTGAAACCGAGGCTGTTCGGCGCGTTCAGAGACCAGCCGGATGCTTGCGCCGCGCCCCCGACGGTCACTTGGGAGACGTTGGTCACCCAGCCGACCGGCTCGAGGAATCCGCCTAGCGACCGAGAGAACGTGAATACCGTCGTCGCGCCGTCTCCGGTCGCGAAAACCTGGTTCGCGACCGCGTTGTCGGTCGGGTCCGTATAGAGGAAGGACCCGTACTGGCCCTGACATTGCACGTAGAAGCCCATCGGGCTCTGTAATGATTGCGCCCCGACGCCGGGATAGCTGACCGAATCCGAGCCGAGTCCGTCGAAGGTCAGCTCGAACCGCCAGATCGGATTCTGGTAGAGGGCGTCGCGGACCTCGCGTCCCGACACGTGGGAGGCGACGATCGTCGAGAACAGAGGCGTCTTGTGAACGCTCCAGCCCTGGCCGGCGAGCGTGGGGAAGGGCGGCGGCGCGCTCACGGCCTGACCGCCGTCAGGCGCACCATGCCGAGCTTGAACAGCATCGTCATGAACTCCTCGAAATCGAGTCCGTCGTCGGCGAAGCGGCAAAGCCACAGCGCGGTAAAGTCGGCCGCGATCGTCGCGCCCGCTGCGGGCGCCGTGACGAAGACGATCGACGCCGGATAGGCGCTCGACAGCGTCCAGGCGCTCACCGGCAGGGCCGCTCCATTCAGATAGACGGCGCCGACGCCAGAGCATCCAGCGACGGGCGCAAACGTCGGCGTCCGATCGCAGCAGGTCGAAGCTCAGCTCGAAGTCGAACAGCGGCGCCGCAAACCGTGCGCGCCGGCTGGACCGGCCTGCGACGCGTTCCGCAACGTCGGTGTCGAACCGCGGCCTGACGCTCAGCGCAGAGCGCAGCGCCGTCAGCGCAGGGAAGGTCGCGGAACTTCCGAGCCCTGGCGGCGCGGAGGGCCGCCGGCGGCGTCAGCGTCAAGCGGCCAGTGATCCAGTCGCCCGTCTGCCAGTTGCCGGCGTCGGCCCACTGGCTCGACAGGATCGGAAACACAGGGAACGGCCGCGCATCCCAATTCCAGACGCAGGAGAGCGCGCACTGGATGAGCGGAACGCCGCCCGCCGAGGTTTCGTTGTGGCCGTCGCTCGTCCAGTATTCGTACATCGCCTGGAGGGCGAGGCTCGATATGGTGTCGTCGCGCAGCGGCGCAAATCCGCCGCCCGGGATTGGCTGCCAGACCGACCAATAGGGCGTCGCGCTCTCGGTCGACTTGGGGTCGAAGAACACGTTCGGCTGGTTCGTTCCCTTGTCGGTCGACGGATAGCCGTACTCGACGAAGGCGAGAGGCTTCGATTGCGGCCGCCATTCGGTCGATGGGCCGCGCGGGATCCATCCTTGGCCGTCGACCGTGTCGTAGATCGCTTGATGGCTGTTCTGCCACCACCAGCGGAACTGCTTGTTGGCGAGAAGCTGCTGGTTGGCGGCATAGGCCGAACGCGTCTGCACAAGACGGTCTCCCTGTGGCAGGGACACAGTGAGGTCGGAGCCGTTGGGATCGAGGCCATGTCCGGCGTTGACGCTATCGCTGTACCACCAGTCGAACTTCTCGCCGCCTTCGATGTTCCCCTTGAGATAGGCCAGCGAATAGGGCGTCGGCGGACCCGAAAGGCCGAGTCCGCTCATGATTGGGGGCGACGGCGGCCAAGCGCCCGAGGGCCGAGGGGCAAGCCAGCTCTGCGCATCGAGGCCGCCGTCGCCGGTCGTCCAGTCCGACAACGGGAGGTAATTGTCGAAACCGACGACATTGATATTCGGATCCGCCCAGAGCGCATCGAGATGGGGCCACTGCCCGTTGGCGCTCGGGTGCTGAAACCCCATCCAGTCGGACCAGTCGGCCGAATGCGCACGGATGTCTTCTCGCTGCCGACGATCCAGCGGATCGAGTGTCTCTCCCGCGGAAACCAATATTCGGCGACGCCCGTCGAGGCGCGCGATCAGAGCCAGATCGAAGTGTTCGGTCCGAGAGTCGGCTCGGTCATCGAGGCTCACGAAATCTGCGACGAACTGCGCATCGGTCCGCTGGTGGCGCAGACGATTCTGCAGCGCGAACTCTATGTCCGCACAAAGTTCACGTTCAAACTGTCGTGTGAATATTGCCTGCTCGATCCGATGGACGTCGTAACGATCACCGACGCGAACCTCGGACTGTCGAATTATCCCGTTCGAGTCGTCACGATCGAGGAGGACGACAAAGGCCTTCTGGCCATCACCGCAGAAGAGTTCGTGAGCGGCGTTTCCACTCCTGCCTTCTACCAGAACGCTTCATCGAGCGGCGCCGTCCCGAACTGGGCGGTTCCCGCGGTCGCAGTGAATACTCCGCTCGTTTACGAGCCGCCGCCGGCGGCGACCGGCGGCGTCGCGCAAGTCTGGGTCGGCGCGTCCGGCGCCGGCGTTGCTCCGACCAGTCCGCAATGGGGCGGCGCCAATGTCTTCGTCTCGGTCGACAATGCGACGTATTCGCAGGTCGCGCTCGTCAGCGCTCCTCTGCGACAGGGGCTCCTGACCGCCGCGCTTCCCGCTGCCTCCGGCTGGGACACGGCCGACACACTTTCTGTAAACCTCGCCGAGAGCGGCGCAGCGCTCGCTGGCACATCACAAGCGGCGGCGCAGCAGGGCGCGACGCTGACGCTCGTCGGCACCGAACTGTTGGCCTACGAGTCCGCGACCTTGACGGGCGCGAGCGCCTACAATCTGTCCGGCCTCGCCCGCGGGCTTGGCGGAACCGCAGGAGCGGCCCACACATCGGGAGCTCCGTTCGCCCGCCTCGACAGCGCGGTGGTGAAGTACGATCTACCGACCAATCTCGTCGGCCAAACCCTCTATCTCAAGTTTCAGAGTTTCAACGCGTTCGGCGGCGGTTTGCAGGATCTGTCGACCTGCGTCGCCTATCCCTACACGCCCACCGGCGCCGGAGTCGCGAGCCCCATCGCCGCGCAGCTTGCAAGCGGGATAGCGACCGACCTCGGACAGGTTTCTTCGGCTGCCTTGGTCTTCGACGACTTTGGCGCGCTGACCGGGGCGCCGTCCGGATCCGTCAACCTGGGAACCGCGCCATGAGCGAACAATTGCAATTGCGACGAGGAACCGCAAGCCAAGTCGCCTCCTTCACAGGGGCTCAAGGCGAGGTCGTCGTCGATACGACAAACAATCGCCTCGTCTTGCAGGACGGCGCCACGGCAGGCGGCTATGCGGCCGCGAAGCTGTCCGAGGTCGTGACGAACACGCGAGCATCGGTCAGCGACGCGAACTATTCCGCGCTGACGACGGACCGAACGATCGCTTACGTCGCGCTGACCGCCGCACGCACGGTCTCCTTGCCGGCGGCGGCCGCCTTCCCGACCGGCGTGCGCTCGTCGGCGAACACGATCACGCTCGCCCGATCCGGTTCGGATACGATCAACGGACAGACCTCGTTCGTCATCAACTGTCCCTTCGGATTTCTCGGGCTGGAAAGCAACGGGTCGAACGCCTGGACGATCACCGACTCGCTCAATACCGTGGCGATAGCGCCCCACGGCGCGAACGTGCAGTTTGCGGTGATCGAAACGCTGGTCTCCGGGCTCTCCGGCGCGACCGTAACGGCGGTGGTGGGCCTGCCGTCGAACTGCATCGTCTTCGCGGTCGGCGCCTACGTCGTGACGGCCATTGCCGGCGCAACGTCCTACGCGGTCAGCGACAGTGGCTCGAGCTATGGATCGGGCCTCTCGATCGCTGCCGGCTCGGCGAATTTTGGTCTGATCGGTCCGAAGGGCGTTTATACCGGCGGTCTTGCGTTGACGTTGACCGCGTCGGGAGGCGTTTTTACCGGCGGCGCTGTCAGGCTTTCTTATCACGTCGCCTTCATGAACCCCTCGACCTCTTGAAGCGCGGCTTCGCCGTAGCCTGCACGCCGTTTGAACGGGCCGGACTAAGCCGTTCGAACGCAGAATGTTCGCCTGCAAGTTCTTGAACGTCGTAACCTCCCAGGACCCTTGATCCTAGAAACGGCAGTTGGCCGATGTGAGGTTCATTCGGTCAGCGAGATTTCGCGTTTGGGTTGCATCAGGTTGGGGCGAGGCGGGGCGGGGCGCGGAGGAGGCGTCCGTTGAGGAA
>Ga0074046_10004555_pt1 | contig 11282 bp, 7 predicted proteins | sample BogForMeECP23OM3_FD_94441 | JGI IMG/M metagenome (GOLD analysis project Ga0074046, IMG submission 94441) | Bog forest soil microbial communities from Calvert Island, British Columbia, Canada - Bog Forest MetaG ECP23OM3 | ecosystem: Environmental > Terrestrial > Soil > Wetlands ...
ACCCCAAAGATCTTGAATGCGTCACCGGGATTGAGGACCATGCGCGACATAGCGCTGCCCTCGTGCTTCGGCGGCAATAATAGATAGGAAAATACTTTTTCCTGCTGGGGAGATCATACGGCGGATGGCTCACGTGAGGAGCGACTCGCAGTTCTGTTCGAAGGCGTTTGTGGCAAAACGGTACCCAAGTGCGCCATCCCCGGGCCGACTATTGCAACATTGTTACAGGTGTAGAATCTCCGGCGAAGGCCATTTTTCGGGCGCACGAGCGTGCGAAAGAGCACGAAATGGGCCCCTTAAACCGAATGACCGACCCCATCGCCGCCTCTCAACACCCTTCGAGCGCAGCTTGCCAAAATCTGCGCTCAGTGGAACTTCCCACATGTAATTTGCTGACTTACAATGAGATTCAGCGAACCCTCTGCGACTGTCAGTCCAAGATAGCGGGGTTTGGCGGCTATGTAACGGTCAAAAAAAACCTTTAAATTATTGAAAATGTGGTGGCCAGGGACGGAGTTGAACCGCCGACGCCAGCCTTTTCAGTCTGGCGCTAATCAGTATTTGCAACGTTTTAACAGGTCTTAGGTGGCTGCGTAAGTTCTTCAAAGGCCGTGACAGGCGTGCCTATCTTGGGCTGGGATCTTGGGCTGCGTGGACAGCCTTCCGGCGACGTTGTGGTCGAGCCGATTGACCAATGCGAGTCAGGTCGACCTCTGGGTTATGAGTCCAGGCGGTCAATCTAACTTGTTGTCTTTCTCGGAGAGTGGGGCGATGCTCCGATGCTCCCGGTGGACTCCAAGAGGAAATGTAGTCGCACGATGCATCCTAAGCGAATGAGATAGGTTGAGGATTGTAGAACGACTGGCGCTTCGACAATACCGAGCCAACGCGCGCGACACGTGCCAAGACAGTGTGCTCCGACACATGGCGTGTTCCGAAAATGGCTGCGGTGCGTTCAATCCTGCCCTAGCGACCGTATGGACGCGGAGGGATAGGCACGTAAGGTGTCAGCTCATCGGGGCTGAACGGGTGGTAATCGCTCGGACCATCAGGAGCGGGGCATCCCGGTATGAGCTTGGCAACGACGGACAGATTCCCGGTAATTGGCTGCTTCACCCAACCCTTGTCGAAGGGCGTGCGGAAATTGACATACCAACGGAAGTTCTTCCATTTCCACTTACCATTTTCCTTAATAAAGTCGATGAAGTATTTACCCTGTTGCCACATGGCCAGCAGTACAGGGTCCGCGCTGACCTGGGTGTCATGAGCGACGAAATCTGGCTGAGTATTACAGCCGAGGGTGTGCCACATTCCCCATGCGAGGCGTCCGTCAGGATGAACTTCGACGATGGGAGTCGTCAGCATGTGGAGTCCCATCGCACCTTTCATGGTGTACAAGGGCTTGAGGACCTTGAGAAAGACGTCAGTGACTTTGTCGCGGCCGACGAATTTCCCTAAATTGTCCATTTCGACGCTGACTTCTGCCTGCTCGGCGAAGAGTTCGACAATTTGGTCGTACTGATGAGACTGCAGGTAGTAGATATAGCGAGCCTGCAGGTTGGCGATTTCGCGGGCGTCGTTGAGAATTGCCAATTTCTTCTCAAGAGTCTCAACCCGCCGTGCCAGCTGAGCTACGAGGTTGGGGCTGCCTTTCTTTTTCGCTGAGGCTGACATACTTTTCGGGGTTATCCTTTCTCGATCGTCAGTTGGACTGCGCCTGCGGGGCACAATCGGCTCACACGGTGAATGACGCGCAAGCAAAAACCTACCCTCTCAGGTCCGGGGTTAAGGAGGGCTAATCTGATTGACTTGCACACGTTGGCCCGCCCAAATCGCCAGCGATGCTGGACTTAATCCTACTTCGTCCTGGCTACGATTGCGTAATCGTTCGTATCAATAGTTCCCATCTCAGCAAGCGATTGGAGTACATCCGGACTTCGCCTTATACTCTTGGCTACTTTGCGAGGTTGTACCGCAGAGGGAACCCGGTTGTCGTTTGTGTCGTCCGGCATTTCATGAGGTATTGCGGCGGACGGATGCTGGAGGGTGAGGCTGCAAAGCCAGGTCAACTTTCAGGGCGACTTCAATTTGGGAACGTGAGATTTATGCGTCACATCTTCATAGCTGCAAGATTAGAAGACGCTGCAAACAAAATATTTCCCGGCCGCTTTATCGGGAGCGCACAATTATTTATTCTGTTTTTCGTAGCGTCCGACTCGAATCCTGACTGTTCGGGGTGAGTCGCGACGACTTGGAACTCTGAGGGAGCAACATGCCAATCAAACTAATGGCGGCATCGCGTAGAAGGCCGGGGTTAACTCGCGCCGAATATTTCCGCTACATTGAGTACTACCACGGTACGATCGCCCGCGACGAGCGGTTCAAGATTTCATCCTACATCCAGAATCACGTCGTCGACGGCGCTTTCGGTGTTTTGTCGGATGCGACGCACCAGCAGGTTGCCGATCGCGAATGTGTCGTCGAACTCTATTTCGAGAACTTCCCGGACATGCTGGCGACATTGGAGCCGGCAACACCTTCGGCCGCTTCTCAGGATGGAAAGTTCTTCGCCGACGAGCGAACTAACATTATCGTAATGGCTGAAGAGGAAGAAGTTCCCGTGCCAAATCCGTTCACAACATTCAATCCAGGATTGGGCATTGTGAAGTCAGTTGGCGCACTAAAAGTTCTGCAATACATCATGCGCGACGACGAAGTGTATCGCGAAGACTACTACCAGCACTGGCGCGATGCCCACGCATACGCGATGGAGAAGGCGCCTTACGCCCGGGAGCAGATGCGCCGTTGTGTAATGAACAAGCGCTGCCGTATCAACGATAATGACGCGGCTGCCCGCAAGCACTTCAAGATGGTGGATCCGCCGGTGTACGACCTTGTGGTAAGCACGTGGTTCGATACCCTGGAGCAGGCGGGCGCGTTCCGCCAGTACAATGAGGCAGTACAGTCATACCCGAAGAAGTTCGCGGACTGGTCGAGGTCGTTCTTCCTGTACACACGGCAGGTTCCGATCATCCGGGACACACCGAAAAACTGAGCCAAGGAGACAACAATGCCGACAGCAACAGAAGCATCGAAACCTGAAGTGAAAGCTCAACTGAACTTCAAGGATTGGTACGCCTCCACCCGGAAGAAGGCCGAACAGCCTCCGTTGACGCCGGAAGAAAAGGCGCGGCCATTCGCGAAGTACTATCGCGATCCAGTGCCTCCCGACCCGGCTCACTTGGCGAAGATGGATAAGCCGTGCGATCCCTCAAAGGCCATTTATCCGGAACAGATGAATGATCTGCTTAATCCCGGCTATCTCGATATGGAGATCGGATGGTGCAATCTGCCGAATGGGGCGGGCTTCATCGCCAACTGCTATCAGCACAAAGGCGTGACCGCCGACATGATCGACTGGTGGTTTGTGTGGCACACGCTTGAGGACCTGCGCTACCGGATTTGGTTTCCGCCACAACACGCGGGAATCATGATCAGCCCGGAGACGCGCAAGCGCTTTCTGGATCCAAGTATTCCCTTTCGCGAGAAGAATTGGGGTGCGACGCATCACGTGACGGAAAACTGCGACTGCGGCATGGAGAATATCGATATCTCATTCATGTCACCGAAGGATTTTGGGTTCGACATGTCGCGCTGGCATGAGCCAAACGTCTCGACGTTTGCGGGTGGATTCGGCTGGGCGTGCGCGGTTAACAAGACCGACGAGTCAATCACCGCGCCGGCGTTGATGTGCCATATCTTTCGGCAAATCCCCGGCGGATTGGAACATCGTACGCGGTTCTGGCTGGGTTACCGAATCTCGAATGGCAAACCGGAACTGAGTTTGCCGCCGGGAGTGAGGGTGCCGGAAGCGGCCATTCGGGGGCTGGCGAGACACAACGTGAAAGAGTTCAAGAATTTCGGCGTCTTCCTGCCGCAGATTTACGCGGAATTGGGCGGAAAGGTCGAAGTATAGGTTGGCTGTCGATCTTGATTTTAAAGGCCCCGAGTCGACGGGCTCGGGGCTTTTATATTGGGATTCCTCTCCGGTCGGCGGGCGCAGTGAGTGCGAAAGTTGGTTGCCCGTCGCACAACAAGCAAGACTAGACTCACGGTTTATGAGCCGGCAGTGAGATCGACAGAGAGATACATGTCAGGTGTGCCGAATCTGCTTTTCAGGTATGTAGGAGTGGCAGGCATGGGAATGCAAGAGTTGCTATCCGCATCTGCCCAACGTTAATAAATTGATATTGTGAGTTTTCTTTGCGGCTCAGTTCACGAATTGGATATGTGGTGCTGAATCCGTCGCCGGGAAACGGTGACCTTGGGGTCTGGAGGGAATATGGATTTCGGAATGGCATTGACGTTTTCTAATCATGGTTTTCGATTGGACCCTCAATATCTGGCGCAGAGCCAGATCGATCAAGGCGTGCTCGCCGAGGAACTTGGGTACGACCACGTATGGGTCGCACAGCATCACGGCAGCGAGATGTATTTCCCCGCACCGTTTGTAACTCTCTCCGCAATTGCCGCCAGAACTCGCCGCATCCGCCTCGGCACTTACATCATCATCATGCCGATTCAGCACCCGCTCGATGTCGTTGAAAACGCCGCAGTCCTGGATGTAGTTTCTGGCGGCCGTTTCGAACTGGGGTTGGGTTTGGGCAACTTTGTGCTGGACTTCGAAGCTTACGGGATTCCCAAGAGCCAGCGTGCCTCGCGCATGGAAGAAAGTCTTTCGATCATCCGCGGGTTGTGGACGCAAGAGAATTTCTCCTTCAAGGGCAAGCACTACACGATCCCGCCATTTACGCTGGTTCCCAAGCCTATACAAAAAATGCCTCCGCTTTGGGTGGCGGCAACCGCAGAGAAGGCTTTCGACCGGGCAGCGCGACATGAGTGCCATCTGGCCGGGGGTTCGGGATTCGGCATTGAATACTACGAAGACAGGCTTCGCGCATACGGGCACGATCCGAAGAAATTCTACAAATCCATCCTGCAGCAAGTGCACATTGCCGAGACGCGCGAACAAGCATGGCGTGAAGCTGCGCCAGGCATTGTTTCCTGGGTCAAGTACTACAAGAAGGAACTGGATCTGAGCGGGGATTTGAAGTTCATGGCAAACCAGCCCGGCGGCTACTTTGGTGTCGATCCCATCCCCGAGGCAACCGATCTGGAGAATGTGAAGAAGCTGACGTTCTTCGGCACGCCGTTCCTCGTGGGAGATCCAGACGATGCCATTGCGTGGGTGGAAAGAAGCAAGCAGAGGGGATACACCCACGCCGTGATGGGAATGCAGGATTGCGCGAAGGATCCAGAACTAGCGGAAAAGAGTATGCGGCTGTTCGCGCAGCACGTTCTGCCGCGCTACAAGAAGGCATAGCAAAACACCGGATTTTCGCGTCGTGAACGATAGAAAGTCGAATGTTCGCTTGCGCGGAGAAGAGGGCACTCGTTTCGGCAGGGAGGTGGGCTTTCGGTGCGCCCTGCCATCCGTGCGTTATCGTCCACGGACTTTTTGGCGCTAGTTAGTGGTGATATCCGGCCGCGAACCGTCGTTCAAGCGGCTTGGGTCTTCTTTCGATCACCCACGCGAATAATCAACTTTCCGAAATTCTGCCCCTTAAGCATGCCGATGAACGCTTCAGGCGCTTTTTCAAGGCCGTCGACGATGTCTTCACGGTAACGTATGCGACCTTCCTCAACCCACCTGGATACATCGCGCAGAAAATTTCCGTAGTGTTCTTTCGAGAATTCGTAGTTGATGAATCCTCGGACCATGAGGCTCTTTGCGAGAATCTGGCGCATGGTTGCAGGAAGCCGATCGCATCCTTCGCTGCGTTCCGAGTCGTAGTGAGCGATCAGGCCACAAACCGGAATTCGTGCAAAGTCGTTGAGCAGGGGCAGAACAGCTTGCCAGACATCTCCACCGACATTCTCGAAGTAGACGTCGATGCCATGGGGACAGGCTTTTGCAAGAGCGGCCGGGAAATCAGGCGTATGGCGATCAACGACCGAATCGAAACCAAGCTGGTTCGTGGCGTATGAGCATTTCCGCGGCCCGCCCGTAATGCCAACCGCTTTCGCACCAGCAATGCGCGCGAGCTGGCCGACCAATGAGCCGACGGGGCCGGTGGCTGCCGCCACAACGACGGTCTCCCCCGGTTTGGGCTTGCCAATCAAATAGAGACCTGCGTAGGCAGTAAAACCCGGCATACCGAGTACGCCCAGCCTCGTTGTAACCGGCAAGGCAGAAGGTCCAATCTTTCGCAATGCGTCGCCATGCAGCACCCAATGTGTGCGCCATCCTGCGAAAGCTAGAACGGTGTCTCCGGGAGAATAGTCCGGATGCCTGGACTCCAAAAGGGTAGCAATGCTTTCGCCTGGCATCACTTCTCCCACTGCAGTCGCCCTCGCGTAGGACTTGCGGCCGTCCATACGAAGCCGCATGTAGGGGTCAAGCGAGAGAAATTGAACGCGCAAGAGTACTTGTCCCGGCTCCAGAGGTGGCAGCTCGACTTCTTCCAGGCGGAAGTCATTGGGCTGCACGGGCCCTTTCGGTCGGGATGCCAGAACGATCTGCTTGGCGTTCATCACGGGTGGCTCTGTTAGGTGCGCCAGTCAGAGTTGATTACGCAGGCGAGCCTCGGAGAAAAGCTCGCCTGAGTCTTGGTCTAGCCGCGGGTCATCGTTCCGTCCCACGTGCTGACTTTCGCCGGGATTTCCTTACCGGTGAACCAAGTCGAGGTCACATTCTTGGTTTCGGTGTAGAAGATGAAGCCGTCCCGGCCCATGCAATGGAGATCGCCAAAGAATGACTGCTTGTGTCCAGTAAACCCAAAAATCCCGAGCGGCACGGGAATCCCGACATTGATGCCTACCATCCCGCCGTCAGTCCGTTTGGCAAACTCACGGGCAAAGTGACCACTTTCTGTATAGATTACCGAGCCATTCGCAAAACGGCTGTTGTTCATAATCGTGAGACCTTCCTCAAAGCTGTCCACGCGCTTGATGCACAACAACGGGCCGAAGATCTCCTCGCGGCCGCACGACATGTCTTCGGTGACATGGTCAAGAACCGTGGGGCCGATGAAGAATCCTTTCTCGCAGCCCTTGGGGACTTTTGGAGTGCGTCCATCCAGGAGAAGCTGGGCTCCTTCTTTGATAGCGGTCTCGATCCAATTGAGCACGAAATCCTTGTGGCCCTGATTCACGACCGGTCCCATGCCCGTGTTCTTCTCGTAAGCGGGACCCAAGTTGACCTGCTTAGCGAGACGAACCACCGCTTCGACCAGTTTGTCGGCGACGGAATTTTCGACGACGACGACCGGGAGCGCCATGCAGCGCTCGCCCGCGCATCCGCAGAACGAGTTGATGATCCCCTGGGCTGTGCGCTCGATGACGGCGTCGCTCATGACCAGCGCGTGGTTCTTGGCCTCCGTAAGCGCCTGAACGCGCTTGCCGCTGGCTGCCGCAGTCGAGTAGATGTGCAGGCCGACACTCGTGGATCCGACGAAGGTCACGCCCTTGATATCCGGATGCTTGAGCAGGATTTCGGCTTCGTTGCGGCTGGTGGTGACGATATTGAGAACGCCGTCCGGCAGCCCAGCTTCTTTCCAGAGCTCTGTGATCCGCATCGCCGACTGCGGTGCAAAGCTGGCGGCCTTGAGCACCATGCAGTTGCCGGCGACCACGCAGATTGGAACCATCCAGCCCTGGGGAATCATGGCCGGGAAATTCCACGGAGCAATGCCGGCAAAAACGCCCATCGGCTCGCGGAATTGGACGGTGTCGTAGCCGGACGACACGTTCATCAGCGATTCGCCTTTCATCATCTGGGGAGCGCCGCAAGCGAACTCAACCACCTCGATGACTTTGAGAATGTCGCCCATCGCCTCGTCCCACTTCTTGCCGTTTTCCTGGGCGCAGAGGTAGGTAAGTTCTTCGAGGTGCTCGTCAAGCAGTTGCTTCATCTTGAACAACACTTGGACGCGCTTGGGAATGGGCGTGTCGCGCCATGCGGGAAAGGCCTCCACGGCGCATTCGATCGCCTCTTCCACTTCGTCCGCCGTGCACTGTGGAGCGTAGGCAATTACCGCGCCGGTGGAGGGGTCATAGCAAGGCATGTACCTGCTAGTCTTCGATTCTTTCCATGCCCCGCCGGCTGCGTACTTCAGTTTCTTGGGGCGGGCGCCGCTGATCGGATCGGGCTTCGCGTCGTCAGGCACGAAGTAGTAGCACTTGGTAGTTTCTGCATCGGAAATCAAGGTTGAAGATGACATAAGAAGTCCTTCCTTTTCGTGAATGTCTGTGCCTTACTTGGTTGCCGGTTTTCTCTTGGACTCGTGCGTGCTGTGCAAACCGGAGTCGGCTGCCTTTGACTTTTGCGCGTAGCCCTCGGGCAGCCATGGATAGTTGCGATCGCCAAGCGAATTGGGATCGAACGCCTCCTTGATCTTGCGCTGAAAATTGAGCACGAACTGCTGCGGCATTTTCGCGAAGGCGTCCCAAATACGCTCGTCCGTCCACCCGATTTGGAGATACAACAGCTCCTTACCGGGTGGAATGCCGTTCGCCGCCGTGTCGGTGATGGCGTCTTCCATGTGCTTGACACACGCATCGATTGAGTCGTTATCATTCGGGTCGTAGGAGACGAACTGCTCCAGGCCGAAAAAGCCGCCTCCCCCGATCGTACTCCCGCAACCCATCATCGCGTCGCCGCCACACTCCACGAGCTTATGGCTCTTTTGGTCACGATAGAACCCATCGATCGCGACGGGCACGTAGTTCTTGACGAAATCTGGCGTACCCGGCTGCATCCAACTCCCCATGTATCCGCCGGCCCAAATGAAATTGCAGTGCTTGTGACCGAGGCGCTGCATATACATGTTGGTGAACTCAGCCATGTCGGGCTCGCAGAAACGCGTCACCTTGTAGCAACCTGTCTGCTTGAGAATCTCGTCGAGAATCTTGTCCTGAAGCTGAATGTCCTCGATGGAATTCCCTTGCATGATGAACTGGAAGGAAATACGGGATTCTTCGGTGATCTTCTGGACTTCCGGGTCCTTCGCCATCGTTTCCACATCATTCAGCGTTTTGTGCGGATCGATGTACGTAAGCCATAGTGCGGGGGCGAGATCGGCCCCAGCCAGATTGAACTGGCGATGGAAGATGTAGCCGACACCGTTGTCATAGATCTGGTAATAGCAGTTCGCCCAGGCATCCCAGTCGGGGGCCCCGATTGTGTACACGCGGAAGTTGTCCGCGATGGGAAGCCGGTAACCGGGAGGTGGACCTTTCGGCTCAAGTACGGGGGGACCCTGCCACGGACTCAGTTTGATGGCGCACTTTGTGTATGTGCCGAGGCCGCCGCGTGAACCGAGTCCGCCACGTGTAACGCCACGCGGACTGGGACCCGGACCCTCGCCGCAGAACCATCCACAACCCGAACTGAGCGAACCAGTGCGAATGATGTCTCCAGCGGGCGTGACCCATTCTTGGCCAAGCAAGTTGTCGGAGTTGTTGCCCATGTAGTAGCTGGATGGGCCTCCACCGAAATATGCGCAGGCGCTGGCCACGATCGAGGTTGAACAGCCCGCGCCGATGATGTTTAGGTTGAGGCCCCGCTTCATGACCTCGGCCTGCAGTTGCGCACAGATGACATAAGGTTCAACCACGGCGTACATGTTCTTTTCATCGATCTCGATGATTTTGTCCATGCGACGCAGATCGAATTGTAGGGTCGGCTCATCATCCTTCATGGGAGCCGCCCAGTGATACCAACCCGTCGAGATCGGCTTCACCTTGACGCCGTACTTGTTGCAGACCTTCGTGACCGCGGCGACCTCTTCCGTGGAGCCTGGGAGAACGACGGCCCACGGACGCGGCATGTAGTGACTGCGATTGGGCCGCACTAGTTCGGCTAGCCATTGGAAAGCATAAGAATCGAGAAACGCTGGATCGTCGCTGATGTTCTCCGGTCCTACGATGTCTTCGATTGCTCGATATGCGTCTCGTGAAATCTGCTCCGACATTGTTTCTCCTCACCTATAGCGCCTGTCCGACCAGTTCCATGATGTCGAACACTTTCAGCCTGTTGCCGTTCGTCGCCTCTGTGAAATTCCGCTCGCACCATGGACACGCGCTCACGATGGCGTCTGCGCCAGTTGACTGGGCTTCTTCCAGCCGTTCGTTGGCCGTGGCACGAGAGAACTCGGGATAGGCGTCACATGCGCCTCCGCCTGCGCCACAGCACCACGCTGCTTCTTTGGTCCGTTCCATCTCCATCAGTTCTAAACCCGGAATTGCTCCCAACACATCGCGGGGGGGCTGGTAAACGCCGAAAGCGCCGTTGTAGCGGGGCCGCGGCGGGTCGTAGCAAACAGCTTGGCCGAGAATCTTCTTCTCTTTGCCATTCCAGGGCACATAGGGCTCTCCCTGGCGGCCCAGGTGGCAGGGATCGTGGTAAGTGATTCTGAGCTTCAGCGGCTTGCTGAACGTCAACCTGCCGCTCTTCACCAGGTCATCCACCAGTTGCACGATGTGAATGACCTTGATCTCGGACCCGGCCCTAGCCGTGTATTTGCGGCTGAAGGTGTGAAAGCATTCCGCGCAAGGAGTAATGACGGCTTTAACGCCAGCTTTCCTCCAGGCTTTCAGGTTGGAATCGGCCGAGTTCTGGAAATCGTCGCGATATCCCATGTCCCAGGCGCGACCCGCGCAGCATTGTTCCTTCTTGCCGAAGATGCCGAAGTCCAACCCCGCTTGCTGAAGAATCTTCACGCAAGTTCTGGCGACATGCGCACGGTCGCCGTCGAAGGAGTAGCGGCAGCCGGCGTGGAAGACGTATTCGGCTTTTTCTCTGCTGAGATCCTTCACCTTAAGATCCTTCGCCCATTCACCGCGCTTTTCGATGGGTTGATCCACCATGTTGAACTCTGAACGCAGGTTCTCAATCACGGCGTCGAGCCGTGGCAAGGTGTGGCCATCCTTGACCAGCGTGGCGCGCAGTTCGCGCATGCCTTCAAGGGGTTCCATGTCGTACCGGCACATCTTGCAACTCACGTCGCACTGGCCGCAGAGGTTGCACTTGAACACCGAATCTTTGACTCTTTCGGTGACCGTTGAGCGTCCGTCCATCAGCGAGAGCGCCGTTATCAGCCTGCCACCCGCGGAGTACGAGTGGAATTTCCCGGCCTCCATGCTGGGGCAACCCTTCGCGAAGCGCGCGCTCTTCATTAGATCGAAAGGAATCCATTTGCAGTAGGCGCAACGCGTGCACC
>Ga0074046_10004557_pt1 | contig 11280 bp, 10 predicted proteins | sample BogForMeECP23OM3_FD_94441 | JGI IMG/M metagenome (GOLD analysis project Ga0074046, IMG submission 94441) | Bog forest soil microbial communities from Calvert Island, British Columbia, Canada - Bog Forest MetaG ECP23OM3 | ecosystem: Environmental > Terrestrial > Soil > Wetlands ...
TGCCTTCCTGCGCCTCGCCTCCATCCGCCTCATGCTGCGAAAGCTCTGTAATCCCGCATGATGTTCCCGGACAGACTCTTAGACCACGCCGGGCCGGGCCGTCCTTGCGCTACTGCGACGGTCCGTATGGCCTTCCGACACAGGGACGTCGTCGGCGCCCGGGATGAGAAAACTTTCGCGGCTCAATGGCTGGCCTATGCCTCCCCCTGCCGACGCTTCGCCGCCGACCTCGCGATCGACTGCGCACGGCTCGGGGCCGGTGTGGTGCGCACGACCTTCACCGTAGAGGACTTTCACCTCATACTCCTCGCCAGTCTCCCGGCGCACCCCTGCGTTTTCCGTGCGAGCAGGGAATTCGGCCGTCAGATCCCCCCCTCGAAGGGATCCGTCCGCGACGGCGATGGCGCCTCTAGACGCCGAGCACTTTGGCGAGCTCGGCGCGCATCACCGCCGGATCGACGTCGACGCCGGTCCAGTATTTGATCCCGATCACGCCCTGGTTCACCAGCATGCCGAGCCCGTCAAGAGTCCGGCAGCCGCATTCCGTCGCGCCGCGCAGGAAGAGGGTGCGAGGCGGGTTCGGGATGAGGTCGGCTGCGACCATCGAGGGGGCAAGCGAGTCGATGTCGAGGTCGAGCCGGCCGTCGATGTCCGGATAGAGGCCGATCGAGGTCGCGTTGATGACGATGTCCGTATCCTTCGGCACGCGGAACGCTTGCGGCCAGAGCAGAAATTCGGCCTTGGCGTTCGTCCTGGCGTTCAGAAGCTCGACGAGTGGCGCCGCCCTGACGCGGCCCCGTTTCACGACGACGATGCCGCTCACGCCGGCGAGCGCCAGTTCGACCCCGACGGCGCGCGCCGCGCCGCCCGCGCCGAACATCACGACCCGTGCGCCGGCGGGGGCGACGACGGTTCGCAGGGCCGCGACGAATCCCCGGCCGTCGGTGTTCTCGCCGACGAGCTTGTCGCCGCGGCGGACGACGGTGTTGACCGCGCCGATCAGCGCCGCCGATTCGCCGAGCTCGTCCAGATGGTCGATCACCGCCACCTTGTGCGGAATCGAGCAGTTGAATCCGACCCAACCCATGGCGCGGGCGCCGCGGACCGCGTCGCCGAGCAGCTCCGGCGGCACTTCGCAATTGATGTAGCGCGCCGCGATGCGATGGTGGCGGTAGGCCGCTTCGACCATCGCGACCGTCGGATTTTCGGCCGCAGGCATCGCGAAGCAGCCGGTCAGCATGGGCAGGAAATTGACGGTCAATTCAGCCTCCCAATCGGCCGGATCAGCGCTTGATCTAACTAACGGAAGGACGCCGCGCGTCAAAGGGCGGAGAGGGGGCGCGCGACCTGTTCGAGCGGCTTTCGCTCGGCCGGCACGGCGAAGCGGGCAGCGACGAAGGAGGCGGCGAACATCAGCAGGGCGGCGAAGACATAGCCGCCGAACACGCTCTGTCTCGACCCGCTCTCGACGAGCCTGCCGAAGACATAGGGCGCGGCGACGCCGCCGAGGCCCGTCCCGAGGGCGTAGAAGACGGCGATCGTGAGCGCACGGATTTCGATCGGGAAGGTTTCGCTGACCGTGAGATAGGCGGCGCTGGCCGCGGGGGAGGCGACGAAGAAGACGATCATCCAGCCGACGGTCTGGGCGACGGCCGACAGAAGGTCGCGTTCGAACAGCGCGCCGACGATGATGAGCAGCACGCCAGAGAGCGCATAGGTCAGGGAGATCATCAGCCTGCGTCCGCGCGTGTCGAACAGCGGCCCGAGCACGACGGGGCCGAGAAAATTGCCGGCGGCGAAGGGCAGGATGTACCACCCGACGTCGCTTGCGCCGACCCCGTAGAACCTGGTCAGCACGAGCGCGTAGGTGAAGAAGATCGCGTTGTAGAAGAAGGCTTGCGCCGCCATCAGCGTGAAGCCGACGAAGGTCCGCAATCGGCAGCGGTTGACGAGCGTGTCGAACACTTGCCTGAGAGGCGTATGCGTACGGGAGCGCAGCCGGATCGCCGCGCTTTCGGGGACCGGAGAGAGGCGAACGCCGGCGTCGAGGAATCGCTTTTCGATGCCGGCGACGACGGCCTCGCCCTCGGCTTCGCGCCCGTGGATGGCGAGCCACCTCGGACTTTCCGGAACCCACATCCGCATGGCAAAGACGACCACCCCGAGGAGGGCGCCGGTGAGGAAGGCGAGACGCCAGCCGAATTCCGGATCGAACAGGGCGGGGTCGAGAAGCGCGACCGCGACCAGCGCTCCGAGCGCCGCCCCGATCCAGAAGCTGCCGTTGATCATGAGGTCGAGCCGGCCGCGATAGCGGGCCGGGATCAACTCCTGGATCGTCGAATTGATGGCGGCGTATTCCCCGCCGATGCCGGCGCCCGTGAAGAAGCGGAACAGGAAGAACGAGAATCCGTTCCAGGCCGCCCCCGTCGCGGCGGTCGCAGTCAGGTAGACGGCGATCGTGATGAAGAACAGTTTTTTGCGTCCGAGCCGGTCGGTCAGCCAGCCGAAGAACAGCGCGCCGAGCACGGCGCCGGCCAAATAGGCGCTGCCGGCGAAGCCAACCTCGGCGTCGGAAAAGCGGAGCGCGGGCGCGAGTTTCAACGCCCCGGCGACCGATCCCGCCAAAGTCACTTCGAGACCATCGAGGATCCAGGTGACGCCCAGCGCAACGACGACGAGGACATGGAACCGGCCCCAGGGCAGGCGCTCGAGGCGGGCAGGGATCAGCGTCGTGACGACTTGAGCCCCGCGCTCCTCCTGGGACGCGGTTTGTTCGCCGCCGCCCTCCGCCTTCGACGCCAGGCCCATGCGCGGCATGGTCTTCTCCTTCGCTCGACGAGCGATTTGCCCGGCCTTCGCCTAGGAAACACCGTCGCGCGAAGCTTCGGCGTATTTAGGGCGTACCCACGCGTGGCGGACTGCATCCAATCGGGTGAACAACGGGCCCTCGCGTACTCGTGATCAGCCGCTGTCCGGGGGCTCCGGAACCAAGAAGGGCCGGACACGTTGGGGGCTTGACCCGTGTGCGAGGGCGCAGCGGGATCGCGGCACATTTCAAAGTTTCGCCAGTCGTGGATGGGCGGGAACAGAGAGTGGCGTTCCTGCGTTGAGTAGTGAGTGACCGAACACAGGCCCGCGGCCCAGGGTCGATCGGTTGGGCGTTCGCGGGCGTCCGCTCGCGGTCAATCTAACTGGAGATTTCGACATGAGCAAAACACTAACGGCGCTTCTTTCCGCCGCCTCAATCTGCGCCTTCGCCTGGGCCGCTCCGGCCGCAGCGCAGACCGTCGGCGTCGCTCCGGCTCCGGCGTACGGGTATGGGTACGGTTATGGCGCTGGCCCGTGGCCCTATGGGCCCACCGGGACATTCGCCGGGTCTCATCCCACTATCCGCTCGCACACCGGCACGCCGGCCTATAGTTACAGCAGTAACGCATCGGCTCCTAAGCCTTACCCCAATGGGGAATGCCAGATCCTGGCCGGAAACCGCGTCTGCACCCCCACACAGGCGTACGGCTACGGCTATGGCTACTGGGCCAGCGGCCCGTTCGGGTTCGGGTCGGCGATTGCCGCGCCCGTCAACGCGGCCGGCGGCCTGGCGGCGCCTGTCGCCGCGGTTGGCGCTGTGGCGGCCGCGCCCTTCGCCGGTGTCGCCCCGACTGCGCCTGCACCCGGCGGGCAATGCAGCATTATTGCCGGGAACCGCGTCTGCACCGGGTACATCCCGTAACTTCGCAGGCGTTGTCGAGCCTCCTTCGGGGGTGAACGGCGGGACGACGGCGGGCGGCGGCGGCGAGCCGGCCGCCCGCCTTTCCATGGACGATCTGGGCCCTCCGGAGCGACAGGCGATCCCGAGCCCGCAAGGGAACGAAAAACCTCTGAACACGTTGCTTCGCTGGACCGAGGATGGGTCAAGCCGCGAAGGGGCGGCCGTCGCTCAATCAGGCCTTGTCGCGCGCGGGATATCCCGAGCGCGACGTTCCTGCGTCGCCGTGAGCGGCGCGTTTCGTTGGGCGCTTTGCTCGCGGCTGGCGCAGCCCGAAAGGAGGGCGTCATGAGACTGGCGGTGTTCGGCGCGGCCCTTTCGACCGCATTGCTTTCGGTGTCGTGCGCTAACGCGCAAGACGCCGGCGTTTTTGACAAGTGGCTTAGCCAGGACTCGCCGCAATGCGTGCCGGTGTCCGAGTTCAAGACGGTGTCGACGGTGACCGAACTCACGCCCGCGCAGTTCCAGTTCGTACGCGCGCTGTATGTCGCGCTGCCGCCGGTCTCTCATACGTTGCCGCCGGGCGACCACGCGGTGATGGTGACCGCGGGAGGGGCCGTGATGCTGGCGATTGTCGACGGCGTGCAAGCTTGCGCCCGCTTTCTTGCGCCCGACTTCATCCAGTCGATGCTGATCAAGGTCGGCGAGGGCCGGAACGAACACCTCGGCACGCCGGTGAGCTGGAATCCCTCGCTTTGACCCCGTCGCCTTGGCGCATCCGCGCCGCGGAGGCGCGCAGGCCGCAAGCGCCGTTTGATTCCGCGCCGCGTATGGGTTCATAGAAGCGCTGTCGGCATGGAGGCGCCGCGTTTCGCTGTGATTACGCTCCGAGGAGCTCATCTGACGGCCAGGCGCTTGCTGTCGCGCGCCTGAAGGATGGCTGGCCGCAGCCGCATCATTCCCGCCTTGGCGGGGCTCGCCGTGGCAGCGTCGGCGGCCGCCGCCGGCGAGCCGTGCGGCGATCGCAATGGCGGCTCATCCACGCGCGCCGAGGCAACGCTCCAACGGATGACGCAGTCGGAGAAGCTGTCTCTCGTGGATGGCTCCCTCGGCGCGCATTGGGGCGGCCACCCGAAACCGGAAGGCGCGATCGGTTCGGCAGGCTACGTCCCAGGAATCCCGCGGCTCGGCATCCCCGCGCTGCAGGAAACCGACGGCGAACTCGGCGTCGCCAATCCGGGGAACATCAGGCCCGGCGCGACGGCGACGGCGATGCCGTCCGATCTCGCGCTGGCCTCCACCTGGGACCTCCCGCTCGCGCGGCGGCAAGGCGAAGCGGTCGGCGCCGAGGCCAGGGCCGCGGGCTTCAATGTGCTGCTCGGCGGGGCGGCGAACCTGATCCGGGACCCGCGCGGCGGGCGCAGCTTCGAGTATTTTTCCGAGGATCCGTTGGTCACGGGCCTGATGGCGGGGGCGGCGATCGCCGGGGTGCAGAGCCGTCACATCATTTCCACGACCAAGCACTTTGCCCTCGATGACCAGGAGACGGACCGCGTCGTGCTCGACGTCCGGATCGATCCTGCGGCGGCGCGCGAGTCGGACCTTCTGGCTTTCGAGATCGACATTGAAAGAAGCCATCCAGGCTCCGTCATGTGCGCCTACAACCTAGTCAACGGCGTCTATTCCTGCCAGAATGACTGGCTTCTGACTCAGGTTCTGAAAAACGACTGGCGCTATCCGGGGTACGTCATGTCCGACTGGGGCGCCGTTCATTCGACGGTTCGCTCTGCTCTCGCCGGCCTCGATCAGGAATCGGGCGAACAACTCGACACGCAAAATTTCTTTGGCCCACCCCTGGCTCTCGCCATTAAGGAGGGCAAAGTCCCTGAGGCGCGACTCGACGACATGGTCCGTCGGATTCTGACGTCGATCTACGCGTGCGGCCTCGTAGGCAATGCGTCTGCGTCGGATCCAGCCGACATTCGCCAAGGCGACGCCGCCGCGCTCGAGATCGAGCGGGAAGGCGCGGTCCTGCTGCGCAACGAGGGCATGCTGCCGCTGGCAGCGGATACTGCGCGCATCCTTGTCGTCGGCGCGCACGCCGATCGCGGAGTGCCTTCCGGAGGCGGCTCTTCGCAAGTCATTCCTACAGGCGGGATCGCGCTGAAACAGCCCGAAGGAAAAAACCGCGCGATGATATTCGATCCCTCTTCGCCGCTCGAGGCGATCCGGCGACAATTCCCGCGGACCCGCGTCGATTACAATGACGGGGCGAGCCCTCTCGAGGCGGCCAAGGCCGCCGCCGGAGCTGACGCGGTCCTCGTCTTTGCCGACCAGTATATGACGGAAGGCCTAGACGTGCCGAACTTGAATCTCCCCAACGGGCAGGACGAGCTGATCGAAACCGTTGCGCGAGCCAATCGGCGCACCGTGGTCGTGCTCGAGACGGGGGGGCCCGTCGTCATGCCGTGGCTGGATTCGACGGCTGCCGTCATCGAGGCCTGGTATCCCGGTCAGAAAGGCGGCGAAGCGATCGCCGACGTTCTTTCGGGCGAGGTCAATCCGTCCGGCCGGCTGACGGTCACCTTCCCCGCCAGCGAAGCCCAGCTCCCCCAGCTGCACATTCAGGGGAATCCGAGTGGCGCTCCGACCGGTCCGGTCGGGCGGGGCGGCCACTACGGCAGAATCTTCACCGCGGATTACACCGAAGGCGCCATCGTCGGCTACAAATGGTTCTTCGTGCACGACGAACGGCCGCTTTTCCCGTTCGGTTACGGCCTGTCCTACACCACGTTCGGCCTGCGCGGCCTCAAGGTGAGCGTGGACGGCGATAGAGTGACGGCGAGCGTAACCGTCCGCAACCTCGGCTCGAGGGCGGGAGCCGCGGTCCCGCAACTCTATCTGTCCAGACCGCAAGGCGACGGCATTCCGCTGCGGCTGGCGGGCTGGAGCCGAATCGATCTTGCGCCTGGAGAGGAGCGTGAGGCGACGATCTCGGTCGATCCGCGCCTCCTGGCGACTTTCGACGAGGCCGCGCGGCGATGGCGGATCGCAGCAGGCGCTTATCGGATGACCGCCGGCTTCGACGCCGATCACCGCGACCTGGCGGCGAGCTTCGCGCTCGACGCGGCGGAGCTGCCGCCGTAATCGGCTACCATGCCGCGAATGTGCGGCTTACGCGCCTCAGGAACGCCGTGCGTCGCGGCGGTGTGGAAGAGTCCATGCCATAGAGGGCGAGGTATTCGAAGCGTCCTTGCGGGTCGATCAGCGCCCCGATGTTGTCCTGCACGAAGCGCCGCGGAGGATCGTGCTTCTTCGCCACGCCGGATCGGGTTTCGCCATAGACGCACACCGCGGCCATTCGCTTGAGGTTCCAGAGGTTGGGGTGAAAAAGGCCCTCTTCGTCGATGATCGTCGAGACGCCGGGCAGAAAGACCCGCTGGAAATAACCCTGCATGATCGCCGGCAGACCGTCGAACCACACCGGAAAGACCAGAACCAGCGCCTCGGCCGCGCGCAGACGCTCAACGTAACTCTCGACCTCCCGCGTGTTGAGATTGACGTCGACATAGGATCTCATCTGTCTGGGCGACAGGACCGGATCGAATTTTTCGGCATTGAGATCGAGATCGTCGACCTCATGTCCGCCGGCCCGCAGCGCCTCGACGACCCGGACGTGGGCGGCGGAGACGAAGCTCGCGTCGAGCGGATGGGCGTAGACGACAAGAACGCGCAAGGCTTCACGCTCCTGCCGGCGCGTTACGCGCCTTGCGAGGCAAGGGTTGACGCTCGGCGGCGACGAGGAACTCGATGTGCGGCGGCTTGATCAGCATCTCGCTTATTTCGTCTTCGAGCATGCGATCTTCGTTGGTGACGCGCTCACGCAGGTGCATGAGCTCGAGCCATGATTCGATCAAGTATCCCTCCTCGAAGCGCCCGAACTCTCCCATGTCTTCGAAGATGCCCCAGGCGAAGGCGCCGTCTCGCTTCCGCTCGTGACCGAGTTCGTCGATTGCGCGCAGGAAGCGATCCCGATCCGTGGGGTCGATCCAGTACTCGATCTTGACCAGGACCGGACCGCGGTCGTCCGCAATGTCTTCAGCCGCCTGCGGGCGCCTCCAGTGTAGCGACGGCGATAGGTCGACAGCCTCGCCTTGCTGCAGTTTCCATCGCCAGGAGAGCGGAACGCCGGCCAGAATGCCGACGGCGGCGATAAGCAAGGCTTCGTCGACCCCGATCTGGCCGGCGATCTGACCCCACGCCGCGCTGCTGACCGTCGTCGTGCCGAAGACCACCGTCAAAAAGACGGCGAGTCCACGTCCCCGCACCCAGTCCGGCAAAACGTTCTGCGCCGACACGTACAAGCTCGTCAGAACGATGACCCAGGCCGTTCCGGCGCAAAAGCAGGCGGTGAGGATGACGGCGAATTCGCGGCTCCAGCCGCCGAACAAGCCGAGCGCCGCCGCGGTGCCGACCGTTCCCAGGACGACCATCCAATCGAGGTTGATCCTGTCGCGCAGGAATCGCTGTCCGAACGAGCCGAAGATCGAGCCGGCGCTGATTGCGCTCAGCAACAGGCCATAATGTTCGGCCCCTTCGCCTGTGTGCCGCGCGATCAGCGGAAGCAGGCCCCAGTAGGCGGCGGCGAAGGGAAAGACCGCCAAACTGCGCGCCAGCGTCGCCCGCAGGAGGCGGTTGTTTGCCGCATGCCGAAGGCCGATCCGGACCGCGCTGTTCAAGCGCTCCGCCGGCAGGGATGCCGTCTCCTTTCGCGGAGCCCTCCACCAAAGGAGGGCGGCGATCACCCCGAGATTGGTGGCGACCAACGCCCAGAACGGCGTCGACATCCCGAAGTTGACGATCGCGAAGCCGCCGAGCGCCGGGCCCACCGTGCGGCTCAGGTTGTAGGCGACCCCGTTGGCGGCCATCGCTTCGGGCAGGTCGGATTTTGGGACCAGGTCGGGCAGGATGGACAGCCAGGCCGGCAAGTTCAGCGCCCAGGCGGCGCTGAGCAGGAAGGTCGTCAGCAACAACAGAACGGGAGTGGCAAGGTCGAACGACACCAGTCCGGCGAAGATCGCGATCATCGCCGCGATGGCGCACGACACTGCCATGATAAGCCGCCGAGGGTCGACAATGTCGGCGATGGCTCCGGCAGGAAGCGTGAACAGGAACATCGGCAGGTTTGTCGCGGCGTGCACCAGCGACACGTCGAACGGATTGAGGTCGAGCGTGGTCATCAACCAACCCGACGCGGTGTCGTACATCGCGATGCCGATGAGGGCGACCGTGCTCGCTGTCCATACGATCGCGAAAGCCGGGTGGGCGAAAGCGCCCAGCCACGTCGATCGATTCGGCGATAAGGTTTGCGGAGAACGCTGCTCCATGCTCTCTTTGCGGCCTCTGTCGTCGTTTTGTCAGTGCGACGCCAGGACGCAGCGGCGCACGCGCGAAAGAAGGTCTCGAGTGTCGCCGAACGCCCATTCGCGCAGTCGGCTATGGCTGTAAGCGCCCGCAACGATCAGGTCGGTTCGCAAGTCCTCGGCCTTCGCCCTCAGCTGGTCGCACTCGGAGCCACGCCCGACCTGAGCCGAACAATTCGCCTCGACGCCGTGCCGCGCCAGCCAAGCGCCGACGTCCCCAACACGCCGCCGAGACTCCTCGATTGCCGAAGCCTCAACGATCTCAATGACGTCGACGCGCTTGGTCGCCTTCAGCAGCGGCAACGCGTCCGCCACAGCCCGACGCGTCTGCCGCGTTTCCTTCCAAAGGACGAGAGCCTGGCCAAACGGGAGGCCGGTCGTTTCAGTGGGCGCCGCAAGAACCGGCCGGCCGACGGACTTGACTAGGTCGCCGATCTCGACCTGCCCGGACGGCGAGAAGAGTTTTTCGCGGCCATCGACGGGCGCAATGACGAGGTCCGCGATGCGCGCTTCATTGGCGACGTGCTCGTATGCCGGACCGAAGGTCATTTGCGTTCGCCACTCCAGGTTATCGACGCTCGCCAATGCCTTGCGAAACTCGTCTTCGGCGGCCGCGGCGCGCTCCGCGAACTTGCGCAGACCGTACTGGTGGGGCTCGCAGGGTCCTGCGCCTCTGATGTAAGCGTGGCTCGAGACCTGCTTGACGGCAATTCCAATGACGGTTGAGCCGAAGCGCTCGGCCACGTCGCGAACGACCGCCAATAGGCCGGCGTTGGGACGATCCACCCGCATGCACACCATCAGCGTGGCGAACGACAAACATTCCTCCGTGAAGGCGAAATCATGGCCGACAGCTAGCTGCCCTTCTCCTGCAACACGCGAAAAGCGGAAAGGATTCTTTCTCGCTGGTTCGAATCCTGGACATAAATGTCCGTCCTGGCGCTGACCGATTGCTTTCCGTCCCAGACTGCATGGACGCAAGGCGCGCCGACGCACTGGAACAAGACGCCCCGCGCCTTTTCGCCTTTTTCGGACACGTCGTCGGTCGTTTCGGGGGAGATCTTGACGTCGTCGATCGCGAACCGGGCCTGATGCGTTCCACGAGAGACGAGCGCGCCGCCGCGATAGTCCTCGAAATCTTCGTCCGTCGAGACGATAACGCCATCGCCCTCGGCTCGCGAAAACGTGACCGTCTTGATCGGCCAGCGCCTGTCGTAGTCTGTGCCCGGCGTGCGATACTTGGGATTGGCCGCGGTCGCTGCGGGAAGAGCGCCCGAGAGGAACGCCTCGGCGTCAGTCTGGGACGCGAACGTTGGCGCCGGGTTATCGCCCATTTGGACCTCCACGGTCGCTTCGGCCGCGGAAGAAATCGAAGATCCTTCAGCCAACATCGCTACGAGCGTCACAGCGATCATCGTCGTCAACAAGCCCATGGGTCGTGTCCCCGAAACCCCGGCAGCTCCAAGAGACAGGGTCTGCCGCGCGCCCGGACAACGTCGCTTGCGCGGTATAGATATAGATGCGGATGCTCCCTCTCGCCACCGTCCTTTGGCGGAGAGCCGACCGAGGCCGCCCAGGGTTTCGCGTCGCGGCGAAATAGCCTTGAATCCCATGCTCTCGTCCGCCATCTACCGTTTCGAGCGCTGCGCGACCGGCGGCGCGGCGGAGCCCACTTGTCCAGCGAGTCCATCATAAGGTCGGACCCGTCCGCGAGCGCGGCATCGCGCTGGGGCGTCTTCGGCAATCTCGCCTTCACCGTCATCCTGATTGCGAGCTCCGTGTCGAACGTCGGCGTCGCGATGTTCGACACCTCGACCAGCTGGTTGATGACCAGCCTCAATCCCGATCCGATGATGGTGTCGGCGGTCCAGATCGCGACGTCCCTGCCGATGTTTCTGCTCACCTTGCCTGCCGGCGCATTGGCGGACATCGTGGATGCGCGCCGCCTCCTCGTCGGCGCGCAACTTGCGGTCAGCGCCATCTCCATCGCGTTCGCAGCGGTCGTGTCCTTGCATCTGGCGACGCCCGCCGCCCTTCTCGCGACAACCTTCGGTCTGGGAGCAGCAAGCGCGCTCGCGGCGCCCGCATGGCTGCTCGTCACGCCGATGCTGGTGTCCAAGGACGAGCTCGACAGCGCCATCGCGATCAACA
>Ga0074046_10004558_pt1 | contig 11277 bp, 8 predicted proteins | sample BogForMeECP23OM3_FD_94441 | JGI IMG/M metagenome (GOLD analysis project Ga0074046, IMG submission 94441) | Bog forest soil microbial communities from Calvert Island, British Columbia, Canada - Bog Forest MetaG ECP23OM3 | ecosystem: Environmental > Terrestrial > Soil > Wetlands ...
CCGACGGCTATTACTTCCAGCCGACGGTGCTGAAGGGCGACAACAAGATGCGGGTGTTCCAGGAGGAGATCTTCGGCCCCGTGCTGGCGGTTACCACGTTCACCGACGATGCCGACGCGCTGGCGATCGCGAATGACACCCTCTACGGGCTGGGCGCCGGTGTCTGGACCCGAGACGGCACCCGGGCATACAAGATGGGGCGCGGCATCAAGGCCGGTCGCGTCTGGACGAACTGTTACCACCAGTACCCGGCAGGTGCCGCGTTCGGTGGCTACAAGATCTCCGGCATCGGCCGCGAGAACCACCTCATGATGCTGGATCACTACAGCCAGACGAAGAACCTGCTCGTCAGCTATAGCACCAAACCACTCGGGCTGTTCTAGGACCCGTGATGTCCGAGTCGATTATGCTGGCACGCATCATCGCGACCCCGGCCGCGCGCGAGGCGATCCGTCACCTACGCGCCGCCCGGGGGGGCCCGGTGATGTTCGTTCAATCCGGCGGCTGCTGCGCCGGCAGCACACCGATGTGCTTTCCCGTCGGAGAATTCCTCATCGGCGACATCGACGTCCTGCTCGGCGAGATCGACGGATGCCCGTTCTACATCGACAAGCGCCTGGACCAAGCCTGGCACCAGGAACAGTTCCTGCTCGATGTCGCCTCCGGTGAACCCGAAGACTTCTCACTACCAGCTGGTGACAACCTTCACTTCGTCACCTGTTCCCCCACCTGCGTTTCGCCGAGTGCACCCGACGAAAACGTTCTTTCCTTCATCCCTGGGAGCACACCAGGCCGGCGGCAGGGTTGAACAAGGGCCCGAAGCCGGTCATGGGACCGTTAGCCTGACCAGGCGTCCTGCTTCTTGCTGACGTTGTTCTCGTCGATCGGGCTCTTCTGGCCTTCGTCGGGGATGATGGCCCACGCCGCCAGGTAGGCCAGGACCGCCACTGGCTCACCGCCACCAGCCTTGCCAGCCAGGTTCCCGGGTCGGCTGCCGCAGGCCCCAGGCGGCGGTGCCGTAGAGTACGGGCGTGCCAGGCATGCGGCAGGGCGGGCGGGGGGCGGCGGTGGTGCGCCGGTTTCTGGCCGGGCCCCCGCTGCGTGCGCGGGATGTGTCCAAGGAGCAGATCACCCGGGGTGAGGGACTGTCTGCGCTGTCGCTTGATGCCCTGACGTCGGTGGCCTACGGGCCGGAAGCGATCATCGTCGTGCTCGCGGTAGCCGGGGCCGGAGCGTTGCACCTGGTCCTGCCCGTCACGGTCGTGATCGTGGCGCTGCTGGCCATCCTGGTGTTCTCCTACCGCCAGGTAATCGACGCTTACCCGGGTGGCGGCGGGGCCTACGCGGTGTCGCGGGCCAACTTCGGGCCACGGGGCAGCCTGCTCGCCGCCGCCGCGCTGGTCGTCGACTACACGCTGACCGTCGCGGTCTCCATCGCGGCCGGGGTAGCCACGCTGACCTCGGCCTTTCCCGGCCTGAGCCCGGAGACGGTGCCGATCTGCCTCGGCATCCTGGCCGTGGTCATGCTGCTCAACCTGCGCGGCCTGGCTGATGCCGCCCGCGCGTTCTTGCTGCCCACGATGCTGTTCATCGTCGGGCTGCTGGTCATCATCGTCATCGGCCTGATCCACCCGCTAGCGCTGCACGCGCCTCAGCCCGGCCGCTCTTTGGTGCCCGCGCACGCGGTGGAAACGGTGAGCGTGCTGCTGCTGCTGAAGGCCTTTTCCGCCGGGTGCAGCGCGCTGACCGGGGTCGAGGCGATCGCCAACGGGGTACCGCTGTTCAAGCAGCCCCGGGTGCCCCGAGCCAAGCAGACCGAGCTCATGCTCGGGGGGATTCTCGGCGCGATGCTGCTGGGCCTGGCGGTACTCGCCGACCGCTGGCACATCGGCCCCCGCTCCGGCCAGACCGTGCTGAGCCAGATCATGGCCACCGCCGTCGGGCGGCACTGGGCCTACTACGTGATGTCGCTGACCATCACGGTGGTGCTCGCGCTGGCCGCCAACACCTCATTCGGCGCCATGCCGCTGCTCGCCAGCCTGCTCGCCAGGGACGACTACTTGCCGCACCGGTTCGCCCTGCGCGACGACCGGCAGGTGTTCGCCTCCGGCATCTGGACGCTGGCCATCTTGTCCGCGGCCCTGCTCATCGCCGTGGACGGCAACACGCTCAGGCTAATCCCGCTGTTCGCCATCGGGGTGTTCACTGGCTTCACCCTTGCTCAGGCCGGAATGGTCCTGCACTGGTGGCGCAGCCGACCGCGTGGCTGGCAGCAGCGCGCGGCCACCAACGGCGTCGGCGCCACCGCCACCGCCATCGCCACGGCGGTCTTCCTGGTCACCAAGTTCACCGAGGGAGCCTGGGCGGTCGTGCTGGCCATACCCGCCCTCATCGTCCTTTTCACCCGGATCCACCGCTACTATCAGCGGGCCGGGCACGCCCTCGGCCGCGACACGATCCTGGGTCCGCCGCTGACCAAGCCCATCATCGTTGTCGTGCCGGTCACCGAGCTGTCGCTGCTGACCTGGCACACGATCTCGGAAGCGCTGTCCATCAGCCCGCACGTGGTCGCCGTGACCGTAGCGGCCGCCGACCCTGACCAGAGCACCGGGCACACCGACAACCTGCGCCGTCAGTGGGACCTCTGGAACCCGGGGGTACCCCTGCAAGTATTGGACACCCAGTACGCCTCGATCGCAGGCCCCGTCGTGGCGTTTATCGACGAGCTCCGCCGGCACCGCAACGAGCATGTCCTCGTACTGATCCCCGTCGTGCGCCCGGACCGGCTGCGCTACCGCCTCCTGCATAACCACCTCGACGTCGTCCTCACCACGGCGCTGCAGACCCGCACCGATATGGTCGTGGCCCGCGTCGGTATGCCGCTGCAGCTCCGAGGAGACGGAACCGACCCGAGCCACCCCTAGCCGATGCGAAGCCGGCCCGTACCGGCCTGGCCGCCCCAGCGACGCCCACCAGGAGCGTGGCCCCCAGCAGCGGGTCGCCGACGCCTTAGTCTGCAGGGGATCGCTGGTTCCGGTTCAGCTTGATCCGCAGGGCGGCTGGTGGATGCAAAGTGTCCCTTTAAGCGTATGCTGATCACAGGTTGCGATGGCTTCGGCTTGCCACCCCAGCTTTGCTGCATAAGCGTTGCTCCGGACCCCGGTGGCGTTCCGTACCGACACGGACGTTTGCTCACCGGGAGGTCGCGTTGGCGTATTCAGTCGCCCAGGCGCTGGTCCCGCGGACGGGTTGGCGTCTGGTTGCGGGTATTTGATCAATCTTCTCCTACGGGAGTACCGGCACGCGACGACAAGGAAGTCATCTGATGAAAGCTCTGGTGTACCACGGACCGGGTCAGAAGGCGTGGGAGAACGTACCCGACCCGAAGATCATCGACCCGACTGACGTGATCGTGCAGGTGGACATAACCACGATCTGCGGCACCGACCTGCACATCCTCAAGGGGGACGTCCCGGCGGTGACCGACGGGCGGATTCTGGGGCACGAAGGTGTCGGGACCATCACCGAGGTCGGCCGGGCGGTGAGCAATCTCGCCGTGGGAGACCGCGTGATCATCTCCTGCGTCACCTCGTGCGGCTCATGCTCTTACTGCCACCAGCAGCTGCCCTCGCACTGTCTCGATGACGAGGGCGCCTCCGGCATCGGCTGGATCTTCGGCCACCTCATCAACGGCACCCAGGCGGAGTACGTGCGCGTACCCTTCGCCGAGAATTCCCTGCACAAGATGCCCAGGGGCGTGAGCGACGAGGCCGCGGTCATGCTCTCCGACATCTTGCCCACGGGCTTCGAGATCGGGGTGCGCAACGGCCGCGTCGAGCCCGGCGACGTCGTCGCTGTCATCGGTGCCGGACCGGTGGGCCTGTCGGCGATGATGACCGCCGGGCTCTACGGCGCCTCTCGTATCATCGCCATAGACCTCGATGACAACCGGATCCAGCAAGCCAAGTTCTTCGGCGCCACCGACGGCGTCAACAGCGGCGATGCGGACTGGAAGGACGAGGTGCTGGCCATGACCGACGGCCTGGGCGTGGACGTCGCGATCGAGGCCGTGGGCATGTCGGCGACCTTCCAGATGGCCACCGAGCTCGTCCGCGCCGGCGGGACAGTGGCGAATGTCGGCGTGCACGGCAAGTCGGTGGAGCTGAGACTCCAGGATCTGTGGATCAAGGACATCGCCCTCACCACCGGCCTGGTGAGCGCCACCACGACGCCGATGCTGCTCAGGCTGGTCGCCCAGGGCAGGCTCACACCGGAGAAGTTCGTGAGCCACCGCTTCACGTTCGACAGCATCATCGACGCCTACGACACCTTCGGCCGCGCAGCGGAGACCAAGGCCCTCAAGGTGGCCATCACCCGCTGACACACCGACGCTGGCCCGATCCGCCGGGCGCAGGCCGGGCCAGCGCGGTCCGAACGGGTGTCGAGAGTAAAAGGAGAGGCCATGGGCGTCGATCAGGGTCCCGGGGTGCGGGTGCTGGAGGATCCGCTGACGAACAAGGGCACCGCGTTCTCCGAGGAGGAACGCTCCGAGCTGGGTTTGCATGGCCTGCTGCCGACCGTGATAGAGACGCTGGAGCAGCAGGTGCGCCGCAGGTACCAGGCCTACCAAGAGCAGCCCACCGACGTCGCACGGCACATTAACCTGCGCGCGCTGCAGGACACCAACGAGATGCTGTTCTACCGGCTGGCGGCCGACCACATCGAGGAGATGCTGCCGATCCTGTACACCCCGACGGTCGGGCTGGCCTGCCAGCGCTTCAGCGAGATCTACCGCCGTCCGCGCGGCCTTTTCATCGCCTATCCCGACCGCGACCGGATCGGGGAGATCCTGCGCAACCGGCCCCGCCGGGAGGTCGACATCATCGTCGTCACCGACGGGCAACGGATTCTGGGCCTGGGTGACCAGGGTATCGGCGGCATGGGCATCCCGATCGGCAAGCTGTCGCTGTACACGGCGCTGGGTGGCATCGACCCGGCGCGCACCCTGCCGGTCCTGCTGGACGCCGGCACCGGCAACGCCGGGCTGCTGGAGGATCCCATGTACCTCGGCTGGCGGCACCACCGTATCGGCGGCGCCGACTATGACGACTTCATCGACCGGTTCGTCCAGGCCGTGCGCACCGAACTGCCTGGTGCGCTGCTGCAATGGGAGGACTTTGCCACCCAGCACGCCCTGCCCATCCTGGAGCGCTACCGCGATCAGGTGCTCAGCTTCAACGATGACATCCAGGGCACTGCTGCGGTTGTCCTGGCCGCGCTGTCCGCGGGAGCAGCGGCCACCGGGTCGCGGCTGCGCGACCAGATGGTGGTGATGCTCGGTGCCGGATCGGCTGGCATCGGAGTCTGCGAGCAGGTCGTGCGGTCGATGATGGCCGACGGCCTGTCCGAGCAGGGCGCCCGCGCCAGGATCTGCGTGCTCGACATCAACGGCCTGCTCACCACGGACCGCTCGGACCTGGACCCGGCGCAGCGCCGCCTGGCCCAGCCGCCAGGCGCCGTGCCCGGCACCGTACCTGGCCAGCCAGTCGGCCTCACCGACGTGATCGACGCCGTGCACCCCACCGCGCTCATCGGCCTGTCCACCGCCGCTGGAGCCTTTACCGAACAGGTGGTGCGCCGCGTCGCCGCGCACGCCAAGCGGCCGATCATCATGCCGCTGTCCAACCCGACCAGCCGTAGCGAGGCCCGGCCACAAGATCTCGCCGACTGGACCGAAGGCCGTGCGCTCGTCGCTGCCGGATCCCCGTTCCCGCCGATGCGGGTCGGCGACGCCAGCGTCCCCGTGGCCCAGTGCAACAACATCTACATCTTCCCCGGAGTCGGCCTAGCCGTGACCGCCGTGCGCGCAACCCGCGTCACCGACGCCATGATGACCGCGGCTGCCGCCGCCGTCGGTGACGCCGCCACGATCCGGCACGACCCGCACGGGACACTGCTGCCCGACCGCGCTCAGCTCGCCGGCACCGCGACAGCGGTGGCGAGCGCCGTCGCGAAGGCCGCCGTCGCCGATGGCGTCGCCCCCGCGCTCACCGATGACCAGATCGACCAGGCCATCGGCCGCACCAGATGGCTACCCCGCTATCAGTCCCATCGACATCAGCCCTGATCGACCAACGTGACCGCAGGCGAGGCGGAATTCCCGTGATCCGCTGCCTACTCAGCGCAGGCGGCGCAGGAAACGGATCCCTTGGTTCTGCCGGGCTGACCCACACGCGCACGCCGACGGCACATACGCCGTCCGGGCCCGCGACAACGGGGCTGAGGGTCAGTTCGGCGACCTCCGGGAGATCATCAGCAAGCCGGGACACCCTCAGCAGCGCATCGGCGAGCGCTGTGGTGTCGACCGGCGGCGTGCCCTGGTGGCCGGACAGCAGCGGCGCGGCGGCTGGCAGCCATCCGCCGGCCGGGCAGCCTGCCAGGAACCCGGCGAGCAGCTTGCGCGCGTCGGCAGCGCGCAGCCCGCTCAGCTCGGGGATACGGCCTTGCCGCCGTTCGCGCCAGGCTCGGTAGCGGGCCGCATGGCCAAGCGCGCGGGCGGCATCTTCCGGGTAGGCATAGGCGGGCAGCCCGGTGACGCCGTCGGCGAACACCCTGAGCATCGCCGAGTTTCCCACCAGCGTCTCGGCGGCGTGGCGACCCCGTCCGGGGACCTTCGCGGCGAACGCTGCCTCAGCCAGGTCCATTAGGCGCACGGCGATGCCGTAACCAAACCAGCTGCCTGGGGAACAGGCCGTTCAGGTGCTGGCGGAGGTCACGAAGTTGCCGCTCAGCGACTGGGTGCTGCCGCTGTTGGTTGCGGCGCCCGGCCACCGCGAGGACGACCGCGGCGATCAGGGCGAGCAGCCCTATGACGACGATCATGGTCGTGACTCCATGTGCCCTTGGGAAGGGATTCCCGATAAGCCCGCGGGGTCTCGACGTGGCCGCAGTTCAGTGCAGGTTTCTAGGCAACGCCGGGCCCGACCCAATGTCAAGAGATGTAGGTCTACACTGCAGATCTATAGCCTTAAGAAGGTCGTCCTCGCGGGCTGTCGACGTCAACAGGTAAGTCCTCGGCAGGCTCCGGGCTGGCCCCGGTCTTGCGGACGCCCTTGGTATCCAGGCGGCCAGGGGCAGGTCGGCGGGGATGCACTGCCTAGCTGGAGGAGTGCGCCCCGTCTGGCTGGGGCAGTGTGGTGGCTAGTCCGGTGAGGAGGATGTCGAGACCGCGTTCGAGTTCGGCGGCGCCGTCGTAGGTGGCCAGGACGGAGGCGAGGCTGCGGAGCAGGGGGAATTCGCCGATCGGCAGCCGGTGCAGGCCCAGCCGCAGCAGGTCATCGGTCTCGTCCGGGTTGTCGACGAGTTCTTGCAGTTCGTTGAGCACATGGCCGTGCAGGAAGCCGAACAGGGCCCGGTAGATGTGCAGCGCATCGGGGCCGCTGAAGCCGGCCCGGGTGAGCAGGGCGAGGACGTCTTCGAGCGGGCGCAGGGTGCCCGGGGGACGCAGCGCGAGCGGTGTGGCCAGGGGCCGGGTGACCAGCAGCGGGACCACGTGCGGGTGGGCCAGCGCTAGCGCGCGGTAGTCGCGGGCGACGGCGCGCAGCTGGCCGGCCCAGTCGGGGTCGGCGGGGTCGACCTTGAGCTGTGCGAGCACGGTCTCGGCGACGCCGTCGAGCAGCGCTGCCTTGTTCGGCGCGTGCCGGTAAAGAATCATCGGGTCCCGGTCTAGGGCGCGGGCGAGGCGGCGCATGGACAATCCGTCGGCCCCGTCGCGGTCGATGATCTCCAGCGCGGTGGTCAGCACTACGTCGCGGGTGATCTTGCGGTCCTGGCGCGCGTCGCCGTCCTGGACGGTGCGGTCGGCTGGCGGTCGGGTCATCGCAATAGCACCTTCTCTCATGCGGCTGGGCGATACTCATTTCCATTGTAGATCTACGGTGTTGGCATGACTTCCCGCCGGAGCACGTGGGTCACCTGGTGGTCACGAGGGTCGATGACAAGTCCCTGGACTTGCCCGATGCCGCCGCGCCGGCAGGGCGTGCTCTACTGCTCCCGCCTTGCAGATATGCTGATAGCCGCCATCGCAGGAGCCCTGCTGATGGCTGCGGCTGGAACCGCCCGGATCACTCAGCTACGCATGGTCATGCGCCGCGACCGGCGCCGGCCACCACAGGCCTGAGCACCGTCTCCCTTGTGAGCAGGCTCTGCGGACTTGCCACAGCATCGTCGCAGATCCATGGCTCTTTGACGGCTTGGGTGCCACCGCCGGACTGGCGTTAGGATGCGTGCTCCTCCAGGTCGAGCAGGCGCGAGCGAAGATAGCCGAGCGCGCGGGTGATCAGCCGAGAAACGTGCATCTGGGAGATTCGGAGCCGGTGGCCGATCTCTGTCTGGGTCATGTCGCCGCGAAAGTGCATCAGCAGGATTTCCCGCTCACGCGGAGTCAGCTCGCCCCAGTGCGTGGCGACGGCCTGCATGCCGAGCATGTGCTCCAGCCGCGAATCCTCCTCGCCGAGATAGTCAGCCAGGGTATTGATGTAGGGCTGGCCGGCCAGCGGCGCGTCCAGCGAGTACGGCTGGAAGGCCATCTCAGCCTGCTGGGCCTGCCGCAGGTCATCCCCGCTGACTCCTAGGTGCCGGGCCAGGTCGGATTCGGTCGGCGTACGGCCCAGCTCCTGGGTCAGCCGCCAGGTCGCCTCACGGACTTCGAGTACCAGCTCCTGTACTGGGCGCTTGACATGGATCTGCCAGCGCCTGTCGCGGAAGTGCCGCTTGATCTCGCCACTGATGCACGGCTGCGCGTACGTGGCCAGGCTGCGGCAGATGTTCGGATCGAAGTTGTTGATCGCCCTCAGCAGGCCGACATACCCCACCTGCATCAGGTCTTCCGCCGGCTCAACGCTGCTCATGTACCGTCGCACACAGGACCGGACCAGGCCCTGGTGGCGGCTGACCAGCAACTCGCACGCCGCCGCCCGCCGCGCGCTGGCCCGCGGCAACAACCGGACGATGTTCAGCAGCGCCCGGTCGTCCAATCCAGTCAGGTCCTTATTAAGCATCCGCTGTGGCGGGGCGACCGAACCCGGCCCGGATTCCGCGACAGATGCTGTTACTGAAGAAATTGCTGCCATGCCAACCCTCGGTTCGCAGAAGACCGGATATGAACCGCCGAGGTCCAGGGCAGATAAGTACGTCGTGACCAGTCAGGCCGCGGTTGTCCCTCCCGAGGAGCGCCACCTAACGCAGGCCTCACGCGCCATGCGGCGCGACCGGCACATTCCGCACCTGGGCACCGGCCGGACCAGCGAATGCCGGGCCGTGCGGCATGCCGGTGGCCGGCCGCCAGATCGGGTAACCGGGGCGGCATGGAGCCGCCGCGGCGCTGCCCGTGACCACGGCTGGGCCTGCCTGGCGCTGTTCCCGGCCTCTTCTACGCTGGGATACACCGAGAAGACATCAATCAGGCCAGTGGATTCCAGAATCTGGCGCACCGGCTGCTGTGGGGCGGCCAGGGACAGGTCACCGCCGCTTCGCCGAGTCCATTTCCGTACTCGCAGCAGCACCGACAGACCGCTGTCGCAGATGCCCTCCAGACCCGCCAGGTCCACGATGACCGATGGCCCGCAGGCCGCCACGGCCGCGATCAGATGGGACGCGAGACAGGGAGCGTCGGCCAGGTTAAGTTCCCCGCACAGGGCGACGACTGCCTGACCATCGAAGTCACGGATGCTGAGATCCACGTTAGACATGGGCTTCCTCCATGATGCGACAGCCGGGCGGGAGTCCGGGTCCAGCGGCTAACTCGCACAAACCGGATGTGTGCTCGGTGTGAGGGCGCTCCTGCCGGTGTTGTCGGCAGGAGCGCCCTGCGGACGCAGCCACCCGGAAGTAGCCGGCGCCGCGCGCGAAGCCAGCGGAACCCTGTCAACTCGACTGGCCCGCGGCGGTCTTGTCGGCAGGCCTGGGCGCCTCCCCGCCGGCGACGCGACCAGGCTCGGAGCGGTACCAGGACCGCCAGATCAGGCGGTGCACCGGGATCAGCCGCGGGATGTCGCGCAGACCGGGGATGAACGGGACGAGCAGCAGCAGGATCGTGGCCAGGCCGGGTTCGCCACCGAAACCGTGAAGATCGACCAATGCAGGAAGGAGCCCGGCTGGTTCATGTTGATGGCCAGCGGGCCTGCGTGCTGGAGATCGGGGGGATTCATTTGGTGTGCTCCGATGCCACGTGGGCGGAAAGACTAGGGTCTACGACGTAACGGCGAGGCCGGAGGTGAAGAGGCGGGCTGCCCCGGACACAGCGTCGGCGGCCGTGTCAGGCAGTTGTGGCCAGCCATGGCCGGATACTCCCCGTTGCGAGTCGCGCAAACTCCGGGCAGGGCCGCACGGGCCGCACGCTGCCCGCAGGTAGGAGCCCTGCGAGTGATGCCGCGCACCTGGCCGCCGGTACGCCGAAGCCTCCGGGATGGTTCCTGCTTCGGGGGATCTCATGACCAGGACTCCTGCTGGGCACATCGTCTGGGCGATGTGCCGCCGGGGTCCCGAGCGGCGGCTGCCAGGCCAGGCGATCACGTCATGGACGTGCCGCATGCCCGGATGGCCGTCTGAGTTGACGTTACGGCCCGCGGGCTAATAGCGGAAGGGGCTGGAGTCAGCCCGTCGGGTCTTGGTCGTCTCTGCCCGGGTCCGCAGCACCCGGCCAGCCGGTCCAGATCGCCGGTGCGCGGCGAGCACAGCACCTGACGTCTGGGGGCCGCGCCGTAGGCCGGCGCGGGCATCATCTGGCTGCCGTCGGGCTCATCCCTCTCTTCCGTCTCGACGTACCGGGCTACCATCTGCAGGGCCCGGGAAGTCGGCTATTCTTCGTGCTCCTCGCCGGCGCGGTGGCGATGCTCGGGCTGGGCACGATGGTGGCCGGTCTGGGCCGCGGGTTCAGGCGCCGTCCGGCCTGGCCGCCACTGCTAACGGGCTCCCGCCAGCCGATAGACAGGACGCGGGCTTGGTGAAGGGCCGCCAGGTGATTCCGGTGGGCCAGCGCCGCCCGGCCGCGCTGGGGCGGGTCCGCCTTTGTGCGCGATCTTGTCGGCCAAGACGCGTCTGGCCAGTGAGGCATTTATCCGGCTGCGCGCTTACGCGTATGCTCATGATGGAGGGTTGTCGGGCCTGGCCCGCGACATTGTTGCGCGGCGCCTGCGGCTGAGTCCTGACCCGGACCTATGTCAGGATGGCTGAGTGTGACAGAGCGCACCCTTACCGGCACTGGCCGGTCTTGCTGCC
>Ga0074046_10004559_pt1 | contig 11274 bp, 6 predicted proteins | sample BogForMeECP23OM3_FD_94441 | JGI IMG/M metagenome (GOLD analysis project Ga0074046, IMG submission 94441) | Bog forest soil microbial communities from Calvert Island, British Columbia, Canada - Bog Forest MetaG ECP23OM3 | ecosystem: Environmental > Terrestrial > Soil > Wetlands ...
CTTTGTTTATTCATCATCATCTACCGAATGACGCTGGATGACCTTCTGGAGGCGCTTTCTCTCCAGGCGTCCGTGCAGGACGCTGAAAAAAGTGGGAACAAAAAGCAAAGTGGAGACGGTGGCGAAGAGCAGGCCGCCGATGACGGCGCGTCCAAGAGGCGCATTCTGTTCGCCGCCATCCCCCAGGCCGAGGGCCATGGGCGCCATGCCGATGATCATTGCGAGGGCGGTCATCAGGACCGGGCGGAAGCGGACATAGCCGGCGCTGAGCGCGGCGGCCTGGGCATCGCCGACGGTCTCCTCCAGCTGCTCGCGGGCAAAACTGATGATCAGGATGGAGTTTGACGTTGCCACGCCCATGCACATGATGGCCCCGGTGAGGGCGGGAACGCTGATACGCGTGTTGGTGATGAAGAGGAACCAGATGATTCCGGAGATAGCGGCGGGCAAAGCGGAAATGATGATGAAGGGATCAAGCCACGACTGGAAGTTGACCACGATAAGCAGATAGACGAGAAGGATAGAGAAGATCAGGCCGCCGAAGAGACCTATGAAGGAGCTGCGCATGGTCAGTACCTGGCCGCGCACAACAATCTGTGAGCCGCGCGGCAAGTGATGCCTGGTATCGGCGAGGATTGTTTCAATCTGTTTGTCAACACTGGCAAGGTCGGAGTTGACGACATTGCCGTAAATGTCGATGACGGGCGCGATGTTGTAGTGCGTCACCGTGCCGAGCTCAGCACCCTGGGTGATCGAGGCGACATTGCCCAGGATCTGAGTCGGGGTCGTGGCTGTAGGCGAATAGTTGGTTGTGGTGATCATGCCATTCGCGGCGGGTGTTGGTGAAATCGAAGCGCCGTTCGACGCGGCCGCCACGGGGACGTTCTGCAGGTCCTGCATGGTATCGAGTTGGTACTGCGGGGACTGCACGGCGATTTGATAGCTGACGCCGTTTGTTGGGTCGAGCCAGAAATTCGGCGCGGTCTGGAAGCTGCCGCTGGTGGCTGTGAGCAGGCTGGTGGCCACATCGCGCTGCTGGAGGCCAAGCTGGCTGGCCTTGGTGCGATTCACATCGACCATGAGCTGCGGGTTGTCGAATGGCTGCTGGATGCGAAGGTCGGCAGTTCCGGGAACGTGCTTGATCCGGTTGAGCAGTTGCTCAGCCACTGCTCGATTGCCATACAGGTCATGGCCCACAATCTGGATGTCGATGGGGGCGGGCAGGCCGAAGTTGAGGATCTGCGTGACCATATCAACGGGCAGAGTGTAGAAGGTCACTCCGGGGAAGCGCAGGTTCAGAGAGCGGCGCAATTGCTGCACGTAAACATCGGTGGGGTGGTGCTTCTCGGTGAGCGAGACCTGGATATCGGCGTCGCCGGGGCCGATGGCGGCGGAGTTGGAGTATGAGGTGTTGAGTCCGCTGTAGGGCAGGCCGATGTTGTCGATGATGGTGACGATTTCGTTCTGAGGAATCGTCTCGCGAATGGCGTTGTCAATCTGGTCGCACAGCTGAGCGACATCCTCGATGCGGGTACCGGTGCGGGCGCGCACGTGAAACTTGAACTGGCCGGCATCGACGGAAGGGAAGAAATCCTGGCCCAGATAGGGATAGAGCACCGCCGCGGAGACTACAGCGAAGCCAATGAAAAGTATGAGGAAGACGGCGGAGTGAGCGATGCAGAGCTCAAGGATGCGGTAGTAACCACCGCGGAACTTCTCGAAGTAGTGCTCGAAACCAAGCTGAAAGCGGACCAGAGGATTACGGCTGGCTAGTTTTCTGTCGTGGGCTTCGTCGTCGTGCTCCTGCAGGAGGTATCTGGCCATGGTGGGCACGACGGTACGCGACAGGATATAGGACGCAATCATGGCGAAACAGACGGCTTCGGCGAGCGGCACAAAGAGGTATCTGGCCACGCCGCTGAGGAAGAACATGGGGACGAAGACGATGCAAATCGAGATGGTTGCCACCAGCGCGGGAACGGCGATCTGCGCCGCACCGTCGAGGATGGCCTGCTCGATGGCCTTGCCTTGTTCCAAATTACGGTTGATGTTCTCGATTTCGACCGTGGCGTCGTCGACCAGGATGCCGACGGCGAGCGCGAGTCCACCGAGGGTCATGATGTTGATGGTCTCGCCCAGTGCGCTCAGGACCAGCAGGGACGAAAGAATAGAAAGCGGGATGGAGACGGCAACGATAAGGGTGCTGCGCCAACTCCCAAGGAAGACCAGGATCATGATGGCGGTGAGGCAGGCCGCGATGATGCCTTCACGGACGACGCCACTGATCGAGGCGCGCACGAAGACGGATTGATCGGCGAGCGCTGTGATTTTGAGCGAGGGCGGAAGCTGGTTCTTCAGCAGGGCGAGCTTGGCGCGGATGCCCTTGACGATATCGAGAGTCGACGCATCGCCGGTCTTGATGACGGAAAGAAGCGAGGCTCGTTGACCGTCAACGCGGACAATATTGGTCTGCGGCGGAAAACCGTCGCGCACGTGCGCTACGTCGTGGATGTAGACCATCGCTCCGTTGACAGAGCGGACAGGAAGATCATTCAGCTCGGAGATCTTTTCGGGCGCGCTGTTGGTTTCGACCTGATATTCGAATTGGCCGATCTTGGCCGTTCCGGAGGGCAGGATGATGTTCTGCACGGAGATGGCTGTGACAATGTCAGCGGGAGTAAGTCCCTTGGCCTGGAGCGCGGGCAGGTTGATGTCCACCTGCACCTGGCGCTGCTTGCCGCCGTAGGGATAGGGAATGCCGGCTCCCGGCACGGTAACCAGCTGCGTGCGGATGAAGTTGAGGCCAAGGTCGTTCAGCTGCGATTCGGTGAGACCCTGTCCGGAGAGGCCAAGCTGAATGATAGGTACGCTGGATGCTGAATACTGGATGATGAGCGGCGGGGTCGTGCCCTGCGGCAACTGGCGGAGCTGGGTTTGCGCAACGGCCGTTATCTGGGCGACGGCGTTGCCAATGTCGACCTTGGGCTGAAAGAAGACCTTGATGACGCCGATGCCATTCATCGAGTTTGACTCGATATGCTCGATGTCGTTGACAGTGGTAGTAAGTGAGCGCTCGCTTTGATAGACGATGCGATTCGCCATCTGCTCCGGCGAGAGGCCGGTGTACTGCCAAATGATGGAAACGACAGGGATGTTGATATTCGGAAAGATATCCGTCGGCGTGTTGAGCGCGGCGAGGGGACCGAGAATCATCAACAGGAGCGCAAGGACGGCAAACGTGTAGGGCCGTCGTAGCGCGAGGCGGACTATCCACATATCTTTTCAGCTTCTCCTGGCATCATCCGGCGACGATGCGGCGAATGAGGGACGGGGTAAGTGTGTTCGGCTGCGGAGATCGTGATCCGGGCAGATATGCACGCGGCAGCACTTAGTGCGCGCGAGAGATTACAGCAGATACTTGCCGCATGCGATATCTCCTAAGCAAAAGTTTACAGCGGGCGCGGGCGGATTGAATGCGTAAGTAACAGACGAATTGGAGCTGGATTTGGACCCGGCACACATAAAAGATGCCCATGGTACGGCATCCGATTCAGCGAAGGCAGGGGAAACCGAGATCGGCCCTGGCTCGATTTGCCTGTCGCGGCGAGGTCTGATTCAGGCAGGGGGCGTGAGTTTCTGGTCAAACGTTTAGCTTTTTGAAGATGCTGCGCGGGATCATGCAAAGGATAAACATGATGATGGCCCAGAAGGCCGGGACGTAGACGACATCCTTTCGCTTCTCTATCGCTTTGAAGATTCCTTCGGCAACCTTGGACGGCGTGGCGAAAAGCGCGTTCTGCGGCAAATGCGCGGTCATGGGAGTGGCGACGAATCCTGGCTTGATGGTGAGCACGTGGACGCCAGCGCGGTCGATACGATTGCGGACGCCATCGAGGTAGATGTTGAGCGCGCCCTTGGAGGCTCCGTAGACATAATTGCTCTTGCGGCCGCGATCGCCGGCCACCGAAGAGATAACGGCCAGCGTTCCCTGATGCGAGGCTTCGAAGTAGTTCGCAAGCCAGGTGATCATCGAGACGGGCGCCATGAAATTGGTGCCGAGGACGGCTTCCGCGACCGGATAGCTGGCCTCCGCCTGCTGCTGATCTCCGAGTACTCCGTGCGCGAGCAGGGCGAGCTCGATGGTTCCGAGATTTTCAGCGGCGGCGGCCAGCATGGCAGGATGCGCGGAGGTGTCGTCGAGGTCCATGACATGCGTGGCGACGCTGGCTGCGCCGCGCGTGAGCAGGTCGCCGGCAACCGCGTTCAGCTTGTCAGGGTTTCGCGCGACGAGGAAGAAGCGGGCTCCGCGCACGGCGTAGAGGCGGAGGGTGGCTTCGGCGATCGCCGAGCTGGCGCCCAGAGCCAGTATGTTTGTGGGGATCTTCGTTGAAGCCATCAGGCGGTCACTCTTTCCCAGAAGGCGGAACTGAAGGCGGGATCGATGAACCGGGCGAACTCCTGCCATTGCGGAAAGAAAGCCTGGAACTGCGGCGCGGTCATGCGTGCGTCCTTGGCGGGGTACATGCGGCCGCCGTGTTCGAGGGTGATGCGGGCCAGGCGATCGAGCAGGTCGAAGCTGACTTCCGGTCGGATAGGGAAATCAAGCGCAAGGGTGATGCCGGGGGCAGGGAAGGACATCATGCCGGGCGATGGGAGATCGCCGAAGACCTTGATGACGGCGAGGAATGAGGCAAGGCCGGAGGCGGTGATGGCTTTCAGGATCTGGATGATGCCGAGCTGGTCGGCCTCCCATGGCAGGACGCATTGGAACTGCAGCAGACCGCTCTTGCCGTACATGCGGTTCCAGTGGAGCAGCTTGTCGAGCGGGTAGAAGAAAGGCTCATAGTCGACCAGGCCGGTCTTGGTCTTGCCGAGCTGCTTGTTGTAGTAGAGGGTGTTGAAGAGGCCGATGGAGAAGCGGTTGAGAGCGATATTCGGGAGATCGACGGGGAGAGCGAGCCAGGGTTCCTTGCTGGTGGTGAGCGGCTCGGGCACGGGAGAGTGATCGCCCTGCATGAAGATACCGCGGGCGAAATTGCGTCCGGTGGCTACGCAGTCGATCCAGGAAACGGTGTATTCGATGTGGGTGCTGGCCCGCGAGAGCGCGACGAACTCTTCGATTCCGGTGAACTTGATGCCCGTGTACTGAATGCGGCGCGAGACGATAGGGCGAAGACGTACTTCGGCCCAGGTGATGAGTCCGGTGAGCCCCATGCCGCCGATGGTGGCCGCGAACCATTGGGCGTTATCGGCGGGGCTGCAGAGGAGGCGGGTTCCGTCAGAGCGGACCAGCTCGAAGCGCGGCACATGGCAGCCGAAGGTGCCGGCGAGGTGGTGGTTTTTGCCGTGAATGTCGTTGGCGATGGCGCCGCCCACGGTGACGTACTTCGTTCCCGGAGTAACGGGCAGGAAGAATCCGCGCGGGACGGCAAAGTCGAGGATTTCAGCCAGCGTCACGCCGGCTTCGCAGCGCAGGACCCCGGTTTCGGGATCGAAGGCGAGGAGACGATCCATGCCTCGGGTCTGCAACAGTGTGCCGTTTTCGAGCAGGCAGACATCGCCGTAGCTGCGTCCGGCGCCGACAGGCAACAGGCGGGTGGCCGGCGGTTTGGACAACGGGAAGTCGCCAGTCCAGTTCAAGGGTACAAGGTCTGCCTGAAGGGTAGGGTAGCGGCCCCAGCTTTCAAAGCGGGGGCGAGGAGATGATTGCGCCATGCGGTAGGGTTGCTCCTCTTCTGGGGCTTTTTCCTTGGGCTTATAAGGCAGCGAGAACGGCAATGAGTGCGATGCCTGCTCCGATGAGGAGACTCATGCGGTCGGTGACGGCAAAAATGACAGGATCCTCGTCGAGCTCTCCCCGCGAGGCGAGCAGCCAAACGCGGCTGAGCCAGAGGATCATCAGAGGCGTCATGAGCCACATGCGGCTGGGATGGTGATAGAGGCCGGCTGCGCCGCTACCGTAAATGTAGAACGCGAAAACGACAACCGATGCATAGGCGCTGGCTGTCCCGAAGCTTCGGATCTGTTCGATATCGGCCAGCAGATAACCGCGGCCGTTGGAAAGAGCGTTGCCCCGGGCACGAATGTTTTGGAGTTCGCTGAACCTCTTCACCATGGCAAGCGACAGGAAGAAGAAGATGGAAAAGGCGGCCAGCCAGGGGGAGAATTCGACGTTCGTAGCGGCGCCCCCGGCGAGCAAGCGCAAAGTGTAGAGACCGGACAGCAGGATGACATCGATGAGGACGACACGCTTCAGGTAGAGGGAATAGGAAAGCGTAGTGACGAGGTATAGCAGCAGCCAGCCAACGAAGGCGCTGGAAAGAAAGAATGCGCCGGCAAAAGAGATGGCCATGAAGAGCACGATGATACCTACGCCGGCCGTCACAGATAGATCACCCGCTGCGAATGGGCGACGGCTCTTCTTTGGATGGCGGCGATCGGCCTCGATATCGAGCAGGTCATTGACGATATACGTAGCCGAAGCGCAGAGGCTGAAGGAGAGGAAAGCCACCAACGCATCGAAAATGAGCGGCAGCTTGAGGGCATGGGCCAGGAGCAACGGGACGAAGATAAGGATGTTCTTTGCCCATTGATGCAGGCGGATCGCTTTAAGGAAGACTTTGAGAGGAGGAGCCTGGTCATCAAACCGGCGGGTCACCTGGATCTTTCGCGATTTCAGCATGGCCCGGAGCGAGAGGCTGGGGTTGGCAATCATTGCCTCGCCAGCCTGTTCCAGCAAGGGGACGTCGGGCGGCGCATTGCCTATATAGTCGAAGCCGTCCTGCGGGAAACGCTTCTTGAGACTATCGAGTTTGTGGTTCCCGGTCAGATTTGTCGTGCCATCGCTGGCAAGAACCTCTTCGAAGATACCCAGATGTTCCGCGATGCGTTGGGCTAACCTGGCGTCCGCGCCGGTGGTGAGATACAGCTTCCGGCCTTCGCCGCGCTGCTCTTCCAGATACTCCAGCAATTTGCGGTTATAAGGGAGATGCGCTGCGTCCAACTGCACCTGCGAGGAGACGCGCGCTTTCAGTGCGGCCTTGCCGCCCTTGAGCCACAAGGGGGCCCTCAGGGAACGCAATGGATGGGTGCGAACCAGCAAGAGCAAGGAATCGACCAGCGTATCGCTCTTGACCAAGGTGCCATCCAGGTCGACACAGAGCGGACGCCGGGAGGCGACAGGGACCAATTCTTCGACAAACGTCTGGCTCACTGCTTCTTCTCCTGTAGCTTAGTCAAGGTCCGCAGCAGGCGGCCACTGGGGGTCCGGAGTTCCTGAAAGCCGGGACTCCTCTAAGTATTTCAGGCGGAAGCCGGGGGAGTAATTCCACTTAAGTGTAGCAGCGAAGACACGGATGGCGACCCCGGAGACGAATTCGGGAGACGAAGGCTCCCGGAGGCAGCAGAGAAATGCTACTTGGCCATACTGGGTTCAAGCGCCGCCGCTGGCGACTGCACCACGCTTTCCGGGAAGTAGGAGTTCTGCACGTATTGCTCGAGCATGCGCTGGGTGTTGAAGTACGAGCCGTTCAGCGCGATGGTGGAACGCATGATGCGCCGCCACTGGTCCGGCTGCTGGTAGTAAAGCGGGAGGATGACCTGTTCCAGGTGCTCGTAGAGCGAATTGGCCTCGCCCGCATCCTCGTCGTGATCGGCGATAGCCCAGCCGGTTACGCCTTCAATCCAGCCTTCGATCCACCAGCCGTCCAGAATGCTCAGGCTGGGGATTCCGTTGAGGGCGGCCTTCATACCGCTGGTTCCTGACGCTTCATAGGGACGCTTGGGAGTGTTCAGCCAAAGATCGACGCCGCCGGTGAGCAGCGCGGCCAGATTCCACTCATAGTTTTCGAGATAGACAATCTTGAGCACGTCGGAATCGAGTTTTTTGGCGAGCTCGATGACGTGGCGAATCATTGCCTTGCCCGGCTCGTCCGCGGGATGAGCCTTTCCGCTGTAGAGAATCTGCAGACCGCCAAATTCCTTTGCGCAACGCACCAGTCGCTCGGGATCGGTAAAGAGCAGGTCGGATCGCTTGTAGGTTGCGGCGCGGCGCGCAAAGCCGATGGTGAAAGTTTCAGGGCGCAGTTCGACCCCGGAGCGATCTTTTACCGCCGCGATGAGCGTGTGCTTGGATTCAAGGTGCGCTTCCTTGATTTCAGCTTCGGGGATATCGATGGCGTAGCGCAGGGCGAGGTTATCCTGCCGCCAGCGGGGGAGATGCCGATCGAAGGTGGCCTGGAAGGCCGGTGAAGTCCAGGTGACAGCGTGGACGCCGTTGGTGATGGCCTCGATCGAATATTCGGGGAACATCTCGCGCGAGACGATGCCATGCTGCATGGCGACTCCGTTCACAAAGCGGGAGAAGCGCAATGCAAGGTAGGTCATGTTCAGGAGCCCGTCGTGAAAAGCTCCCACGCGTTCGAGGAGGGGGGCGCGTTCGGAACCGAGAATACGGCTTGCCTGCTCGGTCGAGAAACGGTCGTGCCCCGCGGGAACCGGCGTGTGGGTGGTGAAGACGCAAAGTTCGCGGACGGCGTCAAGGTCCTCGTCCGTGGCGCTTTCAAGCGGTGCGCCATGCAGTTGCTGCTCGAGCAGCGCCAGGGTGAGCAGAGCCGCATGGCCTTCATTCATGTGATAGACCCGCGGATGATAGTCGAGCGCAGCCAGAAGGCGTGCGCCGCCCATGCCGAGAACAGCTTCCTGGCGTAAGCGGTAATCGCCGTCGCCACCGTAAAGATGGTCGGTCAGCACCTGGTCACGGGGATCATTCTGTTCCAGCTTCGTGTCGAGGAAATAAATGGGAATGGTATAACCGGTAATGCCTTCGAGGTCATAGCGCCATGCTTTGATGGCCACCGGACGGCCCTCGATGGTCACGGTTACGATGGGCTCTTCGGGAGCCAGAATGCTTTCCGGGCTCCAGGGCTGGGATTCGCCGGTCTGCACGCCGTCGGCATCGAGGCGCTGGCGGAAGTATCCCAGGCGATGCGCCAGGGTGACGGCGGCAAGCGGCAAGCCCATATCGGCCGCGGCGCGGAGGGTGTCGCCCGCCAGGACTCCAAGGCCACCGCTGTAGGTGGGTATCGCCGGGCTCGCAGCGATTTCCATGGAAAAGTATGCAACCAGACTGTTGTTTTCCGCGCAGTCGAGCGAGGCGAGCCGCGGAAGATTATCAAACCTCATAAAAAGCCTCCTGAACAACTACAAGACCCCAGTTTTTGCGGCATGTTTCGATGCCGCTCTCCCCTCCGGACCACCGGAGCAGAAGCGTTCTCTCCGCCTGCCCTGTAGATCGGCCGGGGATGGAACGGGAATAATTCAAAATAATCAGTGCCGGTAGTTTAGCAAGCTGCCAGCACGTTAAGAACACGGAAAAGACGCTTACGTTCTGCAAAACTCGATAAAGGTAACGATGGAAATGGTTTATCCAAGCTCAATCCTCCCTCCGACCCACCTCTGCCGACGAAATCTGGTGCGCTCCTGCTGAAGCGTGGCAAAGATATATGTCGGCCGCGATGCCCGTAGCCTCGCGATAACCCTCGCGCATATGCGATGAAAACGACACTGCCTGGGCGTTCTCGACCAAGTTCACAGTGCAGCCGCCAAATCCTCCCCCGGTGAGGCGTGCGCCGATGCAGCCGGTTTCTTTTGCGGCCAGCTCGACGAGAATGTCGGCCTCCGGGCAACTGGCCTCAAAGTCGTCGCGATAGCTGGCATGGGCCGCATACATCAACTGGCCGAGCGTCTTGAGGTCACCGGCTTCGAGCGCATCGGCTGCGGCGACGGTACGTTCGTTCTCCGTAATAATGTGACGGCAGCGCTTTAGAACTTCAGGCCGCATCTCATGGCCCCACTTGTTTAGATCGTCGACCGTGGCGTCCCGCAGCAACTTAATTTCCGGACGATGACTTCGCAGGAGTTGTGTGCCTTCCTCGACCTCGGAGCGGCGGGTGTTGTATTCGCCCCCGGCGTGGGAATGCTTCACCATACTGTTGGCGATAACGATGCTGAGATGGGACGGAATCGGGGCCAGGCGGTACTGAAGGGTGCGGCAGTCGAGCAGCAATGCATGGCCTTCGGCGCCGCAACAAGCGATGAACTGGTCCATGATGCCGGTGGAGGCGCCGACGAAGTGATACTCCGCGCGCTGGCACAGCCTGGCTACTTCCGGCAGAGGGATCTTCGCGCTGGTGAGGCTCAAGATAGCGACCATGCTGGCCACTTCGACGGACGCAGAGGAACTAAGCCCAGCGCCCAGGGGCACATCGCCGTTGAGGGTGAGGCTGAAGCCGGGGATCTCGACCCCCACTTCGCGCAGGGTGGAGACGACACCCATCGGGTAGTCGCTCCAGTGATGCGAAGCTTTTTCGGGAAGGCTGTCGAGCGGGTAGGTCACCTGATCCTCGAAGTTCGCGGAATAGATGGCGACGCTCTTGTCGTCGCGGGGGCAAATTGCGGCGAGAGTCGCAAAATCGATCGCGGCCGGCATGACGAAGCCCTCGGCATAGTCGGTGTGCTCGCCGATCATGTTGACGCGCCCGGGAGCGACAAAAACGGCGGAGTCTTGCCCAAATCTCTGCGAGTGGAGACTCTTGGTAACGATTACATCCAGCATCCTAAGACCTCCACCGAGAAATCGTTGCAGTTCACAACAAAATTTACGATACAACAGTGGTCACAATTCGCATCCACCATAAGTCGCATTGACCGGGGACAAGCTTTCTGGCCCATCCGCCAGCCATTGCGGTAGCCAACGAGTCGACGGGAGCCGTACAGGGCTCGAGGGCAACACAGTATTGGCGATTTGCTCTACCTTCGGGCCATCCGCCATAACAGAGCCACAGGCCGAGGAAGGGCGACAAATCAGGGTCGAACTCGACCTGAACGCGGAGACCAACACTCAGGCCGGCACTCCAGCGTTCGATTGCGCACCAGCCTTCGGGTGGGGCCGCAGTGTAGATCTTATCTCCGGTGTTATCGCTTACATTGCTGACGCGATCAAGCTCAATCATTTCCCCTGAAGCCAATCTCGCAGTGGGCCAGGAGTGTACTGCCCCTTTCGATCCCAACCGGTTTCGCGCCGAGCCTTCGACCTTGACTTCCGTGACAGAGGCGGGCAGAAGGATACGATCGCCGGGATCAATGGCAAACAGAGGGTGCGCAGACCATGCGTAGTGAAGATCGGTCTGGCCCACATTTTCTACACGGTAGTCGATGCGAAGGGTGTCAGCCCCCGTGTGCGGTGAATAGGACTCGATACAGAGTCTTCGCTCA
>Ga0074046_10004560_pt1 | contig 11273 bp, 13 predicted proteins | sample BogForMeECP23OM3_FD_94441 | JGI IMG/M metagenome (GOLD analysis project Ga0074046, IMG submission 94441) | Bog forest soil microbial communities from Calvert Island, British Columbia, Canada - Bog Forest MetaG ECP23OM3 | ecosystem: Environmental > Terrestrial > Soil > Wetlands ...
AGCGCCGCTCGAAGCCCAGCGCCGGATCGATGCCCGGCTTCCGGTAATAGGCGTTGCCGAACTGGTCGTGCCCGACGAGCACGCCGTGGCGGTGGGTGTAGAAAAGGGTGTTGAGGGTCGCCCCGTTCCACCAGGTGACGAATCGCAGCAGAAACAGCTTCAGGTCCATCGCAAGGCCGCCGGTCGACGAAAAACGCGCCGGATCGCCGGCGCGCGCGGGACTATGGCGACGGAGACCCCCTCTGTCCAGTCGAACTTTGGCCGGTTGTCCCGACGCGGCGCCGCAGCGAGCCCAGTCCAGCGGGAAAGAATTCCCAAAAACAGAAAATAATGCTATGATTCTGTTTTGAGGAATTCTTGCGCAGGAAAGGGCAAGCGAAACGGACACGATCGCCAACAACGCCGGATGGCGCGCGTTGTGGTTGGCGCGGTCGCCGACTGCGCCGCGGCCGATTCAGCGACCCGGCCCTACAACGGGACGCCGCGGGGTCGACGGCGCTTGCATTTTTTGCCCAAACTGCGGAATAGCCGTTGAAAATGTTGAAAACACGGGTGAACAAGGGCCGGTTCTCGCGCGCCGAATGGGCGCCGAACGCATGTCGAAGAGCGCCGAAGCGGGTCCGAACGGGGTCCGAACGGCGCCGTCAGCGCCGCGCCGCCCAGGCGAAGATCGCGATGAGCGCGACCCACGACATGAGCATGGTCGAGCCGCCGATCGGCGCGGCCATGGGGAAGAACCGCTCGCCGGTGAAGGCGCTTTTGGCGAGATCGGCCGAGAACAGGGCGGCGCCCGCCGCCATGACGAAGCCTGCGGCGACGAGCGCGCGTGACGGCGCGAGCTGCGCATGCGCGGCGATTCCGAGGCAGGCCGCCGCGTGCAGGAGAAGAAACAGCGCCGCCGTCCGGCCGAGGTCGCCGCCGTTCTGGTGCGCAGCGGCCGCCGCCAGGGCGACGCCGGCTGCGCCCATGAGCGAAGCGATGAACGCGAGAACGACAGGCGCGCGGCTCAAAGGGCGGCTCCGTGACATTGAGTTTGGAACAGCGTTCATGCGAACAGCGTTGTCAACGGTACGGAAGGCGGACTTGCCGAGGCAAGCAAGTTCGCCCATGTTAAACTTTTGCGACGCCGCTTCGAGGCGCGGGCCGAGGCGTCGCGCGGGGACACGTCAAAATGGTGTCGAAGAGTCTGGCTGGAACATCGGTGGCGATCGCCAAGGCCAACATGCGCTCCGGGCTCGATGCGGCGCTCACCATCGCAGCGCGCACGCACAGTATGTTGTCGCCTACGGGCGAGCCGATCGACAAGGCGCGCGAGGCCCACCGGATGGTGGCCGAGAAGGTCGACGCGGCCCTGGAAGGCGTCGCCGCAGCGCAGGCCGCATGGGGCCAGTTCATGATCAAGGCGGCCTTCGGCGGCGTTCGCACCCCGAAGGACGTCTCCATCGGCCTCACAAGCATCGCCGAGGCGGCGGCGAAGCCCGCGCGCCGGAAGGTCCGAGCCAACGCCCGGCGCCTGACCGGGGCGTAAGGCTTAAGCCGCGCGGGCATGTCCTTCGTCCACAACCTGCACGAATATGTGGCGACCTATGGCTACCTCGCGATCTTCGCGATCGTGGGGCTGGAGAGCGCCGGCATACCGATGCCGGGCGAGACCATCCTGGTCGCTGCGGCGATTCTGGCCGGGCAGGGCAAGCTGCATCTCTGGGGGGTGATCGGCGCGGCCGCGGCCGGCGCCATCCTCGGCGACAACTGCGGCTACTGGGTCGGTCGGGAGTTCGGCTTTCCGATCGTCTATCGCTACGGGCGCTATGTCAACCTTGATGAGCGGCGGCTGAAGCTGGGGCAATACCTGTTTCTCCGGCAGGGCGGCAAGATCGTGTTCTTCGGCCGGTTCGTTGCTGTCCTGCGCGCCTTTGCCGCTTTTTTGGCCGGGGTGAACCACTTCGACTGGGAACGGTTCTTCCTGTTCAACGCGGCCGGCGGGATCGTCTGGGCGACGATCTTCGGCTCCGGCGGCTACTGGCTCGGGCGCGCTTTCGAGGACTACGCCAAGCCGGTCGGGATCGCCGCGCTCGTCGTCGCCGTCGTCGCCTTCTTTGTCGGGGCGCGTTTCGTGCGCTACCACGAGCAGCAGCTCGAGGAGGAGGCCGAGCGCGCCTTTCCCGGCCCGCTCGTCCGCCCGAAACTTCCGCATTAGCCGACCCGCCGGATAACCGCCGTTATTATAAAGGCGTCGTCCCGGCGATGAGGCTGTGGTCATGCCTGCTCCGGCGGCCCCTCGGCGTCCCGCCACTCCAAAGTGACGACCTTGCCGTTCTCCACCGTCAGCGCCAGCCGGCCGTGCTTCAGCTCCAGCGCCCGCTGGCCGAACAGTTTGCGCCGCCAGCCGGAGAGCGCCGGCACGTCGGCCTTGTCGTTGCCAGCGATCGCCTCGAGTTCGTCGACGGTCGCAATCAGCTTGCCCGCCACCCCACTTTCCTCGCTCACCTGCCTGAGCAGCACCTTGAGGAGTTCCACCGTCGCGGCGATATTCGCGCCGTTGCGCCGCTCGCGCTCGATCTTGGGCAGCGTCTTGGGATCGCGCGCGACGCCTCGCTCGATCGCCTCGAGAATCTCGGTGCCGGCGCGCGATCGCTCCATTCCGCGCGGGAAGGCTCGAAGATTGGCGAGCGCCTCGACGCTCCGGGGCGCCGCGAGCGCGAGTTCGATCAGCACGTCGTCCTTGAGAACGCGCGACCGGGGAACGTCGCGCGCCTGCGCCTCGCTTTCGCGCCAGGCGGCGAGTTCCATCAGCACCGCAAGATCGCGCGGTTTGCGCGCGCGGCCCTTATAACGCTCCCAGGCGCGCTCGGGATGCTGTTCGTAGATCTCGGGCGAGGTAAGCGTCCTCATCTCGTCGTCGAGCCAGGACTGGCGGCCGGTCGCCGCCAGGCGCTTGGTCAAAGCCTTGTAGACGTCCCGCAAGTGCGTGACGTCGCCGATGGCGTAATCGATCTGAGCCTCGGCGAGGGGCCGGCGCGCCCAGTCGGTGAACCGGGACGACTTGTCGATCGTCACCCGGCAGACCGACTGCACAAGCTCGCTGTACGACACCTGGTCGCCGTAGCCGCAGACCATAGCGGCCACCTGTGTGTCGAACAGGGGCGTCGGCAGGACGCCCGCCAGCTTCCAGAAGATTTCGAGGTCCTGGCGGGCGGCGTGGAACACCTTGACCACCCGATCGTCTGCCATCAGGCCGAGCAGCGGCTGCAGGTCCAGCCCCTCGGCGAGCGCGTCGATAGCGAGCGCCTCGTCGTCGCTGGCCAACTGAACGACACACAGGATCGGCCAGAATGTCGTCTCGCGCAGGAACTCCGTATCGACCGCTATATAAGGATGGCGCGCCAGCCGGAGACAGGCCGCCTCAAGGTCTTCCGTCGTCGTAATCAGCGACACGCTTTCCGCCTATTCGTCGTCGGTGATGTCCTTCGGCGGGACGGGTCGTGCGCGCTCTTTTCGGATCGGCGGCGGCGCATGGCGCGGCATGCCGAGCCGCTTGTCGAGATAGGCACCGACCACGGCCTGGAGGTCGTCGATGCAGTCCTCAAAGAAGTGATTGGCCTCGGGGATCACCGCGTGTTCGATGACGATGCCCTTCTGGGTCTTCAGCTTCTCGATCAGCGCGAGCACCTCCTTGAGCGGCGCCACCCGGTCCTTGTCTCCGTGGACAAACAGGCCGGACGAAGGACACGGGGCGAGAAAGCTGAAGTCGAATCGGTTTGCAGGCGGGGCGATGGAGATGAAACCCTCGATCTCCGGACGGCGCATGAGAAGCTGCATTCCGATCCAGGAGCCGAACGAGACCCCCGCGATCCAGCATGCGCGCGCCTCCGGGCTGATCGATTGCGCCCAATCGAGGGCGGAGGCGGCGTCGGAGAGCTCGCCCTGGCCGTGGTCGAATGCGCCCTGCGAGCGGCCCACGCCGCGGAAGTTGAACCGCAGGACCGAGAACCCGCGGTCGGCGAAGTTGTAGTACGTGTTGTAGACGATCTGGTTATTCATCGTTCCGCCGAATTGCGGGTGCGGATGAAGTACCACCGCGATCGGTGCGCCCCTCTGCTTGGCGGGATGGAAACGGCCTTCCAGCCGACCGGCCGGACCGTTGAAGAAGACCTCGGGCATGTAGACTCCAAAAACCTGTCCGCTGGCTCCAACACTCGCCCTTCCTCGTTCAGGGACGAACAGCGCGGCTTGCGGCGCGGGCGCTGCGCGCTTATGTCTCGGCTCGGTCGACGGGAGGCTCGCCTCGGAGGCGCCTCATAGCACGCAATGCGCCCGAGATTGCAAGGAAAAACCGTTGGGGTCGCGCGCCGGTGCCTCAGCGGCGCCCCGGTTGCACACGTCGGAGACGGAATGGCCGCGGCGAGGCCGATGACGAGAACCTATCTTGACTACAATGCGACCGCCCCGATCCGGCGCGAGGCGCGCGCGGCTGTCATCGCGGCGATGGAGGCGACCGGCAACCCATCGTCCGTGCATGCGGAGGGGCGGGCGGCTCGGCGGATCGTGGAGGACGTCAGGGGGGGCGTCGCGAGCCTCTGCGGTGTCGCAGCGCGTTGCGTGACCTTTGCTTCCGGGGCGACGGAAGCGGTAAACGCGGCCCTTAATCCCCGTTTCGGGGTCGGGCCGAAGGAGTCTCCGATCGAGAGGCTGATCGTCGCGGCCGGCGAGCATCCATGTGCGCTCCACGGTCATCGCTTTCCGCTCTCGACGGTAGAAATGGCGCCCCTTTGTCCCGACGGGCGCATCGATCTCGACTGGCTGGCCGACGCTTGCGGCAGACCGGGCCGGGCGTTGCTTGCCCTGCAAGGCGCGAACAACGAAACCGGGGTCGTCCAGCCGGTTTCCGAAGCCGCGGCGATCGTTCACGCGGCAGGCGGACTTTTGTTCTGCGACGCCGTGCAATTGGCGGGGCGCGTTTCGTTCAGCGCCGCCGCGCTCGGCGCCGACGCCCTTGCGCTCTCCGCCCATAAGATCGGGGGGCCAAAGGGAGCGGGCGCCCTCGTCGCAGCGAACGTCGACCTCAGCCTCGGCGAACCGCTGATCCGGGGCGGCGGACAAGAGCGCGGCGCGCGGGCCGGCACGGAAAGCGTGGCGTCCATCGCCGGGTTCGGTGCCGCGATTCGCGCTTGCGTGGCCGACATGGCGGAAGAAGCGCCCCGGCTTCTTGCGCTTCGCGAACACCTTGCCGATCACGTTCGCGGCGCCGCGCCGGACGCGGTCATCTTCGGCGAGTCGGCGCCGAGGCTGCCAAACACCCTCTGTTTCGCCGTCCCGGGGATCGAGGCCGCGACCCTCATGATCGCACTCGACCTCGCCGGCGTTGCGGTCAGCTCCGGTTCGGCTTGTTCGTCCGGCAAGGTCACGCCGTCTCATGTGCTGGCGGCGATGGGCGTTGCGCCCGATCTTGCGCGCGGAGCAATCCGGGTCAGCGTCGGATGGGCGTCGACGGACCGCGACGCCGAGCATTTCGCCGAAGCCTTCTCTGGGGCGATCCGCCGCATGCGCGCCGGACGGGCAGCCGGCGCAGTCTGACCGTTTCCGGGTTTCCGGTTGCGAAACTTGCATCCTGCCTGCCCAGGGTGTAGACGGCTCGTTCGAATCCCCCGTTTTTTGCCTATTTGAAGGAGTCTCCATGGCTCGCGTCACCGTCGAGGATTGCATCGAGAAGATCGACAATCGGTTCGATCTCGTCCTTATGGCCAGCCATCGCGCCCGAGCGATTTCGTCCGGCTCGCCGATCAGCGTCGCTCGCGACAACGACAAGAACCCGGTCGTCGCGTTGCGCGAAATCGGCGACGGCAAACTGTCGCCCGGCGATCTTCGCGAGGACCTGATTCACGCCCTGCAAAAACATGTGGAGGTCGACGAGCCTGAGGCCGAGGCGGCGCCGCTCATGGTCAATCCAAACGCGCAGTCGCAGATTGAGATTGGCGCGGAGCCCCAGTTTGACCGCATGACGGAAGAAGACCTCCTGCGCGGGCTGGAGGGTCTCGCGCCTCCGCCGGAACCCGAAGAAGAGGGCGAATAATCCGCGCGGCCGAGGCCGCATCAGTCCCGCCGGTCCGGCGGGATTTTTTTTGCCTTTCACAGCCACGCTCAAGTTTCGCATGATGTCTGTATTCAATGCGTCGTGATTTGCTATCCTTGGATCAGAGAATCGTTTCGGTTGCGTGGCCGCGTCGGTCGTAGCAATCGGGAGTGCTGTGGCGATCGCGAAGCGCAATCGGTTCGACACGGCGGCGCGGAGCAGCTGACGCGTTGAGTAGGGGGCCGAATGGGCGAGGACGTCATCAGACCGCAGCGTGCGGTTTTGGAGTCTCAGCAGAGCGACGACATTTCGGCGGCGCTCGTAGAAGTCGCTGGCCGCGTCAAATGGTTCGACACCGCCAAGGGGTACGGGTTCATCGTTCCGGACGGCGGCGAACCCGATGTGCTGATCCATGTGACGGTGCTGCGTCGCGACGGGTTCTCGGGACTTCGCGAAGGATCGCGGGTCGTCGCGGAAGCGCAGCGTCGAGAGCGCGGTCTTCAGGTCTTGAAAGTGATTTCGGTTGCGGAGCCCGATGCAAGGTATGCCCCGCTCCCGCCGCCCGCGCGCACGCGCGTCCAGGCGTCGTCGGTCGGCGGCTTCGAGATCGTGATCGTCAAGTGGTTCAACCGGACGCGCGGTTTCGGCTTTCTCACGCGCGGCGAAGGAACCGAGGACATTTTCGTCCACATGGAGACGCTGCGCCGTTACGGCTTCGTCGATCCCAAACCTGGCGACAGCATGTTAGCCCGGTTCGGTCCGGGCCCGAAGGGCCTGATGGCCGCCGAGGTGCGGCCGCTCGACCGCTCACGCATCCTTGCGCCGCACTAAGCAATCGTCATCGCTCGTTGCTTGACTGACTCTTGCTTTCCCCTGAGATTTGGGGTGGCGGGTCGCTCGTGCTCGTACAGCTGAGAGTTCGTGATGGCGCAACAGCGATGAGGGGGTTCGGCGTCCAGTTCCGGGCCGCGGTTGCTCTTCTAGTCCTGAGCGTTGGTCTCAACGCACCGGCTTTGGCCCAAGGACTCGAACCGTTGCGGATCGTCACAGCCAGCGGGGCCCACGATTTCAGGGTTGAAATCGCCGCCGACGACGCGAGCCGGGAGAGGGGCCTGATGAACCGGCGGTTCATGCCCGCCGATCACGGCATGCTGTTCGAGTTCCCGCAGAATGTCCCTGTGTCCTTCTGGATGAAAAACACATACATTCCGCTTGATATGATCTTTCTGTCGCCTGCCGGGGTCGTGACGAACATCGTCGCCAACGCCGAGCCTCTTTCCGAGCGCGTGATCCCTTCGGGCCCGCCGTGCGTCGCTGTGCTGGAAGTTAACGGTGGCGTCGCGGCCTCCCTTGGGATGAAGGTCGGCGACCGCGTCCAGCACGCGTTCTTCAAACCCTGAACCTCGGGCGGCCTCGTTCGCTTTGCATTGTCCGGCAGGCTTGTTAGAGTCGGTCCGAATACAGCCGGCGGATGAGCTTTGCCCATCCGGGCAATCCGAGGTTTTTGGTTTTGTCAGACGTTTTCCCGTCGAGCCCCGCGACCGGGGTCGGCGCGCAGGTGGCGACGACGCAGAATCCGTCCGCGGTCCATGCTGCGGCGACCTACGCGGCGCTTGACCTCGGCACCAACAACTGCCGTCTTCTGATCGCGCGGCCGACCGCCGACGGCTTCCGGGTCATCGACGCCTTCTCGCGCATCGTGCGCCTCGGTGAGGGGCTGTCGCTGACCGGCCGCCTGAGCGAATCGGCGATCGACCGCACAATGGCGGCGTTGCGGATCTGCCGCGACAAGATGACGGCGCGCGGCGTCAAGCGAGCGCGCACCATCGCGACCGAGGCGTGCCGCTCGGCGGCCAACGGTTTGGAATTCGTCGAACAGGTGCGCGAGCAGCTCGGCGTGACCCTCGAGATCGTCGATCGCGAGACGGAGGCGCATCTCGCGGCGGCGGGCGTCGGCGATCTGGCCGACCGGGAAGCCAAGTCGATCGTGATGTTCGACATCGGCGGCGGGTCGTCGGAAATCATCTGGCTCGGCGGCGACGAGCGCGCGCGCCGGCGCCGCGTCCGGGCCTGGGAATCGATGCGTCTCGGCGTGGTGTCGCTCGCCGAGAAGTTCGGCGGCGTTGATGTGACCGACCGCACGTTCGTCGAGATGACGGCCTACGTGACGGACGCGCTGCGGCCTTTCGTCGACAAGGTCGCCGACGAGACGCGCTGCGACCGGTTTCACCTGCTGGGCACGTCCGGCACGGTGACCACCATTGCGGGCGTCCATCTCAACCTGCCGCGCTACGACCGGCGGGCGGTCGACGGATTGTGGCTCGATCGGCGCGACGTCGATGTCGCGGTGGACCGCCTGCGGTCGATGAGCTACGCCGAGCGCGCCGCCAACGCCTGCATCGGGCAGGAGCGGGCGGACCTCGTGCTAGCCGGCTGCGCCATCCTTCAAGCGATCCGGACCCAGTTCCCGGCGGAGCGGTTGCGGATCGCCGACCGGGGCTTGAGGGAAGGCATTCTGAGTCAGCTCATGCGGGAGGACCGGGTCGGGCCGCACCGGCGGGGCTACGTCCGATGACCGGAGGCGGCTCGGGCCGCGAGGGCGGACGGGCGCTGAAGACGCGAGTCAAGACCGCCCGCAAACGCTCGCTCGCCTCGACCCTCTGGCTCGAGCGGCAGCTCAACGATCCTTACGTGGCGCAAGCCAGACGCGAGGGCTATCGCTCCCGCGCGGCCTACAAGCTCCTCGAGATCGACGAGAAATACCGGCTGCTCAAGCCCGGTCAGCGCATCGTCGATCTCGGCGCCGCGCCCGGCGGCTGGAGCCAGGTCGCCGCGGCCAAGACCGGAGCGCGCGACGGCCGCGGACGGGTGATCGCGATCGACCTTTTCGAGATGGACGGGGTCGAGGGGGTCGAGTTCCGCTGCATGGACTTCCACGCCCCGGATGCGCCCGAACGCTTGCGCGAATGGCTCGGCGGGCCGGCCGACGGCGTTTTGTCCGACATGGCGGCGAACGCCACCGGCCACCGCAAGACCGATCATCTGCGCATCGTCGGCCTTGTCGAACTCGCCGCCGAATTCGCCGCCGAGGTCCTGGCGCCGGGTGGCTTCTTCCTCGCCAAGGTGATTCAAGGCGGCGCCGAGGGCGAACTGCTGGCCCGGCTCAAGCGAGAGTTCGCCGTCGTTCGTCACGTCAAGCCGAAGGCCAGTCGGGCCGACAGCGCCGAACTGTACCTTTTGGCGACGGGGTTCCGCGGATCGGTCCGCGAGGGGGTCGAACCATTCGAGCGCGCGTGACGGCCGCCTCGTCAATTTCCGCCATATTGGCGCGCAAGTCTATGAGGAGATTTAAGAAAATTGTCTCAACGGCGCGCTGACCAACGCTGTCGCGGAGGCGCCGCGTTGAGGATGCGGGAGCCGCCTGGAGCGACGCCGAGGCCGGCTGCGGTGGCGGTGACGGTGCAGCTCAGGCGATCTGCCCGTTCCGAGCCGGTTTCGAGCCTTTTCAAGACCTTGCAGCGGATTTTCCGGGCGGGCGTAACGGCCAGGGCGCTCTTCTCGACCCCGTGCTGACCCCGGGCATAGTCCAGGATCGAGCCCGGTGGGGGCGATTCAGGGAACGGAAAGGCGCCCGACGATCTCCTGGATCGCCACGCCGCCATAGGCCGTCTTTCGACGCCCTATGGCGGCTCGCGATAACGGCGCATACGACGATCCAGCGCATCCGCCGATTTTGGCGCCGACTCCATCTTTTCAATGGTTTGGACGCCGAAGCCTGTCCAGATGTCGCGTTGGGTCGGTTCCGCGCCGGCGACCCCTTACGTTGCTCGCTGGCGTAGCCGGGGAGCCAAGCCCAAAGAGCATGCATGCCAAGCCGATGGAGCGCCGAACCCAAGTCCATGCCAACTTCCTGCAAGATCCTCTCATTGCGGTTTTCAATGTTTTCAAGCCGTTGCGTCCGCCGCACGCCGTCGCGAGCGTTGCGCCCCAAGAGGGTCCCTCGGCGCTCGTCTCACGACCGGCTTTCGAGCGCGCCGCGCATGCCGCAGCGGCGGGCGACGAACCCGAACGTCCATTCGCTCTGACAATCACCCGGTATGCGCAGTGGTATTCTGACCCAATAAATCAATATTACCACGAGTTTGGAAAAACATAAATCAATTGGTTGCGTCACGAAGACGCGGGCGCGTCAGGCTGTCCGACGTAGGACGAAGGGATTGCCGCCAACGGCGCGAGCGACGCCAAGGAGGGCAGCGAGGTTCGGTCAAGGCCCAATCCCCGGACTGGCATCAAACCGGCTTCGCGCCGCCTCGCATCTGGCGCTCCGATAGCTCGCCCTCGCGCGGTTATCGGATCCCACTAAGCCGTGCAGCTTGACCATCACGTCCATGCAAAATCCGCATAGCGTCGCGGCACTGCAGGGCCGCGCTCGTCAGCTGCCGACACGGAAACGGCCATTTCGAGCATCGTCCCCATGGCGAGCCACGTCCAAGCACGACGTGCAGGTGATCGTGACCGAACAGGGCCTTGCGGACCTTCGCGGGCTCGCCCCACGGCATCGCGCCGAGGCGATCATCGCCCATTGCGCCCATCCGACCTATCGTGCGGCGCTCGAAGCTTATTACCAGCGCGCGCTGCGGGAATCGCCCGGCCGCCACACCCCGCACCTGCTGACCGAGGCGTTCTCGTTCCTCGACGATTGGAAGGCCAAGCAGGCCGCCGAAGCGCTTGTCAACCCGCACGCGCAGGCTGCGGAATAGAGCGCACGAGCGAGGGCGTCCCGCGCCGCTTGGGCGGCGAGACGCCGCCCCTCCAAGTCAGCGTCTTCCCCCGGTCGGATCCCACTTCTTGTGCGTTTGCCTCACTTGCGCAGGTCGAGCCCCACCCCTTTGTTGGCGAACTCCAGCGTGTAAGACTTCTTGCGCGCGATGACAGGTGAACTTCCCGGCGCGCCGACCGCGTTTCACATCGCCTTTTCAAGCTGGCCGCGGATCTCGCCCGGCTTGTGCTCCGCAGTGTGGATGTTGAAATACATCATGCCGTCCATCAGGTCCTTGGCCTGGGCGTCGGTAAGCGTGGCCGAGCCTTTCATCGGGCTGTCGAGCGGGGCCTTCAGCGGGACCTCGATCGGCGCTGGCTTGCCTACCGGCGCGGGTCCGTGGAAGTGCGCCGCGATAACCGGCCCGGTGAGGCCGGAATAGTC
>Ga0074046_10004562_pt1 | contig 11273 bp, 7 predicted proteins | sample BogForMeECP23OM3_FD_94441 | JGI IMG/M metagenome (GOLD analysis project Ga0074046, IMG submission 94441) | Bog forest soil microbial communities from Calvert Island, British Columbia, Canada - Bog Forest MetaG ECP23OM3 | ecosystem: Environmental > Terrestrial > Soil > Wetlands ...
GCGACGCCGAAGACGTAGAAGAACGCGGCGCGGGCGGGGCTCTGCTGCTGCAGCATCGAGGTGCCAAGCAGGAACGAAGCGGCAAAGCAGCCGATGGCGGTCCACGTCCACAGTGCGCGCGCCAGATGAAGTTGCAGCATGGGCAGGAATTGCCAGCCTGCAGCTTCGTCGCGGTCTTCGCCGCCAAAGAGCGCGACCAGGTTGCGTAGCGAGGCGGCGCGTCCCGCGGCAGCGGCGAAGGACCATAGCACCGTCAGTCCGGCGAGCACGATGAACTTCATCCAGACTGCGCGCAGCAATGCGCCGTGGAGGACGTGATTGAGCGCCGAGCGCTCCAGGGCAGGCTGCATGGTGCCGAGCAGGAAGCGATTGAGCGCGGAGACCTTGAGGCTGTCGAGAAAAAGTGCAGCCGCACCGAGCGCCAGCGGCCAAGCGGCGAGGGCGAAGCACCATCGCCACGTCAACTCGGCGGGCAGGAGAAGCGGCTCGTCGCGCAGGGCGGCGAAGCCCTCCTGAAACGGCGAACGCGAGTTGCCGGGCAGAGGCATGGGATAAGGATAGCCTTCTTCCCACCCTATCGCCAAAAGGCGGCGATAAGGGTGGGGCACCCGGCGGAGGACGCGGATCGGAATCAGAGTCGAGGGTGGAGTACTTGTCCCACCCTTTCCCAAAAGAAGGGAAAGGATGGGGCACCCCCGATATCAAGTGTTCCGCAGGACGGCCCCCTCAAACGTGCTGCGGGTTTGAACGCAGCATCCGGCTAGGTGGCGTGTCTGGAGGGAGAAACCGTCAGCGCCTGGGCCAGCTCGGCAGGGGTGTCCACCAGGATGTCTGGATGCGTCCGCTCCAGCGTGTGCGGCGCGAAGCCATAGGTGACGCCGATGCTCCACAAGTTCGCGTTGCGGGCGGTCAACACATCCACTTCGGAATCGCCGACCATGACGGTTTCTTCGGGTCCGGCGCCTACCTCGCCCATTAGCGTCTGCGCCCCCAGCGGATCGGGCTTCTTAGTTTCGAAACTGTTGCCGCCGTATGTCTGGAAGAAATGTTGCGACAGGCCCAGCCCGGCGAGGATGTCGCGCGAGACCCTGACCGGCTTGTTGGTTAGCACCGCCATTGCGCGCGCGCGGCCATCGAAGATTGCGGCATGCCGCAGCGCCTCTTCGATGCCCTCATAGGCGCGGGTGTCGTCCAGCTTGTGCTCGCGATAGTAAAGCAGGAAGTAATTCAGGGCCTCCTGTAGAAACGAAGCGTGGGCAGGATCGCCGAGAGCGCGGCGGATGAGCATGGGCGCGCCGTCTCCGATGTAGGTGGCGATGACTTCCAGCGGCAATTCCTTGCGGCCGAAGTGGCGCAACATGGCGTTTACAGAGGCGGCGAGGTCGCGTTCTGAATCGATCAGGGTGCCGTCGAGATCAAAGAGGATAAGCTTGATTTTTTTGAGCGGGATGGGCCTAAACGTGCGTATCATTTCACATCCAGTATAGACAGGTGGGCGCGGGTTGCGTCCCACCCTATCGCCAAAGGAAGGCGATAAGGGTGGGGCACCCAGATCTTGCTATGCGCAAAGATCCGACACAATCCAAAACCGGGATTGTGTGGGGCACCCAGGTTTTGGGATTTACAATAGGTGAAGTTTGCGCCGTTAGCGGGTCCTCAATTCAAGCCCGAGGTCAGGGATGGCAACCACCAAGGTCGAGCCTAAGATCGCCGCTGAGCCGGCTGCGTCCGCGGAGAAGTATGAAGGACTCACGCCCCAGCATCTCATCGAGATTTACCGGCTGATGTATTTGTCGCGCCGGATCGACGATCGCGAGATCATGCTGAAGCGGCAGCAGAAGATCTTCTTCCAGATTTCCGGTGCGGGGCACGAGGCGCTGCTGGTGGCGGCGGGCGTGCTGCTGCGGCCGGGCTATGACTGGTTCTATCCCTATTACCGCGACCGTGGATTGTGCCTGGCGTTGGGCAACACGCCCTACGAAATGCTGCTGCAGGCGGTGGGCGCAGCCGACGATCCGGCGTCGGGCGGGCGACAGATGCCGTCGCACTGGAGCAATCCCAAGCTGAACATCGTCACCGGCTCGTCACCGACGGGCACCCAGTTTCTGCAGGCCGTCGGCTGTGCGGAAGCGGGACGGTATTTCAATCAGCATCCCGATGCAGCGGAAAAGGCCACCGGCGACTATCGCCAGTTCAAGGACGTCATCTTTCACGGCGACGAGGTCACTTATGTTTCGGCCGGCGACGGCACCACCAGCCAAGGCGAGTTCTGGGAGTCGCTGAACACCGCGTCGAACCGCAAGCTGCCGATGCTGTTTCTTATCGAGGACAACGAGTACGCGATCTCGGTGCCGGTGGAAGTGAACACCGCGGGCGGGAACATCAGCAAGCTGGTGCAGGGTTTCCCGAACTTTCATCTTGCCGAGGTAGACGGCACCGACGTACTGGCAAGCTATGCCGTGCTGAAGACGGCCATCGAGTATGTGCGCGCGGGCAACGGCCCGGCATTGGTGCACGGACACGTGATTCGTCCGTATTCGCACTCGCTGTCGGACGACGAAAAGCTGTACCGTCCCGAAGCGGAGCGCAAGCTGGAGATTGCGCGCGATCCCATCCCGAAGTTCCGGGCGTACCTGCTGAGCGAGGACATCGTCGACGAAGCTGCGCTACATGAGATGGAGCTCGACCTCACGGCCGAGGTGCAGGAGGCCGCGGACAAGGCGGTGGCGGCAGCGTTTCCCAAGCCCGGCACGTATCTGCAATACCTGTACTCACCGTACCTCGATCCCACGTCGGCGGCATTCGAGACTGAGCCGATTCGTCCGCCGTTGCCCGCGAAGCCGACCGGCGGCGAGAAGACGATGGCCGACCTCATCAATGCCTGCCTGAAAGACGAGATGAAGCGCGACCAGCGCATCGTGGTGTTTGGCGAGGACGTGGCCGACTGCAGCCGTGAAGAGTACCTGCGCGAAAAGCAGGTGAAGGGCAAGGGCGGCGTCTTCAAGCTGACCACGGGCTTACAGGCCGCGTTTGGATCCGATCGCGTGTTCAACTCTCCGCTGGCCGAGGCCAACATCGTGGGGCGGGCGACGGGCATGGCCACGCGCGGACTGAAGCCAGTGGTCGAAATTCAGTTCTTCGACTACATCTGGCCGGCGATGCACCAGCTGCGCAACGAGCTGCCCACGATTCGCTGGCGCTCGAACAACGGCTTATCCTGCCCAACGGTGATCCGCGTCGCCATCGGTGGATACCTCACCGGCGGCGCGATTTATCACTCGCAGTGTGGGGAGAGCATCTTCACCCACACGCCGGGTATGCGCGTGGTGTTTCCGTCGAACGCGCTCGACGCCAACGGCCTACTGCGCACGGCCATTCGCTGCGACGATCCGGTGATGTTCCTCGAACACAAGCGCCTCTACCGCGAGACCTACGGGCGGGCGCAGTATCCCGGGCCGGACTACATGGTTCCGTTCGGCAAGGCCAAGACGGTACGCCTAGGACACGACATCACCGTTATCACCTACGGTGCGCTGGTTCCGCGCTCGCTACAAGCCGCGCAACGCATGGAGCGAGAGCAAAACGTCAGCGTCGAGCTGATCGACCTGCGTACGCTAAGTCCCTACGATTGGGAGGCGATTGCCAACTCAGTGAGCAAAACGCATCGCGTGCTCGTTGCGCATGAAGACACGCTGAGCTGGGGCTACGGCGCCGAAATCGCCGCGCGTATTGCCGACGAACTGTTCGACAACCTCGACGCTCCCGTGAAACGCGTCGCAGCCAAAGACACCTTCATCGCTTACCAGCCGCAGGTGGAGGACGAAATCCTGCCCCAGGCGAATGACGTGTACGACGCGCTGGTGGAGTTGGCGGGGTACTGAGGCGCCGACCTGTCTATTCGCTGCGCAAATGTACGGTGAGCGCGATGAGTTCGGAGTCGCGCTCTACGCCCGGGTGTGGTTTGAATGCTCCGGCGGCAGGATGATAGGCTCGCCCGAGTTGTGCATCTGCCGGGTCACGAAGAAGACGGCGGCCGTCCAGGTGGGAAAGAGGTCGGCGCCGGGGAGGGCCTCGACCATTAGCGTCGGCAGGAAGGCCCAGTGCCAGCCCAGCAGGCGGACCAGTACCACCGCCACGAGCGCATCGAGGACGGCGTCGGCGGGCGAGAGAGCACCTTCGGCGAACAGTGGCGTCACCGCGAGTTGCAACGCGTCGGCGCCGATCGCCACCATCCAAGCGAGCCGTTCTTCGCGGGTCTTCATCGAGAGGAAGAATTCACGCAGCATGCTGGTTATTGTAAAAGCGGGCGGCGGCTATTCTCAAGTCTTCTCTTTTTGCGGTTGTTGCAGAGAAGTCCACTTGGTATTTTCCTGCGAGCCGATGGTTTCGATACGTTCCGCCAATAGCGCGCGAGGATCGTCCAGTTTTGAGTAAACTCCGGCCTTGGCGATGTAGGTGTATTTTTCGTGCTTTAAGGCCTCGCAGGTGGCGCGATAGGTCACCCAGATGTGCTGGTATTGCTGCAGCTGTAACACACCTTCCAGGATTGTGATAAGCACGCCGAGAAAAGCGGTGAGTATGCCTATCACCGCGGTGAGAGAGACGACGGTGGCGAAAGGAAAATGCAGCTTGGCATCGGATAAGTGCAGCGCGGCCAAGAAGGGAATAAGAGCGGCGGCGACGATTTCAATCAGCTTGATGCGTTTGTACTGCCTCTGGCACTTGGAAGCCTTTGCATCGTAATACTCAATCTGATCTTCCAGACGCTCGATGATCGGGTCAGTTGCGTCGTAGGCGACGGGCGCAGTGCTCATGGGTGCTCATTGTAAGGGTTCCGAATCAGGAAACAAGCAAAAAACCTCGGGCGGTTGAACAATCGAAGAAGAGTGCAGAGTTGATCAGCAGAGTCGACGTGAAGTGAAAGGAACGAGGACACACGTTTCCCACTGGCTGATGTGACCCTCGTCACAGTGGAGATATCTTCATTCGTTCAGTATGGTGGTTCGGTCGTCTCAGGGGGGATTTTGAGCCAACATTCCGGGCGGGACCGCGCCGCCGTTGTTGCCGGGGTAGTTTTTCTTCTCACAATTTTAGTCGTGCAACTTGCACTTTCCGTCCGGCAGGAGTCGATCACGTGGGATGAAGACGACCATCTGTACGCGGGATATAAGTCATGGAAGACCGGCGACTTTGGGCTGAATCCTGAGCATCCTCCGCTGGTGAAGCTGCTGGCCGCGCTGCCGGTGCTGCCGATGCAGGTGAAGGTGCCTCCACTGCAGGGGCGCAATTTCAAGATCGAGGCATTCCTGAACGGAAAGGACTTTCTGTTCAAGAACGATGCCAACACCATGTTGTTTCGGGCGCGCATGGCAGCGTCGCTGCTGACCGTGTTGCTGGCGGTGCTGGTGTTCTTCGCCGCCAGAGAGATGTTCGGCACTGGCGCGGCATTCCTGGCGCTGACGCTCATCGTGTTCGATCCCAACCTGCTGGCGCATGGCGCACTGGTGACGACCGATGCGGGGCTTTCGTGTTTTCTGTTCGCCTCGATCTACGCGTTCTATCGGTATGTGAAGGAGCCTTCGGCGCTGCGGCTGCTGGTCGCGGGTGTAGCGACAGGTCTGTCATTCGCGGCCAAACACACGGGGGTGTTGGCGGCTCCGATCCTGATCCTGCTGGCGCTGTGCGAAGTGTGGCGGAGTCGCGAGCTGGCGAACGGCGGGGAGCGAGCCGGAGTTTGGAGGACAAGCCAGTTGGTCCGCATGCTCGGCGCGCTGTGCGTGATTGGGGCGATTTCGCTGACGGTGTTGTGGGGGTTCTATGGATTTCGTTATGCCGCGCGTCCGGTGGGACTGGAACTGAACCCGACCTCGGCGGAGTATCTGCAGCGATTGTCGCGTCCCAATGAAGCGAAACTGTTGTCCACGATCTCGCGCTATCACCTGCTGCCGGAGTCGTATATCTACGGACTGGCCGACGTGCGCATGATCGCCGACTTCTACAGCAGTTATATCTTGGCCAAGGTGTATCCGCACGGAGTATGGTTCTACTTTCCGGTGGCGATGGCGATCAAATCGACGCTGGCGTTCCTGATTTTGATTGCGATTACGGTGTGGGCGATTGTGACGAGGCGACTAACGCGCTGGAGGGAGATTCTGTTTCTCACCGTACCTCCGGCGGTGTACCTGGCGGTAGCGATGAGCTCGAGAATGAATATTGGTATGCGCCACGTGCTGCCGATGTACCCGTTCCTGACGGTGCTGGTGGCGGGAGCGGCCTGGACGCTGATCGAGCACAACCGCCGCTGGATGTACGTTGTCGGCGCGCTGGTGGCGTTCCAGGCCGTTACTTCGTTGCGGGCATTCCCGGCGTACATACCATACGCGAACGAGTTGTGGGGAGGACCATCGCAGACCTACAAGCTGCTGAGCGACTCCAATGTCGATTGGGGACAGCAGCTGATGGCGACGAAGAAGTACTTAGACGCACGCGGTGTGAAGGACTGCTGGTTCGTGTATTTTGCGGAGGGCGTGGTGGATCACACCTACTATGGGATTCCGTGCAAGCCACTGCCCACACCTGACGCGCTGTGGGTGAATGAGAAGTTCGATGCACCGGCGGAGATCGATGGGCCGGTGCTTATCAGCGGGAGCAACCTGTCGGGATATGAATATGGGCCGGCGGCGCTGAATCCCTACGAGCAGTTCAAGCACATCGAGCCGACGGCGGTGATTCAGAACGGCCTGTTCGTCTTTGATGGGCACTTCGCAATCCCGCAGGCGGCTGCGATCGGTCATGTGCAGAAGGCACGGGATCTGATGGAGTCCAAGCAGTTGCCGGAAGCGCTGTCGCAAGCCCAGGAAGCGGTGACACTGGCGCCAAATTCAGTGGGCGCAAACGTCGCGTTGGGTGATGTTCTGTCGGCCATGGGACGCAGGGACGAAGCGAGGCAGGCGTATGAAGAGGCGTTGATGCTGGCGCAAACCGTGGAGCCGGAGTTTCAGGTGGGTTGGGTTGGGTCGATCCAGGGAAAGCTAGCTGAGAAATAGCGTCGGCGGCTCGAGGTCAGTAATCGGAGTTGGGTCAACGTCGCCGGGGTTTGACCGCGCCTGCGGAGGATGATATTGTCTCCTCACACTGGAAAGGAGGGTGATCCAAAATATATGAAATCTGATTGTCACAGTTGTATCCCAAGTGAGGTGGCTGAGGCTTAGGGCTTCCGCTCTAATGCTCGCATCGCTCGAAATGCTGTCGAGTTGATTCGCTGAGGCCACGAGAGTGGACAGCCTCAGGCCAATCCCAACAGCTAACCGGAAGGACCCGCCAGGCGCAGAGCGCAGCGGGTCTTTTCTATTGGGGTGCCTTGGCAGGCTGCGGAAACAGTGGGAAGGGTAGATCCCTCGCGGACTAAAAGTCCGCTCGGGATGGCAAAAATAAATGACTTATTGGCACGACTGAAGTCGTGCCCTGATACAAACCCGCGACCGAATGCATTTTTCGCAAGCGGTGAAGCCGTCTCTTTCAATTGAGAGACCGGTTAACGCCGCGCTGCAGCGCTGCGCTACCCTTAGCAGAAACGAGTACAGAATCTCCTAAACTGTTCTAGCTTAGGGTTTGGCAGTTTGAGCGTCGAGCGCGAGGTTCAACTCGAGTACATTGACGCGGGGTTCGCCGAGAAATCCGAACTGGCGGGATTCGGTGTGAGCGGCGACTAGCTGACGGAGTTGCGCTTCGGAAATTCCACGGGCACGAGCGACACGGGGCACCTGGAAGTCTGCGGCAGCGATGGAGATGTGCGGATCGAGCCCAGAGGCTGAGGTGGTTACCAAATCAACCGGAACTGGAACGCCGGGATTCTCCGTCTGGAGCGCTGCCGCATCTTGCTGGACCCGAGTGATCAGAGCTTTGTTGGTGGGGCCGAGATTGGTTCCGCCCGAACTTGTGGCATCGTATCCGGTACCCGCGGCAGACGGGCGGGAGTGGAAGTAGGTCGGTCCGGTAAAGGCCTGGCCGATCACGCTCGAACCGATGAGCTTGCCATTTTGGCTGATCAGTTGTCCGTTGGCCTTGTGCGGGAAGATCATCTGGGCGATGCCAGTGACCGCCAGCGGATAAATGATTCCCAAGAGGATAGTGGTGACGACGGTCATCAAGACGGAGATGATCAGGTTCTTTTTCATCTGGAACTCCTATGCCATTCCTGCGCGCGTAATCAGCATGTCGATAATCTTGATCCCGATAAACGGGATGATGATGCCGCCGAAACCGTAGATCCACAGGTTGCGGCGCAACAAGGGAGCGGCGCCCATGGGGCGATACTTCACCCCGCGCAGGGCCAGCGGAATCAAGGCGATGATGATGACGGCGTTGAAGATCACCGCCGACAAGATGGCCGACTGGGGCGTCTTCAGATGCATGATGTTCAGCGCGTTCAGCACCGGAAACGTTCCGGCGAACATGGCCGGAATGATGGCGAAGTATTTCGCCACGTCGTTGGCGATGGAAAAGGTGGTGAGCGAGCCGCGGGTCATGAGGAGCTGTTTGCCGATCTCCACCACCTCGATGAGCTTAGTGGGATTGGAGTCGAGATCGACCATGTTGCCGGCTTCCTTGGCGGCCTGGGTGCCGGTGTTCATGGCAACGCCTACGTCGGCCTGAGCGAGCGCAGGAGCGTCGTTGGTGCCGTCGCCGGTCATCGCAACCAGCTTGCCTTCGGCCTGCTCGCGCTTGATGAGGTCCATCTTGTCGCGCGGAGTGGCCTGGGCGAGGAAGTCGTCGACCCCGGCTTCGCGGGCGATGGCGGCGGCGGTGAGGGGATTGTCGCCGGTGATCATGACAGTGCGGATTCCCATGGCACGCAATTGATCGAAGCGCTCGCGCATGCCGCCCTTCACGACATCCTTCAGTTCGATTACGCCGAGAGCGCCGCGAGTCTTCTCGGCGACCACGAGTGGCGTGCCGCCCGAGCGCGCGATCTCCTCAACCGTTTCCCGGACATATTTGGGGAACTCCACGTTCTGTTTGGAGAGATAAGCTTCGATCGCATCAGTCGAGCCCTTGCGGATCTCGAATCCGTTCATGTTCACGCCTGACATGCGAGTCTGTGCGGAAAAGGGGATGAACTGCGCTTCATGCGAAGCCAGTTCGCGACCCCGCAATCCGTACTTCTCTTTGGCCAGTACGACGATCGAGCGGCCTTCGGGAGTTTCGTCGGCGAGCGAAGACAGCTGTGCCGCGTCCGCAAGCTCTGCATCGGTGACGCCGGGCGCGGGAATGAACCGCGAGGCCTGGCGATTGCCGAAGGTGATAGTTCCGGTCTTGTCGAGCAGCAGGGTGTTCACGTCACCTGCGGCCTCGACGGCACGGCCCGACATAGCCAGCACATTGTGCTGGATCAGCCGGTCCATGCCGGCGATGCCAATTGCCGACAGTAGTCCGCCGATGGTGGTGGGAATGAGGCAGACCAGCAGCGACACCAGTACGAAGACAGTCTGCGGCGAGCCGGAGTATATGGCGAACGGCTGCAAGGTAACGACCGCGAGCAGGAAGATGATGGTGAGCCCGGCAAGCAGAATGTTCAGGGCGATCTCGTTGGGTGTCTTCTGGCGCTCGGCGCCTTCGACCAGCGCGATCATGCGATCGAGGAAGGTTTCACCGGGGTTGGAGGTGATTTCGACTTTGATGTGGTCGGAGAGGACGCGCGTGCCACCTGTTACCGCTGAGCGATCGCCTCCAGCTTCGCGGATGACGGGAGCGGACTCGCCGGTGATGGCGGACTCGTCGACCGAGGCAACGCCCTCGATAATGGTGCCGTCGGAGGGAATGAATTCGCTAGCTGCAACCATGACGATGTCGCCGGAGCGCAGCTTAGCGCTGCTGCACTGCTCGATGGTGCCGTCCTTGAGCAGGCGGTTCGCCATGGTCTCGGAACGCGCCTTGCGGAGCGTGTCAGCCTGGGCCTTGCCGCGGCCTTCGGCCATGGCCTCCGCGAAGTTGGCGAAAAGCACGGTGAACCACAGCCACAAGGTGATCTGTAGGTTGAATTTGAAGTCCGCGCCACCGCGAAAGAGCATTACGGTGGTGATCACGCTTCCGATCTCGACCACGAACATGACGGGATTGCCCATCATCTTACGGGGATTCAGCTTGAGCACCGAATCAAGAGCGGCGCGCCGTACGATCTTCCATTCCCAGATAGCTTTTTTGCTTGCTGCCATGCCTGAACCTCAGAAAGTCTTTCCAGCACCCATCAGCAGGTGCTCAAGAATCGGTCCCAGGCTCAAGGCCGGGAAAAACGTTAGTGCGCCGACGATGATGATGACGCCCATCAGCAAGACGGTGAACAGGGGCGTGGTCACGGGAAACGTGCCCAGCGACGGTGGGACGTACTTTTTCTGGGCGAGGTTCCCGGCGATCGCCAACATGGGGATAATCATCAGGAAGCGGCCCACCAGCATGGTGATGCCGCCGGAAATGTTGTACCAGGGCGTGTTGCCATTGATTCCGCCAAAAGCAGAACCGTTGTTGGCGGCCTGCGACACAAATGCGTAGAGAACCTGGCTCAGCCCATGTGGGCCTGGATTGCTGATGCTCGATGTACCGAAGCTGGCAACGGAAGAAATCCCAGCGAAGGTAAGGATGACCAGCGGAAATACCAGCGCCACCAGCATCGCCATTTTGACGTCGTAGGCTTCGATCTTCTTGCCCAGGTATTCCGGGGTGCGGCCGACCATCAGGCCGGCGATAAACACGGTGAGGACGATGTAAATCAGCATGCCGTACATACCGGCGCCGACGCCGCCGAAGATGACTTCGCTGAGCATCATGTTCGTCAGCGGAACCATGCCGCCGAGCGGAGTGAAGGAATCGTGCCAGCCGTTAATGGCGCCGCAGCTTGCGTCCGTCGTGGCGGTGGCAAAGAGCGCTGTGGTAGCTACGCCGAAGCGGGCTTCTTTGCCTTCCATGTTGCCGCCGGGTTGCAGCGCAGACACCTGCTGATCGACGCCAGTCAGTAGAGGATTTCCCCGCGCCTCGGCCCAGTAAGCGACCAAGACACCGCACAGGAAAAGAATCGCCATGGCAGACCATACCGCCCAGCCATGGCGTTGCGAGCCCGTCATGCGACCGAGGGTGTAGGTCAGTCCGGCGGAGATCGCGAAAATCCCGAACATCTCGATGAAATTGGAGAACGGCGTTGGGTTTTCGAAGGGATGGGCGCTGTTGGCGTTGAAAAAACCACCACCATTTGTCCCAAACTGCTTGATGACCTCTTGCGA
>Ga0074046_10004563_pt1 | contig 11273 bp, 7 predicted proteins | sample BogForMeECP23OM3_FD_94441 | JGI IMG/M metagenome (GOLD analysis project Ga0074046, IMG submission 94441) | Bog forest soil microbial communities from Calvert Island, British Columbia, Canada - Bog Forest MetaG ECP23OM3 | ecosystem: Environmental > Terrestrial > Soil > Wetlands ...
CAATGCCCGTTCGAACTCGGCCAGCGCAGCGAAGATGGCGAACACAAGACGGCCGTTGGCGGTCGTGGTGTCCAGCTGCGCGCCTTGGCCGGTGAGGATCTTCAGGCCGACACCTCGACCTGTCAGGTCGTGGACGAGATTGACCAGGTGGTGCAGGTCGCGGCCGAGCCGATCCAGCTTCCAGGCTACCAACGTGTCGCCCTTGCGCAGCGCCTTGAGGCACGCCTCCAGGCCCGGTCGGCTGTCGCGCTTGCCCGACGCGTGGTCTTCGTAGAGGCGCCTCGGCTTGACGCCGGCGGCGAGCAGCGCGTCGCGCTGCAGGTCCAGCGTCTGACTGCCATCGGCCTTCGAGACGCGCATATAGCCGATCAGCACTGGCCTGGGTTGCTCCACAAACGAGCGAATACGTGACGGCGCGCGCGACGCGCCCCGCCGTGTTCAAAGCTGTCACGTTATCGGTCACTTTGTCTATGCTCTGTAAACCTTCCAATTCTGCCTTGCGAGACGACCGGCATCGGCCGTGGCATACGCCTCCCTGCGCCTCGCCGTACGCCGCATTGTCGTCCGCAGCTCGTCCAGTGCTGCGCGCCCTTCGGCGGTTAGCACCCAGCCCGGGAACTCGGACACACGCGCCAATATCCTCGCGGGCTGCATCGCTTGTATCCGCGCTACCGGTACGCCCGTGCCGGCTGAAAGCCGCGCGAGCTCCGCCTCCGATATCCTGTCCAGATCGCGCGCGGCGCGCCCTGTTCGATTCAGGGCGCGCTTGAGAAATGCGTCGTAGCTGATGCCGTACGCAGCTGCGATCCGGCGCACCCAGTTCTCAAGCACTTCCCACTCGTGAGGCTGCGGATGCAGCGGCCAACAACGATCTGGATCGTTGCCGGCGCCGGGGAAGGTCGTCATCGTAGCTCGCGCTCGAACAGCCGGCGTCGTACCGAGGGCGGCTGATAGTCGGCCGCCTCGATTACGCCCGCATCGATGCGCTCGGCGCCGGCCAGCAAGGCCGCGCTGGTCGCCGCGGTCAGCAAGGCCGCCACCTCGCCGATGATACCCTCCGCGCGATTTGCGACCAGCTTGCGCAGCTCAGGCGCGCCGAGCTCGGACGGCTCGCGCAGAGGCAGCACCGCCTCGAAGCTCGCGAGCAGGCGTGCGAACTCGGGCCCGTCTTCCCAGAGAGGCAGCACGAACGGTTGAAAACGGTTCTCGAGCTGATCGTCGGTCCGCAGTGCCAGATAGGCCTCGCGCGTTCCCAGACAAACCAACGGAATGCGCAGGGCGTTGCCGAGGAAGCGGAGCAGATTGAGCATCTCGCGCTGCCGCTGCGATGTAGCTGCGAGCAGGTTGTGTAGCTCGTCGATGATGAGCATCCGACAGCCTACGCCCGTCAGCAGGCGCAGCGCGAGACCCTCCAGTTGCAGTGTACGTCCCTGCGGGCCGACCGGCGAGTTAAGGGCGGCGAGAATCGCCGCATGGAAGCGGATCAGCGTTGGCGACGCCGGCATCTGCACTGCCAGCACCGGGATGGTCTCCCAGTCGTCATTGCCTGACGCACAAGGCGGGTGGTTGCGGAGGAATCGCTCGGCGATCGTCGTCTTGCCGTTGTTGGACGCCCCGATGATCAGCAAGTTGCGGGGGCGGATCTTGCCAGGCTCGCTGTCGAGCATGCGCTCCAGCAGGGCAAGCACCTGATTGGCGCGGGTATAGCCGATCCATCGATTGGCCGGCAGACGCGCAAGGCGTTCTACCCCGGGCAGTGCCGCCAACTCGTGCATCTCTGGGCGGAGATGGACGAGGTCTACCATTGCTCGATGTCGTCGAACGGTCGCGGAATCACGGCGGCTTGTTCGGGCGGCGCGGCCGAGATCGTCTCGGGCACGCTATCGGGTTGCGTACGGCACCGGCGCGTCCGATCGCGCCGGGCAGAGCGTGTGAGACGCGAAGCCTCCCGCTCAATGGCGCGCATCTCCTCGACCGCCGCGAAGAGGCTGTTCTCGTCCACCGCTTCGCGTCGTCGCGCTCGGACGCGCCGACACGCCAAGTGGTGCTCCCACAGTGAGATCGTCGGGCGGGACAAGATGCGGCATGGCACTTCCAGGTAAGTGTCACTGAGCGAATCGAGAACGAACACGCGCGAGAGGTCGCGCGGATCGCGCCGGATCAGCAGCGGGTCCGGCCGGTTCCGCGCCGTGATCCACGATCGCAGCGCGCTGCTGAAATAGGTGATGTGGTCGATGGTGATCCCGTCCCGCTGCAGGCTACGGCGGAGGACAGGCAGGAAGTCGACAAGGAAAGCACGCCCGTCTCGCGGCGCAGGCAGGTCGCCACGCTCGGCTTGCAAGGCTTGGATGCCGGCCTCATAGCGGCGCAGCGGCAGCTCGCCATCGAGGCCCTCATGCGGGCGCAGGTGATAGTATTTGGTGATGGCGACGGCGATCCAGCGCTCCAACTCCTCCAAGGTGAGGCAGGCGGTCTTGTCGCTGTCGTAGCTGCCGCGCTGCTCGATCGTGGAAAACGTTGTGCCGGGCAGCGCGTGCACCAGCTCCATCATCATGCCGATCACTCGCTCAATGATGCCGCCGAAATGCGGCCGGCCTGGAGGACGCCACTCGATCTTGATGCCGTGCTGCGCGCATCCGCGCTCGAATGCGGCAGAGTGGAACTCCGTTCCATTGTCGACGCCAATACAGAGCGGCTTACTCATAACGGGCCACGACGCCTCGATCCCGCGTGCCGTGAGCCACGTCGCCTTGTTCGCGACGACGTGTGTGAGGCAGAGACCGACGCTCGTCGCCGACGGTGCCTCCAGCGACAGATGGAAACCGGCGATGCAGCGGCTGTGCACGTCAATCGCCAAGGTCAGCGACGGGCGGCCGATCGGCTCTCGGTCGAGGGGATCGACCAGGATCAGGTCGACCGGCGTGTGGTCCACCTGCACCAGGTCGAACGGGAACCGCGCGGGCGGCGCAGGCCCATGCACCGGCTGCGCTTCGGGATGCTCCTCGCCACGCTGCCGCCGTGCGGCGAGCGACAGCTGACGCAACCGGCGGCGGATCGTGTTCGGGGATGGCGCGCGGAGGCCCGCGGCGCGGCAGCGCCCGATGACTTCCATCACCACCCGGGCGGCCGAAAGCCGCTGTGGCGTAAGGTAGATCTCGCCAATGATCCGCGTCAGCGCCGCCTCACTCGCTGGCGGCAAGCGGGATTTGCCGCGCCCGCCCGCCGAAGTGGCCGGCAACAGGGCGGTCAGGGCGCCGTCCGCCTCTCGGCAGCGGCGCAGCAGCGTGTAGGTCTGGCGGTCCGAAAGCCCGAGCGTGGCCGCAGCCGCCAGTATCAAGCGACGCGGCCGGCGTTCCGCCTCCATGAGAGGGCGCAGAACCTGGACACGCCGCTCAGCCTCTCGCCATGCCGCCTCGGGGATGTCCGCCAGGTCCGCCACGCGCCACGCCCGCTCCATCTGAGACGCACTGCAGCCGGCTTTGGCAATTTGCCGGATTTTGCGGTGGTCTTTGGTCGGAATTGAAGCGGAGTGTGGTAGGTGGCCGGGCCGATTCTCATTACAAATCAATGGCCGTCACTGAAGCCGTCTTTGGAAACTGACATGTACCAAGTACCGGCGAGTTCGCTTGAAGTCGCCCCTGACCTGAGGAACTGCTCACAGTCCGCAAGCACTGTGCCACTCGGGAGGCGCGCGGGTCCCCGCAAAGCGCACTCCCAGACGATCAGAACCCGCCATCCCGCCGCCACTAATTCGTCCATCGCTGTCCGATCACGTGCACAGTTCCTCTCGATCTTAGCCTGCCAAAACTCTCTCCGCGTCGTCGGCAGCCGGCACATCGGACAGTCGTGTCCGTGCCAGAAGCAGCCATGCACGAGAATCACCGCTCTCCTGGATGGAAAGACTATGTCCGGCCGTCCCGGAAGATCAGCGCGATGCAGCCGGAATCGGAAGCCGCGTGCGTGAAGACCTCGGCGCAGGAGCATCTCGGGCTTGGTGTTCTGGCCGCGGATGCGGCTCATATTGAAGCTGCGCTGGCTGGGCGTGAGCACATCGACCATTGCTGCGCTCATGCCTGTGCCGGAGTGGATGGGATCGACCAGCGAGCTGCGGCGAGAGTGTCAGCCAAATCGAGTGAGGCGGTGCGAGCCACCAGCCTGTGCCCAATTAAATTACGTCTTGGAATGCCGATGCACGGTGATCTCGTATTTCCAGTCCAGCATCCTTGCACCGCTGGAGTACAACGAGCAGTCGCTTCGCTTGGCTGTCCGTCGGAATGGACCGCGGTATTGCAGACGCGATATCCAGCGCGCGTCCATCATCAAACGAGGCGAGTTTCTTATCTCGCGCGAATGAGCGCACAGCTCTCCATGCCTCAGCACCCAACGCGATTACCTCCTCAACAGCAGCCAGACCTTCGGTGATCTGTTCGGCCTCCCGCTGGTCCCTCTCGGCAGCGCGGACGTCAGTCCTCCCGATGAAGAATCTGTCAAGCCCAGGCAGAACGGGAACATCGGTTTCCAGCGCGGCCCTTCTGCACGCCTGCTGTTTTGCCCATTCCGAGACATTCTGCCCAGCCTGGGGTGGCGACCGGAGTACCGTCATCATCGCCTCAGCGACGAGCAACAGCTGTTTTTCCAGGACGTCACCGGCCGCTTGGGCAGTCCAGACCCTGAGAAAGTCGAGGCGGCCGCCATCCGTTTGCGCAACCGCCAGCGCCGCCAAGCGGGCGGTCGCATAGGCCACGATCTGCGCCCGGTACCCGCCCTCGTACCACGGCGCCTTCGAAACGAGTGCTTCCGTGGCGCGGAAGAGAACCACTCGCGCGATTGCGGCGCGGTACCAGTCGTCGCCATAAAGGGTTCGCTTACGCTCGTCGAGCCAGTCCTTTGTCACCCGCTCAGCGAACTGGATGAAGGACTTCTCGGCCCCTTTGCAAGCTATGTCGGGTTCAAGGTTGAAACTACATTCGACCTTCGCGAGGTCCGTTTTCGTGATCACTTGGCGCCGGGGATTCATGAGCAGAAACTGATTGCGCTTCCCCGCCGTGAGTCCGACCTGATCGTTCAGGTACTGGCCTCGGGCACGCTCGTAATACCAGTGCGTTTGCACCTGTGAGCCGGCGACAGCAGGAGCAAGTAAGCGTCGGGAGATCTTCTCAATGTGGCGATGAAATGGATGATTCGCGAAGAAATCGCTAGGACGCACCCCATTCTGACTGTTGGCGAATCTGGAAATAAGCGGGATCAGGTCAGAGGCTACAGTCGGCGTTACAACAGACAGTTTCATTGGGACGAAGACGGTTCCGCCCACTAAGGTCCTTACGCGCGCGGCGGCCGCTAGTGAAGCGGTCGTCTGAGCACCGTTGACGATCTGCAGATCGGTGGCGGAGGTGAGGACGATGGAGCCATCGCCACGCCGAACGGTGGCCACTTCTGATGCTGTCGCCGCTATCCCATTGTTGTAGGCGAAGAACTTCGCGGGGTCCGTCGCAATGGTTGCCGCGATCCCCTTGTTCACCTTTCCGCTTCGACCAAGGAACGTCCTGACGTTACCTTCCAGCAGACGGCTGCCGTGTCGAATGTAGATCTCGGCGAGGACCTCGCCTGGTATAACGGCCAAGTACCCGTCGTACTCATCTGATCCCATCGATGCAGGCAGTACTGGCAGACCCCCTCCCGCTAAATGCGAGAAGTCCACCACCAAGTCGTCCCTCACGCTGCGCGCATCGTGTATGCGCTTCAGTCGCGTCACGTCCCAGATCTGGAACGTCACGCGCACGTGCTCGCGGGTCTGGTTGCCGGGAATTTCCCGCAGTCTTTCACTGATCGGTCGATCCGTGAGGACGTGAACGCGCAGCGCCGTCGGCAGTGGCGCTGACCGGATGTGACGCGCTAGCGCCCAGAGCGGGCGACTCTCCTCGATGTTGTCTGTTAACCAGCCATCGCGCGACTGATCGAATACGCCGAGCGCCCGGTTGAATCCCTGATCCCTGGCATCGGTGAGAGTGATGCTCGGAGGATAATTCGCTCCGCCATCCCAGAGCGCGACAAACAGGTGGAGCGAACCATCGGCCTCGTCGTTCGCCCAGGCATCAACCTCCAGCTTCCGGCCACGTTGGCCGGTGAGCGTCTCAGTGCAACACTCGGCATCTGGTACCTCGCCCGACTCCGAGAGCCGTTCCAGCATTTCCAAGGTGAAGGCTTCCCTCGATCCGCAGGCTTCGACTTCGGCACGCGAGGCTACTGCGGCGAGCAGATCGGCGCGGAATTCCTCCTCGGTCATCGGATAATCGTGGGTGGTGGCAGCACAATCTTGTAGGTCGCTTCAGAGATAGCGGCCGGAACGGTGGCTGCCGTGAGACGGGGGAAGCCTTCATCCACCTCGTATCGGTCGATGCGTTCCAGGCGGACTGCGACGGAATCCGTGTTTGCCGGATCGTCCCAGCCGACGAAACGAAGCAACATTTCGAATTCCTGCAGCGCCGCAGGTGCTTGGTTCATCTGGGTCCGCAACTGTTCGACGAGCCGGGCGGCAGTAACCGCGCCCTCGGCCTTGATCCCCGTGTCCACCAGTCGGACCACAACGAGCTGCAGCGGGTCGTCACCGCTATCCAACTGGTCCAGCCCGTTGATCTGCACCCGGTCTGAATGGCAATCGAGCGTCTTCACTTCAAGCTTCTGACCATCTGGCAAACGGAAGTCCTGGCTGGTACCAAGGGGCCCGGTCCAGGCGGAGACGGCTTGGTCCGGTCCGAGCATGGGAAGTAGCTCCCCTTCGAGGACCAGCAGCTCCCCGATCAATCCCTTCAGTTGAGCGTGGCTAAGTCCGACCGGCTGCGGCTGCATCAAGGTCCGCCAGCGCTCGATCCGTGAAAGCACCAACCCGCTCGGTTGCGCGGTACGCGCGTCGGTCCGAGTAAATTCGATTATGTCTCGACAGAGTTCCGCGAAAACCGCGAGAAGGCGCGGCTCGTTAAGGAAGATGCGCAGCGACCACCGACCGTCCTGACGCTGCCGACGATCTATCCCGATCGCTTTCAACTGAGGAGCATCGCTAGGGCGCTCATCGCAAAATAGGGTCAGGCCCGGTCGGTCGGGGTGCTCAAAATCGACGTAGAGGTCGAGAGGATGGGCAGCGTCCACCCGACGCTGTGCATCGACGGTTTCGCGCCGGAGCGAGGCCCAGAGTTCCTCAATCCTCATTATCGTCGTCGCTCAGGTCGTCACCGTTCAGTTCCAGTTCAGCTTGCGCCACGCGATTCAGGCGGTAACTGACGTAACGCTTCGGCGCATTCGGGTCCTTGATGCCCGGGAAGTGAAGCCCGAGAGCGGGGAGCACCAAGCCCCGTTTGTATAGCGTATCGTCACCCATAGCCTGCCGTTCGAATCCGCGAAGCAGATAGATGACGAGTAGCGGCGTTTGCATCGCGGCTCGAAACGCGTCTTCCGGAATGTTCTTGAGATCCGGATTCGCCTTCCTTTCGGCCGCCTTAACGGTCTCAGCCTGCTCGAACGACAATCCATGCAATACGTCCTCGCGCCCGCCGACACGCGCCTTCTTTCCAGAGACGAGCAGCGACTGCGGAGGGGTTTGACGCAGGAGAACCAAGCGCCTCTTCGCCTGAACACCAACCCCCGAGTGTAGTGGCGGGTCAATCGGTCCCTGAGTACCGTTCGTCGGAAGCGCAACCGTCCAGAGCGAGAGCTGTGGATCACCACGTTGGGCTGCCGCCACGAGGAAATCGGCGATCGCATCACCCTGGAAGTCGTGGTTCAGCGGATGGACCAGAAACTCGCGTAGCAGCTTTGCGACTACATCGGCGGGAACGTCGCGCCAGAGCGCGGCGCTCCCATTGGGAGACTCGCAAGGAGCACCGCGGGCGTCCGTCAGGTCGGAAAGAAACCGATCGACAATCTTGAGGTTTTCCTCATTTCGCTGCTGGTCGGCATACAGCCTTGCCGTCTCTATGCCGCGCCCAGCCAAGGAGATGTCTCTGACCTCGCCGACAACGTTGATGCCTGTCGCCATCTTGTTGCGGGCGGTGATGAGGAGCGTATCCGGATGGGTGCGGACCCGAAGCCCGAACTCGGCCGGCGTTGCTCTTTGCCGGCGCATTCGGGCGAAGTCGCGCTTGAGCTCGTCGGTGGCGTCTGTGACATGCCGGTACCAGCCCTCAGCCTCCGCCGTGAGCCAGATTCGACACAGATCGGAATAACCATCGCGATAGCCGAACCACCGGCTCATCTGCAGGAGGGTGTCATAGGCCCTCGAATTCCGCAGAAAATAGCTGGCACAGAGGCCTTCGAGGGTAAGCCCGCGAGAGAGGCTGTTGCCTCCAACCGCGATGACCCTGACGCCGGGCGATTCTTTGACCACGCTGTAATCAAGGCTTGCGGCACCGGTCCCTTGATTGACTGGCTGGACCCGTACCGGCGAGATCGCTTCGTGAAGGAAAGCCAATACCTCGGCCCACTCGAAGCCGATCTGCGCGAACTCGTTCTCGAAGACTCGCTGGAGCGTCGCAATCTCCGGTGACTGCAGTGCAGCTTCACCTGCCTTCAGCCTGCCATACAGTCGGATCTGGTCCCTGATCCGATCCAATTCCACGTGCAGCTGATCGGCCACTTGGTTTTGGACGGCGGTGAAGCGGGATACGTTCACGAGCATCGAACGATGAATGCCCGTCTCGTGCCCGTCCACGCGATGCTTAACCCGCAAGTCCCGTAGAGCACACGTCAGCAAGAACTGACGCAAGGCATCAAGCAATGAGTCGGGGATCGGTCCTGGCACGACCTCAGGCTTGTGATCCACTGGGAGCCAGTCATCCGAGTCCTCGATCGTACGAATGCCCGCGGCCCAGGCCTCCGCCTCTCCGGCTGCAGGCTGCTCTGGATCCATCGGCGGGAACACGCGGTCCATACCGACATAGTTCGTCGGAGGTTCAAGCAGGTGTATGAAATCGCGGGGGAATAGATCATCGCCGAGCATTTCATCGGTCGACGTCGGGTCGATGAAGATATTGGCGAAGGGTGTCGCGGTGAATCCGACATAACTCGACCTGCTAAATAGCGCCAACAAATCACGAATGGCCTTGTTGATAGCGGTGGTTTCGTCTGGGTTCAGACGCGTGTTGATCGAGGCGTTGTCGGCCTCATCATCGATGAGCAGAAGCGGAACATCGATGCGACCCTCCCGGTCTGCGTTCATGGTCCGTAGCCAAGTGGCGAGATTCGACAGGACCCTTTTGTTCTTCTTGGCCACGACCATCACCGGCTCCTTGACGGAGTTCAGCGAGATGCTGAGCGCGGAGGCAATCGCGGCCCGGAAATCCCTGTCGCGGGATGTGAATACGATGCCGTCACGCCGGCTGTCGATGTGACCGACCCCGATATGCGTCTTGTGCTTTAGCTGGTCCCTGGCAAGGAAGTCGCGGCTGTCGAGGCCCACAAAGGCGGCATCAAGTCGCTCCTGGGTCTGTCGGCGTACGTTTTCCAGGGTGCCGGCCAGGAGGATCACCATGCGGTATCCAGCATCGGCCGCTTTGCAGATCAGCGCGGCATAGGACGCCGTCTTGCCCGACTGCACATCACCGACGACGAGGCCCCGTCGTTTCCATGACCCGTCGATTGTTGGATCACCTAGGAGGTCCAGCAGCTCGTCCATCGAACGATCGAGCGTGCCAGTGACAAGGGGAGGCCAGCCGCTCCGCAGCAGGAGTTCCCGGTAGCGATTCCAATAGAACGGATCGATGCTGGCGCGTCGGGAATCGACCCACGGGACGTGTTCGACCTTGATGGTCTGCCCCATCTCCATCCGGATCGAGAAGCGGGCATGGAGAAGCCTGCGAGCTTCCAGGACCTGCTCTGGCTTGGCATTGAAGGCGCCAGCCAAGCGTCCGAGAATCTCGTCTATTTCGGTTTCGGTCGGCGGCGGGTCCAGGCGAAGTCCCTGCGCAGCCATGCGCGCGATACTTTCAGCGGAGGCATCAAAGTTCATGCGAGCAATCTTTCTGCAATCCGGCGCGCAACGTCCGGATTGCGGTTGAAGGGTTCGGTCACGGGCAGCCGTTCGAGTATCCTCGACGAGACTTCCGGCTGATCGGAGAATGCGGCCACTATCCGTCGGGCGATGCTCTCGAGTTCGGCTTCGTCTGGCACCGCCGGCTCGGCCACCGGCTGGTCGTTGACGGTGTGAATATGAATGTCATGGATCGGGAGGTTCTCCTCCAACACCTTCAGAAGCACCGCGACTTCATCGCCGCTGTTGCGGCTGGAAAGAAGCAGTCTTACCGCTGGGTGATCCCGATTTATCCGCCAGGCTGCCCCAGCATCGCGGATGTCGTGTCGCTGCCATAGCGGTACGCTTTCCCGATTATCCGCGGGAGTGCCTTTGTACGTGTACACGTTGCGGCTGCGCGTCGCGACTGCGCCAACAATCCTCTTCAGGTGCGGACGTAAAGCAGCAGGCGGTTCGGCAATCGACTTGCGAATGTCGATCTTCCAGAGGTGGTCCAGTTCAATTGGGACATCGACCCGGATGCGTGCCAGCCGGATCAGATCATCTGCAGGCACGATCTTGAACCAGCCTCCAGGGACGACCAGGCGCCCGCCCCGATAGATGTAAAAGCCGTGACCGGTCTTGAGACTTTCCCGGCCGCCGGCTCGTTCGAGATCAGATGGTCTCAGACGCGACGGATAGGGCAGCACAAACGGTGATACGGTGATAGCGTGACCGTCCACCGGGACTGATTCGGTGTGAAGCGCCTGCCCGCGCGTGTGCCCTTCCAGGAACGGATCGATTACGTCCAATGGACGCTCGTTGAGAAGGATGGTGAATGGGCCGACTACTTCTCCCGCCAAGAATCGATGGAACGCCAGGGCCAAATGGTCCGCTGCGTCCAAAATGGCCTGCTCAGCACCGGCGGCCCCAAGCCGGTCGAGGTTCTGCCAAATAACCGCCGTCCCGTGACCCTGTTCTTCCAGCAGGTTCAGCGGTTCTCTTGGTAGTTCGTCCGAATTGGGCCGCTCCAGCCACCAAGAGCCGCGACGGTCGCACTCGTCGAGATCCCATCGGGCGATCGACAGCCGCCCGTCCTTCAGGGTCACCACTGTCAGCTTGCGACACTGAGACAGCGACGCCGTCTTCAACCCAAGGCCGAACCGACCGAGGTCGGGCCCCCTGCGCGGGTCGCGCGGGTCCCGGCTGCCGAAGCGCATGGCTTCGATTAACGTGGCCTCGTCCATCCCAGTCCCGTCATCAATCACGGCGACAA
>Ga0074046_10004564_pt1 | contig 11272 bp, 9 predicted proteins | sample BogForMeECP23OM3_FD_94441 | JGI IMG/M metagenome (GOLD analysis project Ga0074046, IMG submission 94441) | Bog forest soil microbial communities from Calvert Island, British Columbia, Canada - Bog Forest MetaG ECP23OM3 | ecosystem: Environmental > Terrestrial > Soil > Wetlands ...
AACATCTGCACGATTTATGACATTGGCGAGCAGGACGGTCAGGCGTTCATCGCCATGGAGTTTCTGGACGGCACGACGCTGAAGCATCGCATCGCGGGGCGTCCGCTGGAAATTGAAACCCTGTTGTCGCTCGCAATTGAGATTGCCGACGCGCTCGATGCCGCTCACGCAGGAGGCATCGTCCACCGCGACATCAAGCCCGCCAACGTCTTTATTACCAAGCGCGGCCACGCCAAGATTTTAGATTTCGGGCTGGCGAAGGTCGCGCCCACGGCCAGTTCCCCCAGCCAGATTGCATCGGCGAGCACGACGGCCACGATCGACGAACAGCACCTGACCAGCCCCGGTTCTGCGCTCGGCACCGTCGCCTACATGTCGCCGGAGCAGGCGCGCGCGAAGGAGTTGGACGCCCGCACCGATTTGTTCTCGTTTGGAGCAGTCCTCTATGAGGTGGCCACCGGGCAGTTGCCCTTCCGTGGGGACAGTACGGCAACCATCTTCGAAGCGATCCTGAACCGAGCTCCGGTAGCTCCGGTGCGTCTGAATCCCGACGTGCCCCCGGAACTGGAACGGATCATCAACAAGGCTCTGGAGAAAGACCGCAATCTGCGCTATCAGAGCGCGGCGGAGATGCGAGCCGACCTGCAACGGCTGAAGCGAGACTCCGAGAGCGGGCGCAGTCCTGCAGCAAGTTCGGGCACGACGGCCGTGCCAGAAGCTCCTGCGGCTTGGGTTGCGAAGCTCCGGACGATTGCGATTCCCGTTTTGCTGGTCGCCTTGCTCGTCGTCTTTCTGATCGGGGGCGGGCTTTACTATCGTTCGCGTCAAAGCAAGCGCGTGACCGATAAAGAGACAGGGAAGGCGCCGCGCCGCGCCGTCGCCGTGCTGGGTTTCAAGAATGTTTCTGGACGGCCGGATGCCGCATGGCTGGCCACGGCGCTATCGGAAGAACTCACAACGGAACTTGCCGCCGGCCAAGAGTTGAGAACCATACCCGAAGAAAATGTCGCGCGTATGCGCAACGAGCTTCCTATAGGGGACATGGACAGCCTCGCCATGGATACCTTGAAGAGCATCCACCGGGTTTTGGGTGCGGACCTGGTGATACTGGGGTCGTACGTAGCCTTGGGCAAGGAGGCGGGCGGCCAGATTCGGCTCGATCTACGCCTGCAGAACACGAGCGGAGACATGCTGGCCGAGGTGTCGCAAACTGGCACCGAAACCGGTCTGTTCGACCTGGTCGCGCGAACTGGTGAAGTGGTGCGTCAGAAGCTGGGGGTCGGTGCGGTTTCGGACGCGGAAGCACTCAGCGTGAAGGCGTCTCTCCCGGCGGATGCAGAAGCGGCCCGGCTGTACTCCGAAGGACTCGCAAAACTGCGGCAGTTCGATGCTTTAGCGGCACGCGACCTGTTGCAGAAGGCGATTGCCGCTGAGCCAACCCATGCTCTCGCCCATGCGGCATTGTCATCGGCCTGGGCGACCTTGGGGTACGGCGACCGGGCCCGGGAGGAAGCTAAGAAGGCGTTTGACCTTTCCACTAATCTGTCGCGCGAGGATCGTCTCTGGATCGAGGCGCACTACCGACTTGACAACAACGAACCGCTGAAAGCAATCGACATCTATCGGTCGTTGTTTGAGTTTTTCCCCGACAATGTCGAATATGGTTTGGCTTTGGCGAGTGCTGAGACTTCACATGGCAAAGCCAAAGATGGCTTGCCAACGGTGGACGCACTTCGCAGGTTGGCGCCGCCCGCGGGTGATGATCCCCGCATTGACTTGGCGGAGGCCGAAGCTGCCGCAGCCCTTTCGGATTTTCATCGCCAACAGCAAGCAGCCGAGAAGGCACGAACGAAGGCCGAGGCCCAAGGAAGCATTCTCTTTGTCGCTCGCGCCCAACTGGAGGAAGGGCGCGCGTTCGAAGATCTGGGCGAGCCAGGCAGGGCAATCGCGTTGTTCCGGGAGGCCAAGGAGACGTATACGCGTGCGGGTGATCGCGGCCAGGTGGCGCAGGCGCTGTTGAATCTTGCGATCGAACTGGAAGAGGGGGGTGACTACGCTAATGCCCAACATGCCTGTGAGGAGTCATTAACCATCCGGCGCGAGATTGGCAATCAGCGCGGTGTCGCTCAGACGTTGATGCAAATGGCCATCATCCTAAGGCACGAGGGTGAACTTCCGCGTGCCAGGCAGATTTTGGAAGAAGCCCGGCAGATTGATCATGAAACAGGGAACCGCCGGGCCGAATCCCAAGCCACCGGGAACATCGGCAACATACTGGACGACCAGGGCGACATCGTTTCTGCAAAAAGAGCCTATGAAGATTCCCTTTCCATCTCACTAGAGATTGGAGACAAGTTAGGCCAGGCGATTTCCGTGGAAAATGTCGCCAACGAACTGACCGCTCTCGGCCAAACTGCCGCGGCACGCAAGAATTACGAGCAGTCACGCACTATGTCGATTGAACTCGGAAGGAAGTCCCTAACCACGGACGTGGACCTTTCGTATGGGGATTTGCTCCTCCAAACAGGCGACATCTCTGCTGCTCGTCAAAAGTACGATGAGGCGCTGCCGCTGGCTGTGCAGCTGGGTGAGCAAAGTTACATCGCTGCGGCGCACGCCGGTTCCGGAGATCTGCTCGCGGCCGCGGGAGACCTATCCGGCGCGGCGAAGGAGTACGAAAGCACAATAGCGATATTTACGAAGGTGGGAAGCAAAGCCAGCGTGGCCGATGCTCGCGTCTCCCTTGCGAGGCTTCGCATCGAGCAGGGCGATGCCGCAGGAGCTTTCGATCTTGCAACTCAAGCGTTGCAGGAGTTCGAGACAGAAAAATCGACCCGCAAACAGGCAGGTGCGCACCTGGTCCTTGCACGTGCGCTGCTGGCCCAGGGGAAAGTTATTGCCGCTCAAAACGAAATTCAGCACACGAAGGAATTGATGCGCGAAAATCAAGACCGGCGGCTGGAACTTATGTTTCAGATTACCGGGGCAATGGTAGCAGCCAAGAACCCCCTCAATGCGACTGCTGCTGCCAAGACTTTGGCAAGGAGTATCATCGAAGCGAAGAAGTTCGGTTTCGTTACCTACCAGTTCGACGGCCGTCTGGCACTTGGGGAGATCGAGATGCAATCGGGGACCCCCGGCGCAAGCACACATCTGAAGCAGTTGCAGCGGGATGCCACTGCGAAAGGATTTGTGCTGGTCGCCCGTAAGGCTGCCTCCGCCAATAAGGAGAGAGTGGGGACCATGGTCCTCCACTAGACCCGCCCGGAAGCAGCGATCCGCGGAAATACACAAACGGCTGGTTTCAGACGGACCCACGGTTTCAATTATGCGATGCGCGGCCACGCCGCCCGCGTCCGGGCACTCGCCGCCTACAAAGATTTCTTCACCCTCTGGAAGGACGCCGACCCCGACCTCCCCATCCTGAAAGAAGCCACAGCGGAGTACGCGAAACTGCAGTAGCCGGAAAAAGTGCTGCCTGGTGGGTCTCTATTTAGCGATAGTTGATGTAACCAGGCAATTTCGCTCAAAACCCCTCAATGAGCAACTGGGATTCCGCGTCCTCAGTTCACCAAGCCCGGCTTCATCATGGCCTCCGCCACCTGATTCTGCGCTACCAGCTTGTCCCTGTTGATGGCGTGCGTGTAGATATCCAGAGTAGTGCCGACGTCGGCATGCCGCAGAATGGACTGTACCGTCTTAACGTCGGTCTTGGTCTGGGTGACCAAGTCGGAAGCCAAGGAGTGGCGGAGGTTGTGGAAGCCGAATCGACGCCGATCGTCGGGCGCGAGGATTGCAGTGTCAACATCCATGATCCCAGTCGCGTTCGTATTGAGTCGTCAATATTTTTCTGAGCTCTTCGGCGCCAGAGGCTGTCCACAATGCGGAGATGACAATTGAAGTTCAGTGGCGTCCAAAACTGTGAGGTACTACGATGATCAGGACGCGAACACCGAAGTTGGCTTTCATCCATTGGTTGCACCACTTCGGGTCCAAACGGCAGGTCATGAAGTAAGCAAATCTGGTTCCCGGTTTGTTCTCTTCTCCCGATTGCGCGTCACAATATATGAGGAGTTTCGCCGTTTCATGAAACGAAACCGAAAGAGAAGTTTGGAGCACCAACATCATCTGATTAGGCGCGAGTTCAAGAGGCAGGCATCAGCGTGGGCAAGAGAGCGAGTTTCCCCCGATCTTCAGTGGGTTGCGCGCCAACTGCCGTTGAGACGGAGCCTCAGTGTGTTGGACGTGGCCGCCGGAACCGGGTTGCTGAGTCAGGCCGTTGCCTCCAAGGTGAAGCGCGTTGTGGCGCTGGACCTCACCCTTGAAATGATTACTGAGGGTTACAAGAAGGTCCAACAACGCGGATTGCGCAACATCATCTTCATTTTGGGAACGGCAGAGGCCTTGCCGTTCCCAGCTGGGACATTTGATCTGGTTATGACCCGCTTCTCCTTCCACCACTTTCGCAGGCCGGAGGTCGTTCTGCGGGAGATGCACCGTGTGTGTCGCCCCGGAGGTAACGTGGTGGTTGTCGATCTCCTGGCACCTGCTGACAACAAGCTGCGTGCGAGATACAACCTCCTGGAGCGCCTTCGAGATCGTTCTCATACCGAAGCGCTTTCCCAGCGGCAAGTGGAGTCTATGGCAACAGAGGCCGGTCTGAAGATGATGAGCTTCTCCTCCCGTCAGGTGAAAATGGACTTCGAAGAGTGGCTGGATTTTGCTCATGCCGGGCGCACTGCCCGAGATAAGATCCGATCTGCATTGCAACAGGAATTGAAAGGAGCGGAACCGACAGGGTTCCAGCCAATCATCGAAAAGGGTCGCCTGGTCTTTCGGCACACATGGGCGGTGCTGGTTGCCAGTAAACTCTGCCATTGACGCTGCAGAATCATCATGCGATCAGGGGCCCCAGCCGTACCCAGATATCGAAGAGATTCTTGTGCAGGATGCCCATGGTCCAAGTTGGCTGGTAGCCATCCTCCAGACCGGAACGTGATTCGCCGGTTGACAGACTCCGGCAATTGGTAGAGCATTCCTGTCGAGCCGCGAGATGGGTACGAGCGGCCGCAATCAATAGCCAGGAGGACTGCCTTGGCAAACTACATTTGCAATCCGAAGAAGTGGTATTCGCTTTCCGTCGGTCTGTTGTTGCTGGCTTTGTTGGCTGTATTGCCGGGATACGGGCAAGGCAGTAAGGGCGGCACCAACGAGATCGTCATCGGCGTTGTGCTGCCCATCACGGGCCGGGAAGCCAAACCGGGTCAATATCAACGAGAAGGCATTGAGTTGGCCATCCACCAGATCAACCAGGGTGGAGGCATCTTCGTAAAAGAGCTGGGGAAGAAGCTTCCGGTGAAAGAAGTCTTTTACGATGATGGCTCCGATCAAGCGAGGTCGGCGGGCCTGGTCGAGCGCGCGATGAGCGCCGATAGCGTAGTCGCGGTTCTGGGTGGCTATTCCACCGCTCTGGGCGAGGCCGAGTCGGTCATGCCCGACCGATACCAGACTCCGTGGATCACGACCGGTGCGGCTGCGAGCACCATCTTCAGCCACGGCTATCAATACATTTTCGGAACCCTGAGTCCCACCGATCTCTTGGGCTACACCACGGCGGAGTTTCTCGGTAGTGTTGTGGACCATGGGAAACTCAAGAAGGGTCTGAAGCTGGCGCTGGCCCTGGAAAACACGGATCACGGCGTTGACTACGGCAAAGGCATCGCCAAATGGATTCAGGAGCACCCCGGATACTTCAACGTGGTCTTCAGTGAGAAATTCGACTTGGGTTCGACCGATTTTTCCGGCCTTCTCCAGAAGGTCAAGAACGCCCGAGCCGATATATTTCTGGCGGACGTGCACCTGCAGGATTACATCACCATGCACCGGCAATATATGCAGACCGCCATGTACCATCAGATGATCAGTTATGGTGCACGGGGGCCGGAAGCGGATGCCCGCAAGGCCCTCGGGGACGCCACCAACTACATCTTTGCCGGGATCTGGTGGTCCGGTAAGCTCCCCTACCCACAGGTGAAGCGATTCGCGGCCGACTACCAGGCATCCACCGGACATCCGCCCGACTCCTGGTACGCCGCCACCGCTTACGAGGGCATGCGGGCGCTGGCAACTGCCATCGAGCACGCGGGCAGCCTGAACAAGACCGCCATCCGCGATCAGTTGCGGACCGTAGAGCTGAAAGATTCACTGTTGCCCGGCCAGGTTCTTCGATTCGGGAAGAACGGCCAGATCAACACGCCGTTCGTGATCGTGCAGAATCAGCCCGGTGACAAAGTGGAAATCGTTTATCCGCCAGACGCAGCCACCGGGGAGGCGCTTGCACCCAAGCCTCGTTGAGCGAGCCCCACGATGAGTGCTGTCGATCTGCTGAATCTGCTGATCGCCGCGCTGCTGCAGGCCGGCGTCTACGCCGCCATGTCGGTCGGCATGACCATCATCTATGGTGTCATGAAGATCGTGAATCTCGCCCACGCCGGATTCCTCATGCTGGGAGCTTATTTTGTTTACGAGCTCTACGCCCGGTTCCACATCGACCCGCTGCTGGGTGTGGTGCTCGCCTTTCCGGCATTTTTTCTCATCGGGATGTCGGTCCATTGGCTTCTGGTCCGGCGGATTCCGACTTCTGATCAGCCCACGCTAACCTCGCTTCTGCTGCTTTTCGGATTGTGGTTAGTGCTGCAGAATCTGGGCTATTTGGTCTGGGGTAACTCGGATCGAGCCATTCTCACCCCTAGAACCCTCGACGTACTGCAGATCGGCCCCATCAGCTTTCCGACTGTCCGGCTCGTGGTCTTCGGTGCCGCCCTGGCTTCTCTGGGGGGCCTGGAGTTTGTCCTGCACAAAACCTGGTTCGGGAGAGCGGTCCGTGCGCTCATGCAGAACAGCGATGCGGGACGAATCGTCGGGGTCAATGTGGAGAGAACGGCTCGGGTTGCCTTCGGCGTTGGAATCGCTTTCGCCGGAGCTGCCGGAGGTCTGCTGGCCATGATCTACTCTTTCAGTCCGGATTTTGGCGGACCTTTTTTGCTGCGCTCATTTGTCATCATCGTACTGGGCGGCCTGGAATCGTTCGCCGGCGTGGCCGTCGGTTCGGTGATTCTGGCAGTCGTGGAAACCTTCTGCATTCTGGTTTTACCCGCAAATTACCAGCCCGCAATTGCGTTCTCACTGCTGGTCCTCGCTTTAATAGTGCTTCCGGAAGGAGTTGCCGGACTCTGGAACAAGAGGCGCCGCTGGGCATGAAAGGAGCCGGAACAGGTGACGCATCTGCCCGCCCCAGATTCGCTTTCGCTGTGGCGCCCCTCTTGCTGCTTGCAGTTTTGGCCGCGCTTCCGGCGTTCGGCCTCGGCCCGAACACCGTTCGGCTTCTCTTTGTCACCTTGGTTTGGGTCACGGTCAGCATCGCCTGGAACATCTTGGGGGGCTTTGGCGGCCAGGTCTCTTTCGGTTTTGCCGTTTTCTACGGCCTCGGCGCCTATGCGGCTGCACTCTCGGTCAATAGCGGAGTCAACTCCATCGTATCGTTGCTGCTGGCCGCCAGCGTTGCTGTCGTGGCTTCAATGTTAATCGGGCTCCCGACCTTTCGTCTGAGGGGTCCCTACTTCGCCATTGCGACGATTGGAGTGAGTGAGGCGGTCCGCGTCGTGATGACCAATGTTTCCATGACCGGCGGCGCCAGCGGTTACCGGATTATTGAGACACAGCCCTTCCACCAGTTGGAGCACTTTTATGGCGCGTTGGCGCTGGCGGTCGTAGCTGTGGCCGTATCCATGCAGGTTCGGCGCTCCAGGCTCGGCTTGGCACTCATCGCAATACGCGAGGATGAGGAAGCCGCTTCTGACCTGGGAGTGAACCCCTTTCGCGCCAAGTTGCTGGCCCATGCCCTGGCCGCCGCGCTCACCGGAGCAGCCGGAGGCGTTTACGCTGAGTATGCCGCCTTCATTCATCCGCAAGGTGTTTTCGCGTTCGGCATCGGCGTTGCTATCCTTCTAATGCCCATCATTGGCGGCATTGGCACGATCTGGGGGCCGGTGATCGGCGGTGTGGTTTACGGACTGATTCACGAAGAGCTGATTGCGTCGTTCCCGCAGTTGCATCTTCTGATCTACGGATCTCTGTTGATTCTGATTGTTCTTTTTGAACCGGCGGGAATTGTGGGATTGCTCGACAGGTCGTTCCGCGTCTTCGCGCGCGGCTGGAGGGTTAGTGGCTCCCATCCTTAGCATTGACCGCGTGACCAAGTACTTTGCCGGGCTGACTGCGTTGAACGAGGTGAGCTTCGACCTGCAGCCGGGAGGGATCTATGGCCTGATCGGCCCCAACGGCGCCGGCAAGACAACGCTTCTGAGCATCCTCGCCGGATCCATCCAACCAACTTCGGGAACCGTCGTCTTTCAGGACCGCAACTTGACCGGGGCGAAGTCCTTTGCCATGGCCCAGGCCGGCATCGTCCGGACCCACCAGGTGCCCAGGCCCTTCCGAGCCCTTTCCGTGCTTGAAAACGTGGAAGTGGGCGTGCGCTTCGGACGCAACCGAGGGTCGGTCGGCAACTCCCCGGATGCAAGGCAAATCCTCGCGTGGGTAGGAATCGCACACCTCGCAGAGGCATCGAGCGTCAACCTTTCGGTCGGCGACCAGAAGCGTCTGGAGTTGGCCCGCGCCCTCGCCACTCGCCCCAGCCTTCTGCTCTGCGACGAGGTTTGCAGCGGGCTCACGGAAACCGAGACGGTCTCTGTGCTCCGCCTGCTTCGCAAAATCCAGGAATCTGGCACTACGATCCTCTATGTGGAGCACAATTTGAAAGCAATCATGTCGGTTTCCCATCACGTCATCGTGATGAACTACGGACAAAAGCTGACGGAGGGCTCACCCGAAGCAGTGCAGCGCGACCCCGCAGTCATTGCGGCCTACATCGGCAGAACGGCGTGCGCGTAAATGGCCGAACACTACCCAGATCGATTGCTCGAGGCGGAAGATCTCGACGTCGCTTATGGCGCGATCCGGGTGGTTTGGGGCGTCAGCCTCCACCTGAATCGGGGCGAGGTCGTCAGCGTGATCGGGCCCAACGGCGCCGGCAAGACAACCACCTTCAAGGCCTTGGCAGGACTCATTCCGGTTCGCAGGGGCAGAATTGTTTTCAATGGATGCGACGTAACCTCAGAGCCAGCGCACGAGCGCGTGCGCCACCGTTTCTGTCTGGTTCCTGAAGGACGCCAGTTGTGGCCCCGGATGACGGTCGAGGAAAACCTTCTGATGGGAGCTTTTTCACCTCCGCTCCGTGGGAAAGCTCATCAAAATCTCGACCGAATTTATGAGATGTTCCCCAGGCTCGCCGAACGGCGAAAGCAGGCCTGCGGAACTCTGTCGGGAGGTGAACAACAGATGTGCGCCATCGGGCGCGGCTTGATGGCAGAGCCGCTGCTTCTGCTTCTGGATGAGCCTTCCCTTGGGTTAGCTCCCATGCTGGTGGAACAGGTTTTCGAGATGATTGGCCGGATTGCCGCGGCCGGCGTCAGCATCCTGCTCGCGGCTCAAAACGTCAACGATGCACTACTGGTTTCTCGCTCTACTTACGTGATGGAAACGGGACGGGTTGTCCTCGAAGGCCTGAGCGAGGAGCTGCGCACCAGCGACCATGTCCGCCGAGCTTACTTCGGGGTCGCCGACTCCGGAGCCGCCGACTGATGGCGCGGTGACTCCGGAAGCGTCATTCAGGCGCGCCCCATGCCAGTGGGTTGAACGTTCGAGGGCGCTGCGGCTGCCACGTCGTCAACCCTATGACAAGTTTTCGGCCATCGTTTTCTCAAGACAGGTCTTCGGATAGAAGTGCGCTGTGACAAAAACGTCTATGCTAAACGCATCCACTTCGGTCAGAACGCGTCAAATCGCCCGAATTTGTAAGCTGTTGAAGAATTGAATAGAGCAGAGAATTTTCACATCGGTTCAGAACCGTCTCCGTGATCTTCAAGACCGGGGGGCAAGACATCACCCCTTCGGGTCAGCATCCCCGCGGCAGCTCCCCAACGAGACGTTGTCCAGAAATCTCGACCTGGAGTTACGACGATCGGGGCCACCGTCGGCACCGGTTCCGGTCGGATGACGGGCAACCCTTCCATAATCCGGTAAGGGAAGGGTTGCCGACAATCCATCCAGAAGCGGGTCCCGATGCCGGTCGTGGTAGCTGAGCCACAGCCTGGTCTTGCGACCGACCGCCCTCTTCGAGGTCACAGGAAAGATTTCGGTTGACACTGCTCTGGGTCGTTTTATAATCATTCTCATCCGATAATCATGCGCCTCACCCATGAACAGTTCCGTGAGCTGGCCGCGAAGCACGGTTTGGCGGTCACGCACCAGCGTCAGGTGGTCTACGAGGCCGTCATCGCTTCCCACGGACACTATTCCCCGGAAGACATTTACGCCACGGTCCGGCGCCGCATTCCATCCATTTCTCTGGCCACGGTCTACAACAATCTGCGGCTTTTCATCGAGTGCGGGATGCTGCGAGAGGTCAGTCCTCATGCGTCCACGTTGCGCGTGGACGGCAATCTCAAACCTCATCACCACCTGGTCTGTTCCCGCTGCAAATCGGTGCAGGACATCGAAGGAGAGTTCATCGATTTGAAGCGGCTATCCCGGCAACTGCCGGACGGCTTTGATCTGACGCAGCCGTTGATCGAGGTCTTTGGCCTCTGTCGCCGCTGCCGTACAAAAACCTAAGCAACCTCCTGAAAAATCAGGATGGGTTCGTAGTTCGATCGTCACAGTTTTCTTCCAGGAAGGAGCAATCATGTCAACCGAAGCAAAGTGCCCGTTCACACACACCGCCGCTGGGGCCACGGCGAATGCCGACTGGTGGCCGAATCAGCTGAACCTGAAGATCCTGCACCAGCACTCCCCCCTGTCCGATCCGATGGAGAAGAAGTTCAACTACGCGGAAGAGTTCAAGAGCCTCGACCTGAATGCCGTGATCAAGGACCTGCATGCCTTGATGACGGACTCGCAGGATTGGTGGCCAGCCGACTTTGGCCACTATGGGCCACTTTTCATTCGTATGGCGTGGCACAGCGCGGGTACGTACCGCATCGGCGACGGCCGCGGCGGAGCCGGAGCCGGTCAGCAGCGCTTCGCGCCGCTCAATAGCTGGCCGGACAACGTGAACCTCGACAAGGCGCGCCGGCTGCTGTGGCCGATCAAGCAGAAGTATGGGCGGAAAATCTCCTGGGCCGACCTCATGATTCTCGCAGGCAACGTCGCC
>Ga0074046_10004566_pt1 | contig 11270 bp, 8 predicted proteins | sample BogForMeECP23OM3_FD_94441 | JGI IMG/M metagenome (GOLD analysis project Ga0074046, IMG submission 94441) | Bog forest soil microbial communities from Calvert Island, British Columbia, Canada - Bog Forest MetaG ECP23OM3 | ecosystem: Environmental > Terrestrial > Soil > Wetlands ...
CATCGCTGCGGCCTACGGCGATCTGGTGCGCCAGCGCTTTCCTAAAATCCCCCGGCGCGTTTCAGGTTACAACCTCAACTACCTGCTGCCGGAGAATGGCTTCCATGTGGCGCGGGCGCTCGTTGGTTCGGAGGGAACATGCGTCACGGTTCTCGAAGCGGCCTGCCGCCTGGTTCAGAGTCCGCCCGAACGCGCGCTCCTGGTAGTGGCCTATTCCGACATTTATCAATGCGCCGATCACGTTCCAGAGATTATGGAGCACAAGCCCATCGGACTGGAGGGGTTTGACGATCTTCTCGTGAGCTACACGCGGTTGAAGGGAATTAATTCTGAAGGCCTTGCGCTGCTGCCCCAAGGCGGAGGATGGCTGATGGTGGAGTTCGGAGCCTCGACGGCGCTGGAAGCCGAATCACAGGCGCGCGCTCTGATGCAGAAGCTGAGCCGCAGCGGAATCCCTCCCGAGATGCGCCTTTATACCGACAAGCAGCAATCCAAGCGGATTTGGGAAGTGCGCGAGTCCAGTCTCGGCGTGACTTCGCACGTGCCTGGCGAAGACTTGAGCTGGGAAGGGTGGGAAGACGCCGCCGTCGCTCCCGAAAAGCTTGGCGGCTATCTTCGCGATCTGGGGAAATTGATGGCCGACTTCGGATATAAAGGGTCTCTTTACGGGCACTTCGGCCACGGCTGCGTGCACACCCGAATCAATTTCGACCTGCAATCGAAGGATGGCATCGCCAAGTTCCGGAAGTTTATGGAGGCGGCCGCGGATCTAGTGGTCGGGTACGGCGGCTCGATCTCTGGGGAACACGGGGACGGCCAATCCCGCGGCGAGTTGCTTCCTAAAATGTTTGGGCCGGAATTAGTGCAGGCTTTTCGCGAGTTCAAGTCGGTCTGGGATCCGCAATGGAAGATGAATCCCGGCAAGCTGATTGAACCTTACAAGTTGGATGAGAACCTCAGGCTCGGAGCGAACTACGCCCCCTGGGAACCTAAAACGAATTTTAAGTTCGTCGCCGACCATGGCAGTATGGCGCAGGCCACGCTGCGCTGCGTGGGCGTGGGCAAGTGCCGGCACGACGAGGGAGGGGTGATGTGCCCGAGCTATCGGGTCACGCGCGAAGAGGAACAATCGACTCGCGGTCGCGCTCACCTGCTATGGGAGATGCTACAGGGCGAGGACCGAAACGATGCGATTATCCGCGACGGCTGGCGCAGCGAGGAGGTAAAAGAGTCGCTCGATCTGTGCCTGGCCTGCAAGGGCTGCAAGAGCGACTGCCCCGTGAGCGTCGACATAGCGACATACAAGGCTGAGTTCCTTTCTCATTATTACGAAGGCCGGGTGCGGCCCCTGAGCGCCCATGCTTTCGGCAACATCGACTTGTGGGCTCGCGTGGCCTCTCATGCCCCTGGTCTGGTCAATCTGGCAACTCAACTCCCGCCCCTGCGCGACATCTCAAAGTTTGTGGCCGGGATTCCCCAGCAACGGTCGATTCCAGCCTTCGCGCCCGAAACTTTTAAGACCTGGTTTCAGCGCCGTCAAGGCAGTCGCACCGTTCCCGAAGACTCCCCGCCGGTGGTCTTGTGGCCGGATACCTTCAACAACTATTTCCATCCTGACACGGCCAAAGCCGCCGTCGATGTCCTTGAAAACGCAGGCTTCCGAGTGATCGTCCCGCGAGCCCACCTGTGCTGTGGCCGGCCGCTCTACGATCACGGCATGCTGGATCGGGCGCAGGCTCTGCTGCTTCAGATCCTGGACGAACTCTCGCCCGAAATTGAAGCCGGGATTCCAATCGTCGGTCTCGAGCCCAGCTGTGTCGCGGTATTTCGAGACGAGCTGATAAATCTCTTTCCTCACGACGAACGGGCACAGGCCTTATCGCGGCAGACCTTTCTGATCAGCGAATTCCTGGAGGGCCAAGCCCCGCATGCTTCGCTGGGCCGGCTTGAGCGAAAGGCGATCCTCCACGGTCACTGCCACCATAAGTCGCTGATGAAGATGACGGCCGAAGAGGCTGTACTGCGGCGGCTGGGCGTGGATTTTCAGAGTCCAGCACCGGGCTGCTGCGGCATGGCCGGCTCTTTCGGCCTTGAACGCGATAAATGCGATGTCTCCATTGCTGTTGGTGAGCTCGAACTTATGCCCGCAGTCCGCAAAGCCCCGGCGGACTGGCTGATCATCGCCGACGGCTTCAGTTGCCGGGAGCAGATTGCCCAAGGCTCGCCCCGGCGCGCCTTGCATCTTGCTGAGGTTCTGCAAATGGCATTGCCAAACGGCAACACACGGCAGGAATCCAGTCCTTATCCCGAGTCCACTCGCTCCCGAAAGTGCGCGGCAGAGGTCTCACAGTCTATGAAGCGAGCCGGGTTAGGGCTTGCGGCGATTGCGGCGGGCGGAGCACTATTATGGGAATTATCCAGAAGGCGCTGATTATAAATGCTTTACCGAGATTTATAGCTGCCTGTTAAGGATCTGCCCTCGCCAACTCGCGCCGTATCTGGGAGAATGGATGGGTTCGCGGTTTCCGCCGACTAGCCGTACCGTTCTGGCGCGAGTTGTGAAGTATGGATCCTGAAATCCTGGAGGGCGAAGTTCTGGAGAGCTTGGGCGTCGGAGCCGAAGCTTTGGGTACCGAAGTCATGGACCGTGAAGCCACGAGTGCGTTGCCGGTAATCGGAAAAGTTCCTCCCGAGGCGCTTACCACGCTGGTGGCGGCCAAGCCACCGGACGCACCTTTGTGCGGATCGGTTCTGGTGATGATCCAATTCGACGTTTGCGAGGAGATTCGCCTCGACCAGTTGCGCCAGATTCTGGGTGCTCGCACGGCCGATGCCAGCTTCAAGCATCTGGCGCCGGGCTACGTGCGCTACCAGCGTCCTCCGGTGGAAGAAGCGCTTGAGCCTCTCGTTCTTGAGAGTGGGGAGCGGCTGCAAGGCGAGATCAAGTATTTTGATTACGGCGTTGTTAGTGTGGTATTTGAGTTGCCCTTTTCCGGCGACTGGGACAAGCTGGTTCAACTTTCCAGCCGCTGGGTTTGGGACACGAACTTCGAAAGCCTGGCTACACGGATTGTGAAGCAGAAGCTGGAGCGAGCGGCTCCAGCGCTGGTAAAGCCTTACACCTCGGAGTGGTTGCAGGAAGATTATTTCATCTTCCATCTGCGGGAGATTGCCGGTTCGCCTTCGGCCAGCGACCTGCTGGCTTCTCAGGGCGATTACATTTCCCAGGTGGTTCGCGGGGAGACTCAGCGCCTCTCCGACGGCGAACGAATGGAAATTCTGCAATCGCGGATTTCCTACTATCCCAATGACTTGGCCGTGATCGGCTGGAACGCCGCCTTTATCTACGACAACCCGTCGGGCGCCGAGACAGCCATTCAACTTTTGCAGTATGCCAATTCCCAATTGCTGGAGTTTCGCCACTACGACGAACTGCTCACCACACAACTGGAAGGCGTCTACGACTTCCTAGAGCGCGGAGGGCGCGGCCTGTGGTCGCGCTGGCGCACGGCTCGAGCCGCTTCCAAACTCCACACCGTGTTGCTCGATGTCAGCGAACTGACCGAGCGCGCCGACAACGCCATCAAGTTTCTGAGCGACATGTTTTCCGCCCGCCTCTACAAGCTGGCCTCTTCCCGGGTCGGCGTGCCCGACTACAAAGACCTGGTTCAGCAAAAGCTGCAAACCGCCGAGGAGCTCTACCGCTTCATGGTGGATGAATTCAACCAGAGCCGCGCTTTCGTGCTCGAACTGATGGTCGTCGTCATCCTGATCATCGAGCTGATTTACTTCTTCCGCGGCAAACCCATCTAGGACCTCGGCAACCGGCGAAATCCTCTGGATTCCATAAAGTCCTCTCATTGTCAGTGGAATCAGGCGGCCGCTGCTCGACGTTCAAAGCAATTCTGGAGAGCCCTTAAAGCGTACAAGGCGTCGTCCAGCGCCTGTTCTTCTTCAATCGTGTCGGTTCCAAGAACGGACAACTCCCGTGATCTGGCAATGATCGCGGTCTTAGCCGCAGCAATGCGCGCCGGAAGGGTTGCGTTGTCCGATTCGAATAATGCGGCGGCGTAAAGCTCGCGCCAGCTCTCCGGCCTTGGGCGGCGGGTTAGTTCTTCCATACTTACCTCCAGGGTCCTTATCTCAAACAGCGGCGGAAGGTGCGTAGGTGGAATGAGGATGAAATGACCAATGTAGCGAGAAGGCTGAGTTCGGTCCATACCGTGAACTCCGTAGCCTGGCCGCACTGACTCTATAGTGATGCTGATACTATTCGATGCTGTAAGTCACTACGGAGGATTCATGCGACGTTTCTTCGCAACTGTCTGGGCCGCAGGGCTGACATGTTTTGCGTTGGCGCAACAACCCTCAATGCCAACTGAATTCGGTAAAGAGCCCCAGCTCGCCGCAAGCCCTGACTCAGCCTTTAAAGACCTGTTCCAATCCAAGATAAAAGCCGAATGGGAGGCGTTGAAGAACAAAGACAAGAAAGCATACGGCGAATTGCTGGCAGACGACTACCAGGGCGTGGAGGTAGACGGCAAAGGCGAGCGGACCAAGACTCAATCTTTGAACGAACTGGTAAACCAGAATGTCTTCAACTACACCTTGTGGGGGTTCAAGCTGATTCCCTTAGGCGCGGACGCCGCCTTGGTCATTTACGAAAGCACGATGCAGTTCCCGCCCAAGTCAACCGTTCATTACTCACGGGTTTACATCAGTGAGCTCTGGGTTAAGCGCTCCGGGCAGTGGAAGGAATTGCATTATCAGGAAACCCACGTCAAGTAGGTCTCTCTCTGCCGCAGAGATTTATTGCAACCGTGGTAACTGCGCTGCCATCCATTCTGTGAGGAGAAATGTCATGAGAAAAATTGGGCTCGCAGTATTGCTGCTTTCGGCCAGCTTTCTTCTGGCTCAAGACAATTCGACCGCCAACAACAGCCCGCAGGCTCGAAGGATTCCAAAGGACAGGTCACTCTACAAGGCTGTGTAAGCCGCTCCAGCGGCGATTACATATTGATGAAGCAGGACCCGGCGGTGACCTACGAACTACAGAGCAGCCACAAGATTAAGCTCAGTCACTACCTGGGACAACAAGTGGAAGTAACCGGGAGCGAGTCGCCGTCGCTGGGCACGAGTTCGGACTCCAACAGGAGGTCGGCAGCCCCTGTGACTTTAACCATCACCTCGATAAAAACCATCCAAAAGGAATGCTCGGCGCGCTAGGTCTGCGAGCGCCAGGCTCCTAAAGAGGCCGCCGCCGGAGACGCGCTTAGTCGCAATCCGGCGGCATCGCGGCGATTTCTGATTCGGAATCGCACGGCTTCTTCTTTTTGGCCGGCTCTAACGGCGCAGGTCGGATGTAGCGGAGGACCCACAATCCTTCGTTATTGGTCAGATAAATCAAGCCGTGGTGGCCATCGGCAAGAAGGCTCGTGACTTTGTTAAAAGTCTCCAGCGTCTTAGGATCGGCCGGGTCGCTCAAGTCGAGAACGCGAACGGTTTCGGTGGTGTGGCTGCTGGTAAGGGTCGTGGGCGTCTTTTCGGGAGCTTCCGCGATGGCTACGTCGGGGCTCATTATTTGTAGGTTTCCCGTCGTCGCCTGATTCGACTCTGCGGTGCGCTTCAGAAGAGCGGGCCGCTCCGGATTGCTCACTTCCACGATCATGAAGCCTTGCTTCGCGGCCTGTTGAATGTAGAGATATTGTTTAGAGTTTTCCTTTTGCAGCAACATCTGACTTCCGGTCGCCTGCGGCAGAGGCAAATGGGCGATCACGGTTGCAGGCACGTCGGTGGGCTTTGGCACCGGCTGCTCGCTTGCATTAGCCAGAGTGATCGATGGCAACGCCAGCAAGCATACCAAGACATATCTCTGAGCCACGGACCTTCGACTCGCAACCATAAATCACCTCCGCCAAGATCTGCCAACAGGACGCGGCCCAAACCTCGTCCCGCCTCAAACGAATATATCACCGGCCTGCGCCTGGGGTAGAGCCGTGAACGCCGGCCTGCCTCCGAAGGCCCTAACTCACTGCTCCGCGATAACGTCGATACAGCCGGCGTTGGCGATGCTTCCACAAATGACACCAGCCTGCTGCGGCATAAAGACATGATTGGTCTTAGGATCGACTGCGATGCTGTGCGCATTGGTGTTGACCTGAAGATTGGTCAACCAAAGATTCGTCCCGGCATCGATGACGCCCATCACCGGATAGGGAAGCATGTCGCGCGCCGCGACGTAGTACTTGTTGTCGCCGGGGTTGTACCAAATCTCGTCGACGCCGCCAACGTTCGAGATGGTGGCGATGGTCTGGAGTGTGGTTCCATTGATGATAATTTCGTTGGCCGGAAAGGCTTCGCCGTCGTGATCGGCGCAGCCGACCAGAAAATTGTCTCCCGGACCCTGAACGATGCTGGTGGGCATGCAATTCAACAGGGGGACGCTATTGATGACCACCGGTCCGTTGGGATTGCCGGGCCTGGGGTCAATCTCATCGATCGAGCCTACGTTGAGAACGCCCGTGGAATTCGAGTTTGGCAGCAGAAAATGGCCAGTATTGGGGTTGTAGCCGGGGGCGCCCAGGCCTGCAGGGCTAATCGAGCCGATGCAGGCCGCACCCGTGACTGTTGGGTTGCAACTCGGATCGTAGTTACCCGTGGCATTGTCGATGATCGGTCCGTGATGGCAAGGGATTTGCTTGGTGCCGGTAATGTTTACAACTGGAAATCCAACCGGATTTCCAGACACGCCGGACTGCACCTGAGGATTGGAAGGATCAGGGCAAACAAAGCCAAAGGCGGCCGGCGCATTCAGACCAACGTCGTCAACCGGGATGTCGGTGTTGTTTTGTGGGGCGCCATCGTAATAGATCTGGCCAAGGATACACGAAGAAGGATTGATGAGGCCTGAGGCGTTGGCCAACGGAGGGCCATAGGGCGATGTCGGCACCACCGGCAGGCAGTTGTTGGTGACAGGGCGCGTTACCAACCCCGAAACATCGATGAAGGTGATGAAGGGCAAACCTGGATCGCCGTCGATTATGGCGATTATCTGATCCTTGGGGTCATACGCGATTTCGTCTCCGCGGAGGTCGCCGCAGCTCGGATCGGAGAAGGCACGCCCGTTCGCCGACTCTATGCAGCCGGCGACGCCAGTCGTATTGCCGCTGGGGTACAAGCCAGGAACGGGGTTGGCATTCCCGGCTTGCCCATCATAGTCAGGGGACAATCCGGTCGGGATCGTGGCGATCACGTTAGGCTGAGTACCCTTGGCCAGGTTCATGGACGCAAGGTCGACAACCACCAGCGAACTGCTGCCGTTCCCGACGAAAAGAGTGTTGCCGTCGTTGCTTACGACTATTCCGTTGGGACCGGATAGCGGGTTGACCTGGTTAGCTCGAGCCGCACAGCACTGGCCTCCCACGAATCCACCGAAGTTACCGCTGGCGCCGAAGCCTGGAATATGGAAGGCTAAGGTTCTGCAGCCGAATCTTGTCCAGTTGCCCAAAACCGAGACGATGGGGGGGATGGGGTTCGCGGAAATCGAAACGCAGGGACTGGGATTGTCTCCGCCGCCGGAGATACCGTTCTGGCCGGCAATGGAATACACCGCGACGTTGCTGTTTGTGTCGATCACCTGGACGGCGAGGCCGATGCGATCCGAGACGTAGTCGAGATTGTCCGTTCCCGACGCTCCGCCGGAAGGAGGACTCGAGATCCAACTAATGTCGAACGAATTGAAGGGGCCGCCCGGCTCACCGGTACTGTTATGCTCCGGCACGGGAATGACATCGATGACAGCAAAGCTCCCGTTGGAGGTGGTGCCGCAAACGGGACAATTGGCTACGCTCCCGCAGCCGCTCGCGAGCACAAACAGCGCGGTGAGAAGAATAGTAAGAAGAATTCTCGATCTCATTTCGAATCCCCTCCTGCGATTTCCCTTCGGGACCAGCGTGCGACCAATCCCGATGTTTATTAAGTTGTGGTCTGCTGCGTTAGCTTGTTCGCATCCCGCAATCGACATCGATCGACACTTAGAACCTGAACTGCAGCCTCTGCTCGATCACGTAATAGGTCTGCGGCACCGAGCCGATCGTACTGGGCTCCTTCAACTGATCGAAATTCACATTCACCTGATACTTGACCCAATAATTGGGATACCAGTTCACTCCGACGGTGTACTCGAAAGTGTGGTCATCGAATTCAGGCACAAAACCTGGCGTGTAAAAGTTCAGGAAATTCGCCTGCGGTTCTTTGGCTTGAATCCCCGTGAAGCGGAAGGCAAGAGCCCAGGCTCCCAATCCGCGTCCCTGGCCGCCCGGGGTGTCGGGGCCAAAGAGGGGACGCTTTACTCGGGGAGTGCCATTCTCCGGCTGCTTTTCTCCGGATAGCAAGTAAGTTGCCCCGATGTCCCAAGCCTTGGCTGTGATTCCCGGAAGAGTCAGGAAGCCAAGTCCTCCCGCCTGCAAAGAGCCGACGCTGTCGCGGAACATATTGAGCTGATCGTATTCGCCGCGCAGAGCGAAACGCGACTTGATGTAGGTGAACTCGCCGTTGTAGCGCTCGATATCGCCGTTAATGGCGAACTGCGGGAAAAAGGTGTAAGCGCCATCGGGTAGCGCGGCACTGAAGCTTTGATCGCCGGAAAGACCGCGCGACCGGGCGTGGTCGATGGATCCGCCGACGGCAAACTCCTTGAACCAGCTGCTCTTGGATTTGCGCCACGGATAAAAGCGAAGGCGGCCAACGACTTCCGGTTCGTTCGTGGTATTGGGCAGGGCAAATCCCTTGCCGTTGAAGGCGCCAAACCAGTACTGCACGACGCCGCCGTCAATATCGCCGTGCAGCACGGCTCCGGGACTGCGATAGGTCGTGGCAGCCGACGGGTACAGCATGGATTGAAAGCCGCGCTCCACAAAGTCCAGGTTGGTATCGCCGATTCCGGTCTCCTGGGCAAATGGCGTTTTGAACTGGCCAGCTTGGAATTGAAGCTCCGGCTTGTATCGTATGTTCAGATAAACATCGCGCACGATCGACCCGGTGGTTGAGGACGCGTCGGTGAGCAGCGCGAAATCAAAGTGCGAACCGTAGCTGCCTTGAAATCCGAACCTGGCGTTGCGCAGGAGAAACGTATCGGAGGGCGCGCCATCGCCTTGATAAGCGCGGTAATCGGTGTTCACGTAGCCGTAAGGGCTGATGGTGAATTGTCCATCTGCGCTCCGAATGAAAAAGTGCTCTCCATTCCATCCCGCTGCCAGCGGAGTATCTTTCTTGGGAGCAGCAACGGCGGGAGCCTGGTCGACCACCGCCGCGGCCGGCAAGGGGTCGGCTTCGAGCAGAACCGCATTTCTCAGGCGAACGCCTTCTGCCGAAAAGCTTGGGGGCTGCGAGCTACTTTCCAGCGAAGCCGCGGCCGGGCGAATCTGAACCGAACCATTGTCGGCGGTCGCGGCCTTCTCGCCAGCCAACCTCTCGACCAGAGCCTTCAGTTCTTCGATGGTCTTACGCTGGGCCGCCAGTTCATTGCGCAACTGGTTCACTTCCTGCTTGGTGGCGCCCTCGGCGGGCGCGCCCACGGGGGACGATCCATTGGCCGGGCTCGCGGATTCGATGCTTTGAGCGTGGACGAGCAGACCCGGAGCCATGAAAATGACCATCAGCGCGAAAAATGTGGTTAGTGAGCGCATTGTTTCTTCTCCCGTGATGATTTGCCAAATGAGTCAGCCCGCAGGGCCGGGTGGATGCGCACACCGCGCACTGCCTTGTTGATTCGGGCCGACAAAATCGAAAGCTGTTCGAAGGTACGAATGATTGCACGTCCGGTCTGATGAGCGGACCACTTACGCTCGGCGGTTTACCATGTTCCGATGGAGACTGTCAAGAAAACTTTTCTCGAAGCAGCGCCGAACTCTGCAATCTGCCTCGATCCAGCCATACATTTTGGCTCAAACTAATAGGGCATTCATCTTCAAGACCGCGCAAAAATAGAGCGCGAAATCAACTCGTCTTGAAAATAACTGGGAACCATAACTATCGTCGGGAAATCCCGCTGTGCCGCCCGTCACGTCGGTCTGTGAACGAGAGGCAGCGGCTCACTACTTGCATCCCAACGGGGATAGCTTTCACCATAACGGACGAACTGTACAGTTACTAAGTGAGTACAGGATTAGTAAACGAGATCAACCGTTCAAGTTATGACCACCAGCCTGCCGAAGTAATGCTTGAAGCCACATCGAGATTTGTCCGCACGTGACCTCGAAAAACGTCGTTCGGATCGACTCGCGAAGCCATTTGACTCCGTACTGCCGCCCTGCCATGATGTTTGCGACGTTGCAAGGATCGAATCCAAGGATCGAATCCATGGCATCGCCTGACGAACCCTCCGTTTCGCAGTCCATGAACTACGCGCCTGCGGACTTGAATCCGAGCCTCGACCTTCCTCAAGGATTCATTGACTTTCTCCTGCCGCTTCACCGGCAGTTCACCCCCTGGCAGCAGAAGTTGGCGGCAGAGCGCGCAGAGATTTTGCAGGCTTCGCACAAGGGAAAGCCGCCGAACTATTTGCCCGCCTCCGAGGCCACAAATTCAGCCTGGCGCATCGAAGTGCCCGACTGGTGCGCAGACCAGCGCAACCAGATGACCGGCCCCGCCGACGACGCCGAATTGACTGTAAAGTTGCTGAACTCAGGATCTCCCGCGGTGATGATTGACCTGGAGGATTCCACCGCGAATCTTTGGGAGCACATCATGTTGGCGGTGAAAAATACCATCGCCGCCTACAAGTACGAACTCAGCTACGACGACAAGAAACGAAATAAAATAGTCTCGGTACAGCGCTCTAAAACCGTGACCTGGGTGCGGCCGCGGGGTCTGCACATCAGCCAGGGTGGGATCTTCAAGAACGAGATTATGTCGGCTTCGTTGTTCGATCTGGCATTGATCTGGTACCAGATCGATCCCGCGTGGTTACCCCACAATTTTTCGGTTTACATTCCGAAGAGTGAGTCGGCCAAGGAGGCTCTATGGTGGCGCGATCTCTTCCAAGCCTTCGCCAAATCGAAAGACCTGCCCAAGGACTACATAAAATGCATGGCGCTGGTAGAAGCGCATCCGCTCGCCTACCAGATGGAGGAATTTCTTTTTAACCTGCGCGACCACTGCCTGGGACTGAATCTGGGCCGTTGGGATTACATGGCATCGCTGATCGATTTCATGCTCGAGGATCCTGATTGGATTCTGCCGGACCGCAATACCATTCCGCACGACGTTGC
>Ga0074046_10004567_pt1 | contig 11266 bp, 6 predicted proteins | sample BogForMeECP23OM3_FD_94441 | JGI IMG/M metagenome (GOLD analysis project Ga0074046, IMG submission 94441) | Bog forest soil microbial communities from Calvert Island, British Columbia, Canada - Bog Forest MetaG ECP23OM3 | ecosystem: Environmental > Terrestrial > Soil > Wetlands ...
CCAAGCCCTCTACCTGGGGTCCCCTCATCCGCTCCTTCGGGCCACCTTCCCCCGCAAGCGGGAGAAGGAGTTCACTCCGCCGCCTCGGCCCGGATCGGGGCGTAGTTCAGCACCGGGGCGAGCCAGCGCTCGACCGCGGCGATCGTCATGCCCTTGCGCGCCGCATAGTCTTCCACCTGGTCGCGCTCGACCTTCGCCACCCCGAAGTAATGCGCCTCCGGGTGGGCGATATAGAGGCCGCTGACCGAGGACGCCGGCCACATGGCGAAGCTTTCGGTCAGCCTGACGCCGATCGCCCGCTCGGCGTCGAGCAGGCGGAAGAGCGTCGCCTTCTCGGTGTGGTCGGGCTGAGCGGGGTAGCCGGGGGCCGGGCGGATGCCGCGGTACGGTTCCGCGATCAGCTCCTCCGGCGCAAAACGCTCCTCGGGCGCATAAGCCCAGAGCTCCCGTCGCACCCGCGCGTGCATGACCTCGGCGAAGGCCTCCGCCAGCCGGTCGGCGAGCGCCTTGACCATGATCGCCGAATAGTCGTCGTTGGCGCGCTCGAAACGCCTCGCGGTCGCCTCGTCCTCGACGCCTGCGGTGACGACGAAGGCGCCGAGATAGTCGCGCACATCCGCCGGGCCGACGAAGTCGGCGAGCGCCGCGTTCGGCCGGCCGTCGCGGCGGCCGAGCTGCTGGCGCAGGGTGTGGAGCGTCGCGACCGCCGCCTTCCGCTCCTCGTCCCCATAGAGCGCGATGTCGTCGCCGGTCCGCGCCGCCGGCCAGAAGCCGACGACCGCCTTCGGGTCGAGCCATCGCTGCTCGACGATTCGGTTCAGCATCGCCTGCGCGTCGTCGAACAAGGCTTTGGCCGCCGCGCCCTGTTTGGGATCGTCGAGGATCGCAGGATAACGGCCCTTGAGCTCCCACGTCTGGAAGAAAGGCGTCCAATCGATGTGGCGGGCGAGCTCGGCGAGATCGTAGGAGGCGAACACGCGGGTCCCGAGGAAGGTCGGGGTCGTCGGGCGGTAGGCGCTCCAGTCGATCGGAACGGCGTTGGCGCGCGCCCTGGCGAGCGGCGTCCGCGTCTTCTCGGCTTCGCTCCGCTCATGCGCCTCGGCGACCTTGCGGTATTCGGCGCGCACCGCCTCGATCGTCGCGTCGCGGCTGTCCGGCGACAGCAGCGAAGACACGACGCCGACGGCTCTGCTCGCGTCGTTGACATGAATCGCCTGGCCGCGCGCATAGCGCGGATGGATCTTGACCGCGGTGTGGACCCGGCTCGTCGTCGCGCCGCCGATGAGGAGCGGGATGTCGAAGCCTTCGCGCTCCATCTCCGCCGCGACATGGGCCATCTCGTCGAGCGAGGGCGTAATGAGGCCGGAAAGGCCGATCGCGTCCGCGTGTCTCTCGCGGGCGACCGCAAGGATCTTCGAGGCCGGCGTCATCACCCCGAGGTCGATGATCTCGTAGTTGTTGCAGGCGAGCACGACGCCGACGATGTTCTTGCCGATGTCGTGCACGTCGCCCTTGACGGTCGCCATCACGATCGTGCCCGCGGTCCGGCGCGCGTCCCCGCCCGCCTTCTCGGCCTCCATGTAAGGCAGGAGAACCGCGACCGCCTGCTTCATCACCCGCGCCGACTTGACCACCTGCGGCAGGAACATCTTGCCCGCGCCGAACAGGTCGCCGACGACGTTCATGCCCGCCATCAACGGGCCCTCGATCACGTCGAGCGGGCGCCTGGCGGCGAGCCGCGCCTCCTCGACGTCTGCCTCGATATAGTCGGTGATCCCGTTGACGAGGGCGTGGGCGATGCGCCTGCCAACCGGCTCGTCGCGCCAGGCCAGGTCCTGCGCCTTCGCCTCCTTTGCCCCGGCGCCGCGGAAGCGCTCGGCGACGGCGAGCAGGTGCTCGGTCCCGTCCGGGCGGCGGTTCAGCACCACATCCTCGCAGGCTTCGCGCAGCTCGGGATCGATCTCGTCGTAGACCGCGAGCTGGCCGGCGTTGACTATCCCCATGTCCATCCCCGCCTGGATGGCGTGGTAGAGGAACACCGCGTGCATCGCCTCGCGCACCGGCTCGTTGCCGCGGAACGAGAAGGACAGGTTGGAGACGCCGCCCGACACGTGCGCGTGCGGCAGTTCCGTCCAGATCCGGCGCGCCGCCTCGATGAAGGCCAGGCCGTAGCCGTTGTGCTCTTCGATGCCGGTCGCGACCGCGAAAATGTTCGGGTCGAAAACGATGTCTTCCGGCGGAAAGCCGACCTTTTCGGTGAGCAGCTTGTAGGCGCGCGCGCAGATCGCGACCTTGCGCTCGAAAGTGTCGGCCTGACCCTGCTCGTCGAACGCCATCACGACCACCGCCGCGCCATAGGCGCGCACGAGGCGCGCCTGGCGGAGGAATTCCTCTTCGCCTTCCTTCATCGAGATCGAGTTGACGAGGCTCTTGCCCTGAAGGCGTTTGAGGCCGGCCACGATGATCGGGAATTTCGACGAGTCGACCATCACCGGGACCCGCGCAATGTCCGGCTCGCTGGCGACGAGATTGAGGAACTCGATCATCGCGCCTTCCGAATCGATGAGCCCCTCGTCCATGTTGACGTCGATGATCTGCGCGCCGTTGGCCACCTGATCGCGCGCGACCGCGAGCGCGCCGGCGAAGTCGCCTGCGGTGATCAGCTTCCGGAACTTCGCCGAGCCGGTGACGTTCGCCCGCTCGCCGATGTTGACGAAGGGGATGTCGGAGGTGAGGGTGAACGGCTCGAGGCCGGAAAGCCGCATCAGCGGCGCTATCGTCGGGACGGCGCGCGGCTTGATGTTGCGGACCGCCTCGGCGATCGCGCGGATGTGCTCGGGAGTCGAGCCGCAGCAGCCGCCGACGATGTTGACGAGACCGTCGCTGGCGAATTCGGCGATCTGGGCCGCCATCATCTCGGGGCTCTCGTCGTACTGGCCGAAGGCGTTCGGGAGGCCAGCGTTCGGATAGGCGCAGACGAGCGTGTCCGCGGCGTGGGAGATTTCCTCCAGATGCTCGCGCATCGCGCTTGCGCCGAGCGCGCAGTTGAGGCCGATGGTGAGGGGGCACGCATGGCGCACCGAGTGCCAGAAGGCGGTCGGCGTCTGGCCGGAGAGGGTGCGCCCGGAACGGTCGGTGATCGTTCCCGAAATCATCAGCGGCATGCGGACGCCGCATTCGGCGAAGATTTCCTCGCAGGCGAAGATGGCCGCCTTGGCGTTCAGCGTGTCGAAGATCGTTTCGATCAGGATGAGGTCGGCGCCGCCGTCGATCAGGCCGCGGACCTGCTCGCCGTAGGCGATGCGCAAATCATCGAACGTGACCGCGCGGTAGCCCGGATTGTTGACGTCGGGCGACAGCGACGCCGTGCGATTGGTGGGCCCGAGCGCGCCGGCCACGAAGCGACGGCGCCCGTCGGCCTTTTCGGCTTTGGCCGCAGCCCTTCGAGCCAGCCGCGCGCCGTCACGGTTGAGGTCATAGACGACGCTCTGCATGCCGTAGTCGGCCTGCGCGATCGAAGTCGAGGAAAAGGTGTTCGTTTCGAGAATGTCCGCTCCCGCCATCGCGTAGGCGAAGTGGATGTCTTCGATGGCTTTCGGCTGGGTCAGCGTGAGAAGGTCGTTGTTCCCCTGCTGATGGCATTCGCAGGACGGAAAGCGGTCCCCGCAAAAATGCGTCTCGGTAAGGCCGAGCGCTTGAATCTGGGTGCCCATCGCGCCGTCAAGTATCAGGATACGCCTGTTCGCCGCGCCGCGCAGGGCGTCGACTGCGGCCAGCTCATGCGTGAAAGGGACGCCGAAAATGGCGTCGAGGGGATCATCCATCTGTGAACCGCCGCTCATCCTTATTCATAAGCACATAAACATATCTTTATGTCGATGCAAGCTTTTTACTTCTGGCATCGCCGCCCCGGCCATGGAGAAAGCAGAAAGAAGCGACAATTTCTTGCCAAGGCGACGAGGCCGTGGTCTTTTAGACCGCATCGGGCCGCCGAATGCCCTTGCTGCGAGGGGGAGGCCGCACAAGGGGAACTGCGGGCGATCCATCGGGTCATGAGCGCGGAGGCCAAAACCAGCGCAACTTCCAGCTGGCCTGATTGGGGATGAGCTATTTTACATGTACAATGTCGGCTAGGCACTGGGGATAATTCTTGCCGTCCGGGAACCCCAAATTCTCAGGCTGTGGCTCTGCCCGCTGCGGACTGCGCTATACATATGGCGCCGCGCCGCGGATTCCATTGGCGGCTGCGGGTGGAATGGAAATGGCGCTGCAATGCTCCGAAAGACTGAATCCAGGAATGGAAATGGCGCTTGGCGGAACGCATCGAACCGGTGTGACCTGCTCCGATGGGCGCGCGATGCTTCGTCCCTGGCCCGGCCGGGACCGGGCTCGGCGAAGAGACAGAAATTGGCGTCTAAAGCACTGGAAAGTTTGAGTCGGCATCAAACTTTGCAAGCGGCGATGATCGTGCGGCTTGTTGCGCCGCACACGCATAATCCCAGGCGCCCTGCACTTGCGACCAAACCCGCCAGGACACCGCCCGGACCCTAACTCGTCGGTCGAAGACCGGCCGCCGACCTGTCCCAGAAGGCTGGACGTCGAGCCTTCGCCCGACCGATCCACCCGATGCACCAGGAATTGAAGCATGGCTGAAAAGGCCGACGAACCGCTGAAACGCCCCTCGATCACCGATCAGGAGGCGCTTCAGTTTCACTCCCGCGGCCGCCCTGGGAAGATCGAGATCGTGCCGACAAAGCCAATGGCGACTCAGCGCGATCTGTCGCTTGCCTACTCACCCGGCGTGGCGGCTCCGGTAAAGGCGATCGCCAGGGACCCATCGACCGTCTATGACTACACCTCGCGCGGCAACATGGTCGCCGTAATTACCAACGGAACCGCGATCCTCGGCCTCGGCAACCTCGGCGCTTTGGCGTCCAAACCCGTCATGGAAGGGAAGGCTGTGCTGTTCAAGCGCTTCGCTGACATCGATTCCATCGACCTCGAGGTAGCGACGGAAGACCCGGACGAGTTCGTCAATGCGGTGAAATATCTGGGGCCTTCGTTCGGAGGGATCAATCTCGAAGACATCAAGGCGCCCGAGTGCTTCTACATCGAGGAGCGCCTGCGCGAGATGATGGACATCCCAGTTTTTCACGACGATCAGCACGGCACGGCGATCATCGCCGCCGCAGGAATGATCAACGCGATCCACCTCACCGACCGCGACATCAAGTCAACGCGCCTCGTGTGCAATGGCGCGGGCGCCGCAGGCATAGCATGCCTCGACCTGATCAAGGCGATCGGGTTCGAGTCGTCGAACGTCATCCTTTGCGACACCAAAGGGGTCGTCTACCGCGGCCGTCAGGAGGGAATGAACCAATGGAAGTCGGCTCACGCGGTCGACACGTCCCGGCGAACTCTTGAAGAAGCAATGGTCGGCGCGGACATCTTCTTCGGTCTGTCGGCCAAGGGGGCTTTGACGGCGGAGATGGTCAAGACGATGGCCCCGAACCCGATCATCTTCGCCATGGCGAATCCGGACCCCGAAATCACGCCGGAGGACGCCCACAAGGTGCGAGAGGACGTGATCATCGCAACCGGCCGCTCCGATTATCCGAATCAGGTCAACAATGTCCTGGGCTTCCCGTACATCTTCAGGGGTGCTCTCGACGTCCGGGCGAAAACCATCAACATGGAGATGAAGATCGCGGCGACGCGGGCGTTATCCGATCTTGCCCGGGAAGACGTGCCTGACGACGTTGCCGCCGCGTATCGCGGCGCCCGGCCCAGGTTTGGGCGCGAGTACATCATCCCGGTCCCTTTCGATCCCCGCCTCATCCATGTCGTGCCGATCGCGGTGGCGAAAGCGGCGATGGCGTCGGGCGTGGCGCGCCGTCCGATCGTCGATCTCGCCGCTTACAAGGCGCAGTTGTCGGCGCGGCGGGACCCTATCGCCGGCGCTATGCAGCGGATCATCGAACGCGTTCGCCGCACGCCGAGACGGGTCGTGTTCGCCGAGGGCGAAGAAGAGCAGGTCATTCGCGCCGCTTGTTCCTTCGTCAACCAGGGTCTCGGCGCCGCGGTTCTGGTTGGCCGCGAAGAACGCGTACGGGCCACCGCAGAGGCCTCCGGGCTTGATCTCGGCGAGAAGGGCATCGAGGTCCACAATGCCAGGCTTTCCCACCGCAACGCGCTTTATGCGCAGTTCCTGTATGACAGGCTGCAGCGCAAAGGCTACCTGTTGCGGGATTGTCAGCGCATGATCAACCAGGACCGCAACTACTTCGGCGCAGCGATGGTTGCGCAAGGAGACGCCGATGCTATGGTGACCGGCGTCACTCGAAATTTCTCGATCGCCCTCGAGGAGGTGCGGCGCGTGATCGACGACAAGTTGGGCCATCGCGTCGTCGGGGTCTCGATCGTCATATCCCGGGGCCGGCCGATCCTCGTCGCCGACACTGCGATCACGGAAATGCCGACCGCGGAAGATCTGGCCGAAATCGCGATCGAGGCAGCCGGAGTCGCGCGGCGGCTAGGTTACGAGCCGCGCGTCGCCATGCTGGCGTTCTCGAACTTCGGGCATCCGCCCGGCGAGCGCGCCGAGCGCGTGCAGGAGGCGGTCCGCATCCTCGACTCAAGACGGGTCGATTTCGAATACGACGGCGAGATGGGCGCGGACATCGCGCTCAACAGGGAGCTCATGGCGGCCTATCCGTTCTGCCGATTGAAGGACACCGCAAACGTACTGGTCATGCCGGCCTTCCACTCTGCGGCGATCTCGACCAGAATGCTGCAGGAACTCGGCGGCGCGACCGTGATCGGGCCCCTGATCGTCGGATTGGAGAAGCCGGTGCAGATCGTCTCGCTCGGCGCCAAAGACTCCGATATCGTCAACATGGCCGCGATGGCGAGCTTCAATATCGGCGGTTGAGTCGATCCGACCTATCCGAAGTCAACCGTCGTGGTCTCTGGTCTGACAGACGCGCGTAGATAAATAGCTTCCGGGAGCTCGGCAACCTGGCCGACGAGCCGGACGGTCTCCCGCCAAAACTTGCCGAGCAGCGGCCGATGCCGCCGCCCCGGTTCGCTTGTCGCCATCGCGGTCGGGAAAGTCTGCCCGCCGCCGTGCGACTGCAGAAGATGATCTTGAAGGGCGACCGCAGGCATGAGCTGATAGATGCGCAGTCCAAGGCGGCGAGGGCTCCTTGGGAATAAAGAATAATCCGCGGGCAGGACCGCGCGCGCCGTCAACACAAGGTAGCGTTCGGCGCCCTCGCGCGACAGGATGTACGCGGCGCTGCTTTCGTGCCGTGTATAAAGTCGCGCCACCTCGCGGCCGCCAAAGATTGTCCGTCGCTCTCCTAGCCTCACTTCTTGAAAATAGGTGTCGAGCTTCATCGAATGCGCGTCGGACGGAACCCAGCCTTCCGTGTTAACCAGCGCGCCGAAGTCAGGGCAGAGATGAACGTCGTCCTCGAGAAAGCAGGCATGGGCGTCCGGTCGTTTCAAGAACAGTCGCCAGGCGTTCCGGTGGCTTTCGAGGCACGCGAGCTCGAACCGCGTCAAACCTTTTGCTGTTTCAGGCTTCTTGGCTCCGTCGACCGCCGGAACTCGCTCAAATCCGACGTCGCTCAGTTGGTCGCGCATATGCGTAAGCCGCTCCGGATGCCGGTCGAGATTGATCACATAGACCTTCATGAGGGGCCGGACCGCGCTGTTGTCAAACCTTCATTTGCGCCCCAAGTTCGACAACTCTGTCAGACGGCAGATTGAAGAAGTCGGGCGCACTTGCGGCCTGTTTGGTCATGGTGATGAAAAGCCGATCCTGCCATTGCGGCATGCCCGAATTGGGCGCCCGCTTGAGCGTCCGGCGGCCGAGGAAGAACGAGGTCGTCATGATATCGAACTTGAGGCCCGCCTTGCGCATGGCGGCGAGCGCGCGCGGTATGTGCGGCTGCTCCATGAAGCCGAAGTGCAACGTGACCAACGTGAAGTCAGGCGAGAGCGAAGCGATTTCGAATCGGTTCAAATCGGCGACGCGCGGCGTCGTCTCGGTGCGGACGTTCAGGAGCACGACGCGTTCGTGCAAGACCTTATTGTGCTTGAGATTGTGCATGAGGGAGGACGGCGCCGAGGTTGGGTCGTTGGTGAGGAACACCGCCGTCCCCGGCACCCGCACCGGTTTCGACTTCTCGAGCATTTTGATGAGGTCGGGCATCGGGATGCTGTCGCGATGCGTCTTGGCGTTGAGGATGGCGCTGCCGCGCGACCATGTCCACATCAGGATGAACATCGATCCGCCAATCATCAACGGAACCCAGCCGCCGTCCAGCACCTTGTAAAGGTTGGCGATGAAAAAGCCGACGTCGATCGACAGGAAGGCGCAGACGAGAGCCAGCGCCGCCCAAAGCGGCCAGCGCCAAAGCTTCCAAACGACAAAGAAAGCGAGGGCGGTCGTCGCGACCATCGTGCCCGAAACCGCTATGCCGTAGGCGTTGGCGAGCGCGCTCGACGAGCGGAACAGCAGCACCAGCGCCAGCACCCCGAGCAGCAGAACGCGGTTCACACGCGGGATGAAGATCTGACCTTCCTGTATATCCGAGGTGTGGACGATCTCGAGCCTCGGCAGAAGACCGAGCTGGATCGCTTGGCTGGCGAGCGAATAGGCGCCGGTGATCACCGCCTGGCTCGCGATGACGGTGGCGGCGGTCGACAGGATGATCAGTGGCATGAGGCCCCAGTCCGGCGCCAGAAGATAGAACGGATTCGCGACCGCCTTCGGGTCGTTGAGGATCAGCGCGCCCTGGCCGAGGTAATTGCAAATGAGCGCCGGCAGGACGAGGAACAACCAAGCCGCTTGGATCGGCCGCCGGCCGAAATGGCCCATATCCGCGTAAAGGGCTTCCGCGCCGGTGACCGCGAGAAAGACGCTGCCGAGGACGATGATTCCGAGCGCGCCATGAGCGTGGACGAATTCAAGCCCGGGCAGCGGGCTCAGCGCCTGCAATATGCTCCAGGCGGTGGCGATGTGGATCAGGCCGAGCACGGCGTTGACGAGGAAAAAGACGGCCATGATCGGCCCGAAGAACGCGGCGACGCCGGCGGTGCCCCTGCTTTGCGCGGTAAAGAGGAGCACGAGAATGACGACCGTCGCGGGCAATACGTAGGGCGCGAGATCGGCGTCGACCTGTTTCAATCCTTCGAGCGCGGAGAGGACGGAAATCGCCGGCGTGATCATCGCGTCTCCCGAAAACAGCGCCGATCCGGCGACGCCGAGCAGGAACGCGATCGTCGTGCGCTGACCGAGCGCGCGCTGGGCCAGCGCCTTCAGCGACAGGATGCCGCCCTCGCCCTTGTTGTCGGCCTGCATCAGGAACAGGACGTATTTGGCGGTGACGACGATCAAGAGGGCCCAGATGATCAGGGAGACGACGCCGACGACCTCCGCCGGGCCGAGCGGCGCATCGTTCAACTGGCCGAGAGCGGTCTGCAGCGCGTAGAGCGGGCTCGTTCCGATATCGCCGAAGACGACGCCGATCGAGCCGAGCGCGAGGATCCAAAAGCTGCCGGTCGAGGGATCGCGGTGTGCTGCTTCGGCCTGACGAGTCGAAGGCGGAACGGCTTCCCTCGATATGGGATGGGTCATCCAAAGAGAACCTCTAGGCCGCCGGCGGCGGCAGGCCCCGTCAAAACGGCGCGTGTCTATACTCTCCCGCGCGCCACCCGGGAAGGCCTGCGCCCTCCGCCTTTAGCGGGGGCGCCCGTGCCAATTTTGGGGCGACCACGCCGTCAGGAATTCGCCCTCGCCCGTTCCGCGTGCTGAGCCAGCAACGCCGCAAAAGCCTCAGGCTGTTCAATATTCGGCACGTGGCCAGCGCCCCGGACGATTTCGAATCGGGCGCCCCTGATCAGGCCGGCTGTCTCGCGCACGACGGGGACTGGTGTCGAACCGTCTTCCTCCCCCACGAGACAAAGCGTCGCAGCCTGGATTGTTCCGGCATATGGACGGAGGTCCGCGCCTTTCAAAGCCCCGCAGGCGGCGAGATACCCCTTTTTCGGCGTCCGGGTCAGCATTGCGCGCCAACCGGCGAGTTCGTCCTGGCGATTGGCGCGGAAGTCGGCGGTGAACCAGCGCTCGAGCACGGAATCCGCGATCGCCTCGATCCCGCCGCGCTCGATGTCGGCGATCCGCGCGTCCCAGGACTCGTCGGTCCCGATCTTGGCCGCGGTGTCGGAAAGAACGAGCGCGGCGAAGAGTTCGGGCCGCTGGCGATAGAGCTCCAGGGCGATGAGGCCGCCGATCGAAAGCCCGACGATGGTTGCGCGCGCGACGCCGAGAGCGTCCATGAGCGCCGCGAGGTCGCGGGCGTAGTCGGCCATGTCGTATCGGTCGGGGCCGAGCTCGGAGAGGCCGTGGCCGCGCTTGTCGTAGCGGACGATGCGGAACTCGGGCGAGAGGATGCAAGCGACGTCGTCCCAGATGCGCAGGTCGCTGCCGAGCGCGTTGATGAAGACGAGCGCCGGGCCGTCCTGCCGCCCCTCGTCGCGGTAGGAGACGACGCCGTCGTTGGCTCGCAGGAAACGCATGGGCGGAAATCCCTTTCGGAGCGGACGCGCTTTCCATAGAAGTCTCGAGAGAGGCGGACAAGACCATTGCTCTGAGGAGGACGGAATGGCGGCGAATGCGATCGAACGCTGGCATGACATCGTGCGCGCCCGCGATCCGGCGCGGCTCGAGGCGTTGCTCGCCGAGGACGTCGTCTTCCTGTCGCCGGTCGTCCACACGCCGCAGCGGGGCAAGGCGATCACGACGAAATATCTCGCCGCGGCGCTCGCCGTCCTCGGCGGCCCCGATTTCCGCTATGTCGGGCAGTGGATCTGGGAAAAGTCGGCGGTGCTCGAGTTCATGACTTCGATCGACGGGGTCGAGGTCAACGGCGTCGACATCATCGGCTGGAACGGCGAGGGCCTTATCGACAGCTTCAAGGTGATGGTGCGGCCCCTGAAGGCGATCGAGGCGGTCCGCCAGAAAATGGCGGCGGCGTTGACCCGGCCAACCGACCCTTGAAGCCTCCGGAGCGACCCGCGGAAAACTGGCGGCGCCTAGGCGATTTCAAAGGCTTGGGCGCCAAAAACTGTCGCTCTGTAACTCCCAAGGTGGGGGTTACCCGGACAGGATCTGAATGAGGGAAAGAGGGCGGTCGGTTAGGGTCTGGAGGATGTTCCAGCCTCGCTTGCGGGCGGTTGCAACGAGCGAGCGCACGGC